>JACCDH010554368.1_pt1 | contig 49647 bp, 38 predicted proteins | sample 7442481 | NCBI WGS metagenome assembly JACCDH01 (sample SAMN15323433, study PRJNA562643) | freshwater metagenome | isolation source: river surface water | place: USA:Blue River Watershed | collected 2017-08-15
CAAACTGCTGTTGTGTGTGGTTATTCATTTTTCACAAATTCAAATTCAAATTCCTTCTTTATTTCAGGCTTAATAGTCACATTGTTATATGTTCCAATTACTTGTAATTCTGTTTCCCAACTTCCTTTTGTGAATTTAAATTGAGTTGGACTTTGAACTTTCAAAACGATACTTCTCTCATATTCAGAAGTTTTTTTCATTTCAATTTTGTTAGGATTCCAATCTCCCAAGTTTGGTTGGTTTCCTGTTATATAAACTATGTCATTTTTGTCATTAACTTTTACTTTTATCTTGACTTCATACATTTCCTTGCTTAATTCACTTTCTTGCTTTTTTTGAATATTTTCAAAGTAAAATTTCAAAGCATTATTTAAGCTTGGTGGAAATGTATTCCAATGATTATTTTCAGGGTATTCAGCAATTTCGACAGTAATATGTTTATTCTTTATGGAGTCTTTGAAAAAAGAGTAAATGTTCTCTCTCGCAGGCTTCCATTCTTTCCAATAGTCAATGCCTTCATTTGCGTTACTTAAATAAATGAAAGATGGTTTTTTTAATTTTGCAAAGTCAAATTTAATAAGGTCTTTACTTAATTTATTATCATCATAGGCAAGATTTGGAGAAATTGCTATGTAATTTTGAAAAAGATTTGGCTTTTGAAGTAAAGAATATAAAATAAACGATGCACTTAAAGAATGACCTACTGCAATGCTTTGATTTGAAGTTCTATATTTAGAGTTTACATATGAAATTACTTCTGTTTCTACAAAATGCAAAAAACTGTCAGCATTGCCCGAATATTTACCGTATCTTTTCTTTGATTCTTCTGTTTCCAATATCGGTAATAAGTCGTTATTTCTTGAATAGTCAAGTTTTTCATTGAAAGGAGAAGTTATACCAACTACGATAAATGACTTATTTCCATCTGTCAAGAAAGAAATTATTGAATTTGTATAATCGAAAAACTCTCTGTTTTGGCTGTCAAAAACATAAATCACATTAAAATATTCGTTTGTTCTCCAATCATAATCAACAGGCGTATATATCAAAACTTCTCTTTCTTGATTTAACGCTTTTGATTGGATTTTCACATTTTCAACTCTTGCAATTGATTGGGCAAAAGTTTGCTTAAAAAATACAATAAATAAAAAAATAAGTCCAAATTTTAATTTCATTTCTGTCGGTTTTTATAATCACACACAACGTTTTGCAGCTACAAGAAGTTGGCGATTTCGGAGACGAAAACTGTCTGCCACTAATTAACTTGATACGAAGCATAAAGCTTGATTTAACCACTGAACCGCCAATTTCTTGTAGGTGCTGTTAGTGGCTGCTTTTCTTTGTCCATATTTCTCCGTCTTTAGTTCTATAAGCTGTCAGTCCGAATTTGTCTGTCCAGTAAATTGTTTCAATATTTTTCGGATCAGTTATTCTCTCAGGATAGCCATGTTTTACTATGTAATAGTTTGACACTTTCAAGTCATTTAATTTAATTGTGTCTTTATGAAATTCCCCAATAATAGTGTCAAAGTTTGAATGAAAGTCTTTGAAACTAATAGCAAAATCAACTTCCTTTTCTGTCGGATGTTTGGAGATCCAAAAGAGTTCTTGATAAACAGTATCTATTTTTCCACCAGTCGTCATGTCTTGAGATGTGCCGAACCACCTGTCGACCGGCAAGTGTTTTATTTGAACCCATTTACCATTCACTGGTCGTGGTGCCATGAACCCACCGCAATTTTCATTACGTTCAGTCCCAAAGCCAACAATTGTAATAGTGTCTATGTCGCCTAAATTACTTTGAAAATAGATTGTGTCTCCAATTTTATAGTCGGTGAAATGAGCTAATTCTTTGTCATTAAATTCCAAGTCCTGTTTGTCGTAAGAACAACAACCTGAAGCAAAAATTGTCAATATTATTAAAAGATGTCGTTTCATAAAGTTGCCACTAACTTGTTTATATGCTCAGTTTTTTGCTTTTTTGTTGAGCAAAGCTAACTGTTATTAGACAGCTATGCTCAACTACTATTGCGTATTATTTTTTATAAATCATCAAATGGACTTTTAATTTGCTGAATGTTTTTAGTACTCACGTGCGTATAAATTTCAGTTGTTTTACTACTATTATGTCCTAATAATTCTTGTATGTATCTTAAATCTGTGCCACTTTCTAACAAGTGGGTAGCATAGCTATGTCTTAACCAATGCAATGTTACAGGTTTATTAATTTTGGCTAATCTAACACTTTTTTTTAATACTTCTTCTAAACTTCTAGTAGAATATTGCGTATTTTTTTGTTGTCCTTCAAAAAGATACGTTTTTGGACTGTATTCCTTATAATAAATCCTCAATAATTCTAATATTTTAGAAGATAATGGAGTAATTCTGTCTTTTTTACCTTTGGATTGTCTAATAATTACAACGTTTCTTTTAGAATCTATATCATTGGGTTTTAAATTTAATAATTCACTTCTTCTTAGTCCGCAACTGTAAATCATTGAAAGCATTACTTTGTGTTTTAAATTAGTATGCGCAGAAAGAATTGCTTTCACTTCATCCTTACTCAAAACATTTGGTAATACCTTTTCTCGTTTTGGACGATGTATTTTGTCAATTACAATTTGACTGTCTTTAACTATCTTAAAAAATAATTTTATAGAATTAACAATTTGATTTTGGTAAGAAGATGAAAATTTATTTTTTAAAATATAATCGTTGTTATAAGCAATAACATCTTCATTGCTAATGTCTTTTACAGCTTTGGTATTGCAAAAAGTTAAAAACGACTTTAATGCCTCACTGTAAGTGTTTATTGTGTTTGGACTGTATCTTTTGGACAAAAGGTAGCGTTTAAAGGTATCAATACTTGCAATTCCCTCAGCATTAGGAACTAAAGTATGTGCTAAAGGCAATTTAAAATGTAATCGATTGACTTCTGTATCAGGTAAATGCCAATATTTGTTTGAAGAACTCCAGCGTGCATCTTCAAAAGTTTTAATGCGAGTAATTAATGTGGTATTTTTTTCAAAAAAAACAGCAATTCTTTGCGTTCCTTTGTGATGGATGAGTTTAGCTTTCCAGTTCATAAGTAATGGCTTATATGAACAAATATATAAAATAAATAAAATTATCCAAAGCAAATAAGGCGAAGAAAAAATAGGTAATAAAAGACAGTTACATACAGGATAAATCCATAGATATAGCTTAGTTAAAGTATAAGTAGTGTATGTGGAGTGTATGTGGAGTGTATACTAAAAGTATAGATACGATATACTAGTAAGTATGCAAAAAGTGCGTTTTAGTTTTTATAAAACATGGCTTTTAATAGCATGCATCCCTTTGCCTGCTCCTCATTCCTGACTTTGCGCAGCACAGTGTTTTAATCGCTAATTTCTGTTTCTAATGCTACTCTTACAACATATTCAATAAGTTGGCCGCTTGAACTAACGCCTCTTCCGCCCATTGCTTTTCCATAGGTTTCAAATTCATTGTATTCGGTAGAATATTTTTCTTCATGAGCACTGCTATTTGTGCTCATTCGTTTGATGCTGCCTGTTTTGATATTTGCACTTGTTGCTAGTCTTTTTGTAATGTCTATAGCGTCTTTAACTGCAAGGTCTTGTGCTTGTTTTAATAAATTTTCCGAATTAGTGTTAAAATAAGAAACAGTTTGAATTTTATTGAATTTTGTTTTTAAAAGCTCTTCTGTTACGTCTTGCATTTTGGTTAAATCTAACAAGGTAAAAATAATTTTTTGAGAAGATTCAAAACCTACAAACACTTCTTTACTTGTCTTGCTGTCCCATTTATAAGATTTATTTGTAGCAATAAGACTTACTTTTATGTCAGTTGTGTCTTTAACGTATTTTTTTATACAATTTTTTACAGCTTCAGTTGTTTTTTGGTTTTCGGTTACAGCCTCTCTAAGTGTGGGCTTTATGTGTTCAAGTTGTATGGTTAAGGTCGCTGCATTTGGAAAAGCAGAGGTTTTGCCTAGTCCATTTACTTGAATGGTTTTTTGTGCAAATGTAAATTGAGTAGCGAAAAGAATAAAGAAAACGAGTTTTTTCATAAAAGATGTTTTTTATTGTAAACGAAACACACCTATTTATATTGTGTTTTTGTATAAAATATAATTTCCTTAAATCGGGTAAATCGTCTATATTTGCAGATTAATAGCTTCTATAAGCTATTGGTAACATTTGAACTTGATATTCGATTTGAATAATGAAACACATTAGAAATTTTTGCATTATTGCACATATTGACCACGGAAAAAGCACCCTTGCTGATAGATTACTTGGGGCAACGCAGACGGTAACTGCTCGTGAAGAGAAAGCCCAATTGCTTGACAACATGGATTTAGAGCGTGAACGTGGCATTACCATAAAAAGTCACGCCATTCAAATGGAGTATACTTACAAAGGTGAGCAGTATATTCTAAATTTAATTGATACGCCAGGACATGTCGATTTTTCTTATGAAGTATCTCGTTCTATTGCCGCTTGTGAAGGGGCTTTGTTGATTGTAGATGCCGCTCAAAGTATTCAAGCGCAAACCATTTCAAATTTATATTTAGCATTAGAAAATGATTTAGAAATCATACCGGTATTAAATAAAGTAGATTTGCCTTCTGCTAATCCTGAAGAAGTGAGTGATGATATTATTGATTTACTAGGGTGTAAACTTGAAGATATTATTCATGCTTCTGGAAAAACAGGTTTTGGCGTTGAAAATATTTTAGCTGCTATTATTGAAAAAATTCCTGCTCCTAAAGGAAATAAAGAAGAGCCTTTACAAGCTTTAATATTTGATTCTGTTTATAATCCCTTTAGAGGAATTGAAGTTATTTTCCGTGTAGTTAATGGTGAAATCAAGAAGGGTCAAAAAATCAAGTTCATGGCTACTGGAAAAGAGTATTTTGCTGATGAGGTAGGAACGTTAAAACTGAATCAAGTACCTAAAGAAAAAGTGTCAACGGGAGATGTGGGTTATTTGATATCAGGTATTAAAGAAGCAAAAGAAGTTAAAGTTGGTGATACGATTACCGACGCTAAAGAGCCTACCCAAAACATGGTCTCTGGTTTTGAAGATGTAAAACCAATGGTTTTTGCTGGTATTTATCCGGTAGATACAGAAGATTATGAAGAGTTAAGAGCGTCTATGGAAAAACTTCAATTGAATGATGCTTCATTAGTTTTTACAGCAGAAAGTTCGGCTGCCTTAGGTTTTGGTTTCCGTTGTGGTTTCTTAGGAATGTTACATATGGAAATTATTCAAGAACGTTTAGAACGTGAGTTTAACATGACGGTTATCACTACTGTTCCGAACGTTTCATATTTGGCTTATACCAAAAAAGAACCTGAAAAAGCTATTGTAGTAAACAACCCAAGTGATTTACCAGAACCAAGTAAGTTAGACCGCGTAGAAGAACCTTATATCAAAGCAACTATTATTACGAAATCTGATTTTGTAGGTAACGTAATGAGTTTGTGTATTGAAAAAAGAGGATTGATTACCAATCAAACCTATTTAACTACAGAGCGTGTGGAGTTAAATTTTGACATGCCTTTGGCAGAAATCGTATTTGATTTTTATGACCGCTTAAAAACGGTTTCTAAAGGATATGCTTCTTTTGATTATCACCCAATAGGTATGCGTGAATCTAATTTAGTTAAAATGGATATTTTGTTGAATGCAAATCAATTAGATGCTTTATCTGCGTTAATTCATGCCGACAATGCCTTTACCATAGGTAAAAAAATGTGCGAAAAATTGAAAGAATTAATTCCAAGACAACAATTTGAAATTCCTATTCAAGCATCTATAGGTGCCAAAATCATCGCGCGTGAAACAATAAAAGCTTTACGAAAAGATGTAACGGCCAAGTGTTATGGAGGAGATATTTCGCGTAAGAGAAAATTATTAGAAAAACAAAAGAAGGGTAAAAAACGCATGCGCCAAGTGGGAAATGTAGAAATTCCGCAAGAAGCATTTATGGCAGTTTTGAAATTGAACGATTAAAAAAGGAGGCAAATTTTGCCTCCTTTTTTAATGTGTATATAAATTAAATAGTTATTCCATTTCAGAAACACGAAGTGTATTAACCATTCCCTTATTTGCAATAGGCATCGCTGCAAGATTGATAATCATATCTCCTTTTTTAACGTATTTTTTATCTTTACAAATCTGATTGATTTCTTCGATAGTATCGTCGGTACTCACAAATTTATCATAGTAAAAAGCTCTTACACCCCACAATAAGTTTAATTGTGTTACAATTCTTTTGTTTGATGTAAATACTAATATGTGCGATTTTGGTCTCCAAGCTGAAATTTGAAAAGCAGTATACCCACTGTTTGTTAATGTTGTGATTGCTTTTGCATTAATATCGTCTGCCATTAAAGCCGCATGAAAACAAACAGATTTTGTAATAAATCTAGAATTTCTAATGTTTGGTGCATTATGAGGAACTTGAATTAAAGAAGAATCTTCTACGCTTTGAATAATGTTTGACATCGTTTCTATTACTTGAACTGGGTAGTTTCCTACTGAAGTTTCTCCTGAAAGCATTACGGCATCCGCCCCATCCATAACAGAGTTTGCTACGTCATTCACTTCGGCACGTGTAGGTGTTAAGCTAGTAATCATAGTTTCCATCATCTGTGTTGCTACAATAACAGGTATACGAGCTGTTTTTGCTTTTAGAATTAATTTTTTTTGAATTAGAGGCACTTCTTGCGCAGGCACTTCTACCCCTAAATCCCCTCTAGCTACCATTAATCCGTCACAGTTTATGACGATTTTATCAATATTTTCAACGGCTTCTGGTTTTTCTATTTTAGCTACAATTGGAATTTTATGATCTGAATGTTTAGCAATAAGGTCTTTTAAATCTTGTAAGTCTTTTGGTGTTCTTACAAAGGATAGAGCAATCCAATCTACATCATTTTCAATAGCAAAAATAGCATCTTGAATGTCTTTTTTGGTTAAAGCAGGTAAAGAAACTTTAGTATTAGGAAGGTTAACGCCTTTTTTAGATTTTAAAGGACCACCTTGAATTACTTTTGCAACAACTTCTGTTTTTTTATCTGTAGCAACAACTTCAAATATTAGTTTTCCATCATCTAATAAGATACGTTCGCCAGGGTTTACATCTTTTGGGAATTCTTTGTAATTCATGTAAACTCTTTCAGCAGTACCTAAAACGTCTTCTGCAGTAGTAAAAGTAATGATGTCGTCTTTTGATACAACAACGTCTTCTTTCATTACACCCACTCTAAGTTTTGGTCCTTGTAAGTCAGCTAATATGGAAGTTGTATATCCAAATTCATCGTTTAATCCTCTAATAATATCTATTCGCTCTTTTACATCTGAATAATCAGCATGTGAAAAATTGATTCTGAAAACATTTACACCTGCATTTATCATGTCTTTTATCACTTCTTTAGAGCTACATGCAGGGCCTAATGTGGCAACAATTTTTGTTTTTTTACTAGTATGCATTTTTAAAAAATTAAATTGTTTATTGATTTTATATTTTCTGCATCTACAATGTATGTTGTAGAAATCTGGTTTATTTCACTTATTTTATGTATCACTTTTTTAGTATCAAACCGATGATCTAAATTTTCAATTTTCAACAAATAATCGGCTTTTTTTAATTCAGGAATTAAGTGCATTTGAACCGCAAAAGCTGTTTCATTGAACAAACCAATATTTCGTTGTTCTGAAGCAACAGCTGTTTTATTTGCTAATAAATTCCATTCTAAATCATGTTTACTGTCATCATAACAGAACCAAGAAAAAAACCCTATTCCTTCATTTGATTTTATAGAAATTTCTTTTTGACTTTTTGACAAGGAAAGTTCTAAAGTTTTATTAATATGAAAAGCTAGTTTATAGTCCTCTAGAGAGGTATGAATGGCAATTAACTCAAAATCACTTGAGTAAAAATCATCAATAGTAAGTTTTAAGTTTGCCATTTATATGAAATAATCGTAAAGATATAATATATAAATCTTAAAAATGTAAAAATTTAACGACTAAATTGCAAAAACCAAAATTCAAACGTTTTAGTTAATAAATTTAATTGTTTTTTCTTGAAATTTTTTCTTGAAAGGCAAAGTAAGCTCTTTGTGATGCTTTTTCTTCGGCTTTTTTCTTGGATGTTGCTCTAGCCTTGCCTACAACTTGTTCGTCAAAATATAATTTTACCCCAAAAAACTTTCCAACTTCATTTCCATTATCTTCATAAATGTCATATCGGAAGGTTATTTTTTCTTTCTGACACCATTCAATAATTAAGCTTTTATAGCTAATTACTTTACCTTCTAATTTTGAAATATCAACATATCGTTTAATAATTTTTTGTGCAATAAATTGTTCACAATACCCATATCCTCTATCTAAAAATATGGCTCCAATAAACGCCTCAAAAATATTTCCATGTATGTTTTCGCCAAAATGTTGTGGACTTACTTTGCTTTCTACAAATTGAATTAAATTAAAGTCTCTGCCCAATTCATTTAAATGTTCTCTACTCACTATTTTAGACCTCATTTTTGTTAAATACCCTTCGTCTCCTGTAGGCACTTCTTTGTACAAGTGAGCTGCAATAACACTTCCTAGCATGGCATCGCCTAAAAACTCTAAACGTTCATAGTTAATTTGGTTTCCTTGTGCATCTGTTTTATTTGTAGATCTATGTGTAAATGCTTGTTCATAATAGTTTAAGTTTAGAGGAGTAAACCCAAGAATAGCACTAATTTTATCAAAAAAAACCCCGTCTTGATTAGAAGAAGGGGATTTTTTAAATATTTTTTTGATGATTTTACGCATGTATTATTCTTCTAATTTTTTGAACAATACACAGGCATTATGCCCACCAAATCCAAACGTATTGCTCATAGCCACTTTAATATCGCGTTTTTGAGCAACATTTAAAGTTAAATTTAACGAAGGATCTATGTTTTCATCAACTGTTGTATGATTAATAGTTGGAGGAATAATTCCGTGTTTCATGGCTAAAATAGATGCAATAGATTCAATAGCTCCTGCTGCACCTAGTAAGTGACCTGTCATTGATTTTGTAGAATTGATATTGATGTTTTTTGCATGAGTACCAAAAACGGCACTAATAGCTTTTAGTTCGGCTACATCTCCTAGAGGCGTAGAAGTTCCGTGTGTATTTATATGATCAATATCTTCTGGCTTCATGCCTGCATCGTCTAAACAATTTTTCATTACAGCAATAACACCGATTCCTTCAGGATGTGGTGCTGTTAAATGATACGCGTCAGACGACATTCCGCCTCCGCCAATCTCACAATATATTTTTGCGCCACGTGCTTTCGCATGTTCATATTCTTCAAGGACAAGTGCTCCTGCGCCTTCGCCTAAAACAAATCCGTCTCTTGTTGCATCAAAAGGTCTTGAAGCAGATTCAGGAGATTCGTTTCTTGTTGATAGCGCATGCATTGAGTTAAACCCACCCATTCCGGCAATGGTAACAGCCGCTTCCGAACCACCAGAAACGATAACATCACACATGCCTAAACGAATGTAATTAAATGCATCTATTAAGGCGTTTGCTGAAGAAGCACAGGCTGAAACTGTAGTATAGTTTGGCCCCATAAATCCATTTCTCATAGAAATATGTGCAGGTGCGATATCAGCAATCATTTTTGGAATAAAGAAAGGGTTAAATTTTGGTGTTCCATCTCCTTTTGCATAATAAAGTACTTCGTCTTGAAAAGTCTCTAAACCGCCAATACCAGCACCCCAAATAACACCAACTTTGTATTTATTGATTTTTTCTAAATCTAAATTAGAATCTTTTATTGCTTCATCACTAGCAACAATAGCATATTGTGCAAATTTATCTAATCTTCTAGCTTCTTTTCTGTCGATATAATTTTCTATATTGAAGTTTTTTACCTCACAAGCAAATTTCGTTTTATGCTTTTCAGTATCATAATATGTTATTGGCGCAGCACCACTTTTTCCGCTAATTAAACCTTGCCAATACTCCTCAATGTTATTCCCAATGGGAGTTAATGCTCCAAGCCCTGTTACTACTACACGTTTTAACTGCATAAAAAAAGTTTTAAGTTATATAAAAAAAACCCATAGTGCTTTTAAGAATAGTTAAAAGAAACAATGGGTATTACATAATGTCTTATTTAATATGATTGTAATACAATCAATTGTTTTTACAAATCTATAAAAAAGATTTTTAAAAACAGAAACAAAATAACAACATCCATGAGAAAGATTCTCACGGATGATTGTGTTATTATTTCTTAGCTTCTTCGATGTAAGAAATTGCTTGACCTACAGTAGAAATGTTTTCAGCTTGATCGTCTGGAATTTGAATATCAAATTCTTTTTCGAATTCCATGATAAGTTCCACAGTGTCTAATGAATCAGCACCTAAATCGTTAGTGAAGCTTGCTTCTGCTACAACTTCGTTTTCGTCAACACCTAATTTGTCCACGATAATCGCTTTTACTCTTGATGCAATGTCTGACATAATCTTGTAATTTTAGTTTTAATTTGTTGGCAAAAATAAAAAACTTTATTTTAATACAACATTTTTTAGACGTAAATCTCTAAATGAATTTACAAAAAAAAATGACAACGCCTTAAATTTTCTTGTTTTTCGGCCTATTTTTAAATTAATTTTTTTTCTTTTGCGTAATGAAAAACAAGATAATTTTCTAAATTTTCTAAATTTTTAAAGCTACTAATTAGAAAAAAAGCACTAAAAAAATGAAAAAAATCGTACTTTTTGCGTCTGGAAATGGAACGAATGCCGAAAACATCATGAAGTATTTCAGTCAGGCTGTTGAAGTTAAAGTAGTTGCTGTTTTTTCTAATAATGAGCAAGCTAAAGTACTAGAAAGAGCGTCAAAATTTGACGTGCCTACTATTGTCTTTTCAAAAGCGGATTTAAATTTTGATGTCGTTTTAACTAAATTACTTGAAATTCAACCTGATTTAATTGTGTTAGCTGGGTTTTTGTGGAAATTTCCTGCACATATTATTTCACAATTTCCAAATAAAGTGATTAATATTCATCCAGCATTGTTGCCAAATTATGGAGGAAAAGGTATGTATGGTATGCATGTTCATCAGGCAGTTTTAGCAAATAAAGAAAAAGAAACAGGAATTACAATTCATTATGTGAACGAACATTTTGATGAAGGCGAATTTATATTTCAGGCCAACGTAACCATTGAGAATTGTACTTCTGCAGAAGAAATTGCTCAAAAAGTACATGAATTGGAAATGAAGTCTTTTCCGCTTGTAATACAAGACCTATTGAGTAAAAAGTAATTGATACTACCTAAACCATGCAAAACCAAGTTTATTTATATACAGACGGCGCCGCAAAGGGAAATCCTGGGCCTGGAGGATATGGAGTTTTGTTAGAGCTAGCAGGTTCGTCTTATAAAAAAGAGTATTATGAAGGATTTAGACGCACCACAAATAACAGAATGGAATTGTTAGCCGTAATCGTTGGTTTAGAAAAATTAAGAAAACCTAACACACAGGTTTTGGTTGTTTCTGATTCTAAATATGTAGTTGATGCGGTAGAAAAAGGATGGGTTTTTTCTTGGGAAAAAAAATATTTTGCAGGCAAAAAAAATTCAGATTTATGGATGCGTTTTCTCAAAATATATCGTAAACACCACGTTAAGTTCCAATGGATTAAAGGGCACAATAATCATCCTCAAAACGAGCGTTGTGACCAATTGGCTGTCATGGCATCGCAACAAGAAAAATTAGCAGTCGACGCATTTTATGAAAGAGAAGAAGAAAAATTGCTATAACTAATTTTCTTCATTTGCAATCTTCCTAATTTTGTTCATACCTTTGCCTCAATGCAAAAAACAGTAAACATACTTAATAAGCGGGCTAAATTTGATTACGAAATTCTCGAAACCTATTCGGCTGGAATTGTATTAACAGGTACCGAAATTAAATCGATACGTTTAGGTAAGGCGGGTATTGCAGAAAGTTTTTGCGAGTTTCATGGAACGGAATTGTTTGTGATTAATTCGCATATAGAAGAATATGCTTTTGGCACACATTATAATCATAAAACGAAAAGCGAGCGCAAACTTTTATTAAATAAAAAAGAACTTAAAAGTTTACATAAAAGCATTCAAAATAAAGGATTGGCAATTATACCGTTGCGTTTATTTACTAATGAAAAAGGGTTGGCAAAATTAGACATTGCACTTTGTAGAGGGAAGAAAAATTATGATAAAAGAGAATCGCTAAAAGAGCAAGACACAAAAAGAGACCTTGACAGAATTAAGAAAGAGTACAAAAAATAAAACAACTTTCTTTTTAACTTCCTTGTAAATCCATTTTGAACTTTACGGCCTAAAATGTATCTTTGTCGCTTATTTCAAATTAAACTAAATGAGCAAATTATTGATTGTTGGAACAGTAGCATTCGATGCTATTGAAACCCCTTTTGGGAAAACAGATAAAATATTAGGAGGCGCAGGAACATTTATAGGGCTTTCTGCCTCATTTTTTAATGTAGATTCTGCGATTGTATCTGTGGTAGGAGAAGATTTTCCACAAGAATATTTAGATTTATTACAACAAAAAAATATCAATATAGAAGGCATAGAAGTGGTTAAAGGCGGAAAAACGTTTTTTTGGAGCGGACGCTACCACAATGATATGAATTCTCGTGATACACTTGCTACAGAATTAAATGTGTTAGCCGATTTTAATCCAGTAGTTCCACAAGCTTATAAAGATGCCGAAATAGTTATGTTGGGCAATTTACACCCTTTGGTACAATCAAGCGTGTTGAATCAAATGGCACAAAAACCTAAGTTAGTGGTGTTAGACACGATGAATTTTTGGATGGATTGTGCGTTACCCGAATTACTTGACGTAATGAAACGTGTCGATGTAATTACTATTAATGATGAAGAAGCACGACAATTATCGGGTGAATATTCATTAGTAAAAGCAGCTGCAAAAATTCATACCATGGGTCCTAAATATGTAGTAATCAAAAAAGGAGAACACGGTGCTTTATTGTTCCACAATAACGAAGTGTTTTTTGCGCCAGCGTTACCTTTAGAAGAGGTTTTTGACCCAACAGGTGCGGGTGATACTTTTGCAGGCGGTTTTTCAGGTTATATCGCTCAAACGGGAGACATTTCTTTCTCAAATATGAAAAATGCCATTATTTATGGATCTAATTTAGCTTCTTTTTGTGTAGAAAAATTTGGAACCGAAAGAATGGAACGTTTGCAAAAAGAAGAAGTGTTGAGTAGATTACAACAATTTAAATCATTAACGCAATTTGAAATAGAATTAGAATAGAAAAATATGCCTCGATTTTTCGGGGCTTTTTTATACCTTTACACAAAGAAATAACTACAACAACTAAACCAAATTTGACCCAAATTCAAATTAAACACAACAAAAATGAGCGACGCTATTAAACACGAATGTGGAATTGCTTTACTTCGATTACTAAAACCATTAGAGTATTACAAACAAAAATATGGTACGGCTTTTTATGGCATCCAAAAAATGTATCTCCTCATGGAGAAACAACACAATAGAGGTCAAGATGGCGCAGGTTTTGCAAGTATAAAACTTGATGTAGAACCAGGAGAACGATACATAAGTCGCATTCGTTCTAATCAGTCCCAACCTATTCAAGATGTTTTTGACCAAATTAACCAACGCATCAATGAGGAATTAATAAATAATCCTACTTATCAAGATAATGTAGCGTTGCAAAAAGCAAATATTCCTTATGTGGGAGAGCTTTTTTTAGGTCATGTAAGGTATGGTACTTTTGGTAAAAACAGTATTGAAAGTGTGCATCCTTTTTTACGTCAAAACAATTGGATGCACAGAAATTTGATTGTGGCTGGAAATTTCAACATGACAAATGTTAAAGAACTGTTTCAAGATTTAGTTGAGGTGGGACAACACCCTAAAGAAATGGCAGATACAGTTACTGTTATGGAAAAAATAGGTCATTTTTTAGATGATGAGGTAACCAATTTATATCTAGATTGTAAAAACGAAGGACTTACAAAACAAGAGGCTTCTCCAGTAATAGCTGAACGATTAAATATTGCTCGAATCCTAAAAAGAGCTTCTAAAAACTGGGATGGCGGGTATGCAATGGCTGGGTTACTAGGTCATGGAGATGCTTTTGTAGTAAGAGATCCAGCAGGGATTCGTCCAGCATATTATTATCATGATGACGAGATTGTGGTTGTAGCATCTGAGCGACCCGTTATTCAAACGGTGTTTAATGTGCCTTTTGAAAAAGTGGAAGAATTAGAAGCAGGTGATGCCATTATTGTAAAGAAAAATGGAACGGTTTCCTTTGAAACAATTAGAGAATCGGGAGTGAAAAAAGCGTGTTCATTTGAACGTATTTATTTTTCTAGAGGAAGCGATGCCGAAATTTATCAAGAACGAAAATTATTAGGCAAATATGTTTTCCCAAGTGTATTAAAAGAAATAAATAACGACATTTTAAATACGGTATTTTCGTATATACCTAACACTGCAGAAACTTCATTTTATGGTATGGCAGAAGCGGCTCAAAAGTTTTTAGATGAGCAGAAAGTGAAAACCATTATTGAACGAAGAAACACCTTAGACGAAGCAGGTTTAAATGCTATTTTAGGCGAAAAAGTACGTACAGAAAAAATCGCCATTAAGGATGTAAAATTACGCACATTTATTACCGAAGACAGCAGCAGAGACGATTTGGTTTCGCATGTGTATGATGTAACCTACGGTGTGGTAAAGCCCACAGATAATTTAGTTATTATAGACGACAGCATTGTTAGAGGTACTACCTTAAAGAAAAGCATTATCAAAATATTAGATCGCTTACACCCAAAAAAAATAGTGATTGTTTCTTCGGCACCTCAAATTAGGTATCCCGATTGTTATGGCATTGACATGAGTACTTTAGAAGGGTTTATTGCTTTTAGAGCTACATTAGCGCTTTTAATAGATACTAATCAATATCATATTGTAGATGAAGTGTATAAAAAAGCAAAGGCACAACAAGGGCTAAAAGACACCGAAATTGTAAACTATGTAAAAGAAATTTATGCACCGTTCACTGACGAACAAATTTCAGATAAAATGGCAGAAATGCTTACATCGCAAGATATAAAAGCAAAAATAAAAATCATTTTTCAAAAGGTCGAAGATTTACATAAAGCGTGTCCAAAAAACCTAGGAGATTGGTATTTTACAGGAGATTATCCTACGCCAGGCGGAAATAGAGTGGTAAACACTGCCTTTATTAATTTTTATGAAGGGAACGACGCAAGAGCGTATTAATAAACAAGGTTAAAGTTGTTAAAAACAACTCAATAAATATAGCATTTCAATTAAAAACATGCAGTTTAACGATTTTTTAAGTAATACAACAATTTTTTGTACAACTAACCTAAAAATAGTTATACTTTAGTACTACCAGAAAATTAGTAGGTTAAGTTTTATGGTAGATTTGGGGCAAAAGGGTGAAACTAAGGTTTCACCTTTTTATTTATAAATACGTTTCTTTTTATAAAAAAAGGCCGTCTTTTACAAAACAGCCTTTCTTAAAATAAATATAAAATCTTTTTTTATTCTATTTTCAAAAGGTAATAATTCTTTTTCCCTTTTTGTAACAATACAAATTTATCATTAAGTAAATCGGCTGTGCTAATTGTATATAATTCAGTAACTTTTTGTTTGTTCACAGAAATGGCATTTTCTTTTAATGCTCTTCGTACCTCGCTATTAGAAGCTAAAAATCCATTAGCTGCAAATGCTTCAATAATATTATAACCACTTTCAATCTCTTTTTTTGCTACAATAGCCTGTTCAACCCCATCAAAAACAGCGAGGAAGGTTTGCTCATTTAATGATTTTAAATCTTCTGTGGTAGCATTTCCAAACAAAATAGATGAAGCTTTAATAGCATTTTCTAATTCTTCTTTACTATGAATCATGATGGTCAATTCTTCTGCAAGCTTTTTCTGTACTATACGTAAATGTGGCGCTTCTTGATGAGCAAGAATAAGGGATTCTATTTCTTCTTTTGGTAAAAAAGTAAAAATTTTAATGTATTTTTCGGCATCAACATCCGTAGTGTTTAACCAAAATTGATAAAACTCGTAAGCCGATGTTTTATCCGCATCTAACCAAATATTCCCTTTTTCAGATTTTCCAAATTTTGAACCGTCTGCTTTAGTAATTAACGGACAAGTCATGGCAAAAGCTTTACCTTCTTTGTCGGTATCTACGCTCATGCGTCTAATTAATTCTGTTCCGGTTGTTATGTTTCCCCACTGATCGCTGCCGCCCATTTGTAATAAACAGTTATGTGTTTTATATAAATGGTAAAAATCATAACCTTGAATTAATTGATAGGTAAATTCTGTGAAGCTCATACCATCTCCTGTTTCACCAGACAAACGTTTTTTTACCGAATCTTTACTCATCATGTAATTAACGGTAATTCGTTTGCCAATGTCTCTTGCAAAGTGAATAAACGAAAAATCTTTCATCCAGTCATAATTATTTACAAGAACGGGTGCTTGCGCATCTGTAGCATTAAAGTCTAAAAATTTAGAAAGTACACGTTTAATGCCTTCAACATTTTTATGTAAAGTAGCTTCATCTAATAAATTACGCTCATTTGATTTTCCTGATGGGTCACCTATCATTCCTGTAGCCCCACCCACTAACGCATAAGGTTTGTGTCCAAAATTTCTTAAGTGCATTAATAAAATGATGGGTACTAAACTACCAATATGTAAAGAATTTGACGTAGGATCAAAACCAATATATACAGAAGTAGGTTCTTTGAGTAATTGTTCTTCTGTTCCAGGCATTATATCGTGGATTAAACCGCGCCATTGTAATTCTTCAACTAAATTTTTCATATGTAGGTATTTATCTTTTAAAGGCAATCTATTCTACACCATTATTGTTTAGTGGTGTTTTTTTTATGCCAATTCATAACGTATTTTTTTCAATTTCTTTTTCAATTTCTGCATCATCAACAATAATGTCAAGAGTAGGTTCTTTTAGTTCTTGTTGGTTTGCCAAGGTTTTATTTAACGAGAGCACTAAACTAGGCAATAAAATTAAATTAGTCAACATGCCAAATAAAAGCGTAATGGAAACCAGCCCACCTAAAGCGATTGTTCCACCAAATTCAGATAAGGTAAAGACCGAAAATCCAAATAATAACACAATAGAAGTATAGAACATGCTTGGCCCTTCTTCTTCTAATGTTTTAAAAATAGATTTTTTGATTTTCCAATTATTTAATTTTAATTCTTGACGATACTGTGCCAGAAAACGAATGGTATCATCAACGGATAAGCCAAAGGCAATTCCAAAAACTAAAATAGTTGATGGTTTTATAGGAATTCCTAGATAGCCCATTAACCCAGCAGTTGATAGCAAAGGAAGTAGATTAGGTATCAAGGCAACTAATATCATTTTAAAGGAGCGAAATAAAAAGAAAATCAATCCTGCAGTTAACAAAACAGCAAAAATTAAAGATTCTATTAAATTGTCTAACAAATAACTTGTCCCTTTTTGAAACAACAAAGCTTTTCCTGTGATAGATACTGTATAGCGTTTTTTGGGAAATAATTTAGTTATTTTTTCATTTAATTTTTCTTCTATTTTTTTCATTTCGTCTGTTCCTACTTCTTTCATAAAAGTTGAAATTCGCCCATATCGACCTGTTTTATCTACATAGGTTTTTAAGGGATTATCTGCCGTATTTTTTGATGCATTTTTTAAGTAAGGCAAAATAAAAGCTTGTTCTTGTGAATTGGGCAACGCATAAAAATCAGGATTACCATTATAGTACGCTTGTTTAGCATATTTGACTAAATTAACCACGGAAACAGGTTTTGAAAGTTCAGGGATTTCTTCAATAGCTTGTTGCAATTCGTCCATTTTTTTCAATGTACTCATCTTCATTACACCTTTTTTATGTTTGGTGTCAATCATAATCTCTACGGGTAATACACCATTGAATTCTTTTTCAAAAAAGCGAATGTCTTCAAAAAAAGCAGTCCCTTTTGGCATATCTTCTAATACACTACCTGAAATCTTCATTTCATATACCCCTATAATTCCTGCAATTAGAACAATAATAGCTACAGAATACACCTTAACATTATGGTACTTTACTTGTCTAATAATCCAATCTCTGAAGCCTACTAAGTAATTTCGTTCTAAATGTTCCAAATGTTTTTCTTTTGGAATCGGCATGAAACTGAAGAAAATAGGTATTACAAATAAACTAAGTACAAACAAAGCCATAATATTTATGGATGTAACAATACCAAATTCTTTAAGTAAATCATTGTTTGTAATAATGAATGTAGCAAAACCTACAGCTGTTGTCACATTAGTAATAAACGTAGCTGTTCCCACTTTAGTTAATACACGTTGAAGCGCTTTTGCTTTGTTTCCATGAGCTCTAGCTTCTTGATGGTATTTATTCGTTAGAAAAATACAGTTTGGAATACCAATAATTACAATTAATGAAGGTACTAAAGCGGTAAGAACTGTTATTTCATAGCGCAACAATCCTAATAACCCAAACGACCACATCACCCCAATAAGTACAACAAAAATAGCCATTAAAGTAGTGCGAAATGACCTAAAAAAGAAATAGAAAATTAGGGATGTAATGAGTAAAGTAGCACCTATAAATAAACTAATTTCACTAATTATAGCTTGAGCATTAAGTGTTCTGATATAAGGCATTCCCGAAACATGTAAATCAACACGTGTTTTTGCTTTAAAAGCTTCAATGGCGGGAAGTAATTTTTTTAATACAAATTCTTTTCGAGCAGGTTTGTTAACAATATTCTTTTTTAAATAAATAACACTTCGTATTGTGCCTGTCTTTTTGTTAAACAATAAACTTTCATAGAAAGGCAATTCTTTAAACAAAGTCTCTTTTTTAGTGTTCAAATAACTAATTTGGCCTACTTTTGAAAAATCAATAAAAGGGTTAAGTTCAAATGTCTGTGTGCTGTCATTTTTTACTAATTGTTTCAGTTCTTTGAAGGAGACAACCAGTTCAACTTCTTTGTTTTTTTGAATGGAAGTCATCATGTTGTTCCATTCTTTAAAATTTTTAATTGTAAAAACAGCTTCTTTATTAACGGCCAGTACAATTACATTGCCTTCTTCTCCAAAAGTCTTTAAAAAATGTGTATAAGCAATATTGTCTTTGTGATCATCTGGAAGTAGATTTGCTTCGGTTTGTGTAAAACGAATGTATTTCCATTGGGAAGCCATAAAAAGTGTAAAAGCAACAATTAGTACAATTACCCAAATACGGTTTCTTAAAAGTTGACGCGCAACAAAATTCCAAAAACTAGTGTTTGACCACTTTGACATGCTAAAAAAAATTAAGAGGCAAAGGTAAGAATATTTGTTAGAATATGAAGTAGAAAAACAGACTACAGCCCTAAATTCAGCGTAAAAGAAATTTTCACAGCCAAGTTGTCTTCAAATCGCGCAAGTTGGTAAGGACCGTAGCGGTAATAAGCAGAAAGTCCAAAACCTTTAAATATATTTTGTAATTCTAACCCGCTTTCAAAAAAGCCTTTTTCCATGGTTTTAAACACAAGACCTTTGTGCAATTCAGGATTTGACAAGCTACCAAAAGCTACTTTGCTTCCCAGAACAAGTGTGGGTTTGCAATTTTTTGCAAGTACAATTTTATTGAAATAATGTTTTAATTGAAAAAAAGCATATTTATCAGAGAAAAACTCATTAAAATACATCGTTTCAAAAGCTGTTTTACTTGCAAAAATGATGCGTTGAACTAACCTATTTCTATCTATGTTGTTTGGTGCTATACTATATAGATGTGAAAGAGGTGTGTTGCCAAAACTCACTCCGCCTTGCCATAAAAAAGTGGTTTTTTGACCCGAAATAAATTTTGTTTCTTGTTGAATACGTAAATCAATTTTGGTAAAATTTAATTCGTTTTCTAATACGTTTGGAATGGATTTCGTAAACTGGACAATTACTTTAGGATAATTTTTTTCCACTTCTATGATTTGCTGAGGACTTTGTAAAAATCTACTCTTTGGAGACCATTCAAAACTAGCATTAAATAAGGTTAAATTATACAATTGATAGGGTTTGTCATTTGCTATAAATGTGTAATCAAATAGCGGATTAATGCGTGATTTTGTTAGAGACAATACGGTTTCAAGTGTGGGTATTGCCTTTGTTTCATAAGAAAACGTATAATTTTGATAGTTGTAAAACGTGGAAATATTAAAAGGGCGTGGATCGTATAGTTTATATTTTTTGGAATCAGCTAAAAATATTACGTCTGCAAATTCGTTTAAATCATCTGTAAAAGAAGCTGTTAGCCATGAATCTGTGTTTTTTGAGATTCTGAATGCACCGCCAATTTGACTTTTAAAAACCCCATCTTTTATACCATAGGCGCCGTAGCCAAATAGTTTAAAAAATTGAAATAGTTTTTCATTTGTTGAAAATCCAAAGCCTAACCGAAAACCTTCGTAATTATTATATTTTAATAACTCACGAGCCCGAATATCAAATATTCCAATAGGAATTTGACCATTAATTAATTTTTTACCAAAATAAATTTTTTGTTCAATACGTTCATTGGTTACTAAACTGTCTAATGATTTATAGGTGTTTAAAACACGTGAATCTGTGGTGTCTGTTTCAAAAAATCGTAAGAAGGAAGTGTTATTTGTAATGGCATTTTTTGCTATTTGAATGGCATATCGTTGTGTAGTGGTTGAAGGCAAAAAAGTATAGTCTAAATATTTCCTTGAAAGCGTAAAAAATAAATCTTGTGTATAATCATATTTTTCGCTGTTGCCATTTTTATTGTTTTCAAAGCGAATGGTTTCCCCTAAAATAGCTATATTATATTTATTAACGCCTTTAGTTACTTCTAGTTTTTGTGTTTTAGGTAACCAAATTTTTTGTGTTTTTTCACAAAAATAGGTCGTTGTTGCTCTAATTTTTATAATTCCTTTAAGTATAAAAACAGATTTTTGAATTCCAAAAGTTTCTTTGTCCAAAAGAAAATAGCCCGAAACCGTATTGTTTTTTTGTTGTTTTAAACTTAAAAAATTAACCTTAATACTTGATGTAAAAGCAGGGTCAATAGTCAGTAAGTAGGACTTGTTTTCACTAAAGAACAAAGGGTTTTTAATGGTAAAAGTTAAAAATTTTAAATGCTTTTTGCTCCATTCAAAAGGGATAAACTCTTGTCCCATTAATTCATAAATGGGTTGTTTTAACCCTGCCATTTTTAACCCTAAAATTTCTTCTTTTTTGTTCCACTTTTTAACGGAAACCTTTGATGCTTTTTCAAGCAAATACAAGTGTTGCTTGGTTAGTAAGTTTTTAAATTTATAACCCGAAGAATCGATTATATATCTGTTTTGTTTTTTGTTTTTGAAAAGAGTATCAATTTTCCCAGTAATGGAGTCGGGATGAGCAGATATTATTGATTTTTCGTAAAATGAATAGTTAAAATTTTGAAGTTTTTTCTTTTGAATTCCCTGTTGTTCCTTTACTTTTTCAACTAATATTTCTATTTCTGTTTTTTTATACGGGTAGTCTTCTTGAGCAAAAAACACAAGTGGGAACAACAGAAAATAGCTAATAAGAAACCGCATAAATACTAGTTGGGAATAATTAAGACTACAAAAATAGGTATTATTCTTCGGATGTGTTATAAAAATAAAAAAGTCGCTAATTAGCGACCTTTTTACTGTTTCATTTATTATTTTTCTGTTGCAAATCTTCGTGCAACTTCTGTCCAGTTAATCACATTGAAAAATGCTTCAACATAATCAGGTCTTCTGTTTTGATAATTTAGATAATACGCATGTTCCCACACGTCTAAACCTAAAATTGGCGTTCCTTCACAAGCAATGCCAGGCATTAAAGGACAATCTTGATTAGCAGTGCTGCAGACTTCAAGTTTTCCACCTTTATGCACACACAACCAAGCCCATCCTGAGCCAAATCGCGTAGCAGCAGCTTTTGCAAATTCTGATTTAAACACTTCAAACGAACCAAAATCTCTTTCAATAGCTTCTAGTAAATCACCTGTTGGTAATCCCCCTCCATTTGGAGACATAACTGTCCAAAAAAGGTTGTGGTTGTAAAATCCACCCCCATTGTTTCGCACAGCACTATTATTCATGTCCAAATTAATTAAAATGTTTTCAATGGTTTTACCATCTAAATCGGTGCCCTGAATAGCTGCATTTAAATTTGTGGTATAAGCATTGTGGTGCTTAGTATGGTGAATTTCCATTGTTCTTGCATCAACATGTGGTTCTAACGCGTCATAAGCATACGGTAATTGCGGTAATTCAAAAGCCATAATATATTATTTTAAGTATTAATTATTTTTTTCAAATTTATAAATTTAACTTTGGAAATAAAAATAGAATAGATAGAAAGAGTAAATTTTAATATAAAATATATTTATCAAGTTAATGAGTTTTAAAGTTTATAACGCTTCGGCGGGTTCTGGAAAAACCTATACCCTTACTAAAGAGTATATAAAAATACTCTTAACCGCCCCTTCAAATGATAAATACCGCCGTATTTTAGCCATAACCTTTACTAATAAGGCAGTAGAGGAAATGAAATCTAGAATTGTAGAAAGCTTAATTGCCTTTAGCAAAGAGTTCGTTTCAGATCAAACGGATTCGTTTATGAAGGAGATTTCTACGGAAACAGGAATTAGTTTGCCAGAAATTAAGGAAAAAGCAAAAAAAATAGTAAAAACAATTATTCACAATTATGCAGCTTTTGATATTTCTACAATAGATAAATTTACACATAGAATTATACGAACATTTACCCATGATCTCAATCTTCCTGCCAATTTTGATGTTACTTTAGAAACAGACACATTACTGAGGAATGCAATTGATACCGTAATTGCAAAAGCCGGCGACGAAGAAGATTTAACAGATGTATTAGTTTCTTTTGCAAAAAGTAAAGCAGATGATGATAAGAATTGGGATGTAACCCTTGATTTATATGCTGTTTGTAAATTATTGTTAGTCGAAGAGCATTTTTTTAATTTCAATCAACTACACGAAAAATCAATACAAGATTTTAATAAAATTGCTTCAAAGATTAAAGAAAAAACAGAAAACCATAAACAAAAAATTAAAGAAATTACTGGAAGCATTCTTGAAGATTTTGCAACCAATCAATTAACATCTGATGATTTTTCAAGAAAAACATTCTATAACCATGTAATTGCTTTAAATAAAAATGGAAGAAAAATAGATGACCACGATTATGTGTACATTAAAGCTATAGAAGTCCCAAAAAAGTCCAATAAACAAGAAGTCATAGAATCACTTAGTTCTTCTTGGAAAGAAAAATTAAAAATTATATATACATTAAGTTATAAAATTGATTTATATGAATTAGTAGCATCAAATCTTGTTCCTTTATCTTTAATTAATACCGTTTATCAAGAGTATAAAAAACTGCAAACCGAACAAAATGTATTGTCTATTTCTGACTTTAATACGATTATTCATAATCAAATTAAAGACCAACCCGCTCCTTTTATTTATGAACGACTTGGTGAAAGGTATAGGCATTATTTTATTGATGAGTTTCAAGATACATCTGAAACGCAATGGCAAAACTTCATTCCGCTTATTGATAATGCGTTAGCGAGTGAAGAATTAGATGGTACAAGAGGTTCGCTAATGATTGTGGGCGACCCTAAACAATCTATTTACAGATGGAGAGGCGGGAAAGCCGAACAATTTATAGAGCTAAGCACCGCAGCAAATCCTTTCTCTAATGATGTTAAAGAAGTAAAAAATTTAGAAACGAATTACCGAAGTTATGCTGAAATAATTCAATTTAATAACGACTTTTTTACAAATATTGCCAATGAATTTTCAAACGAAGCCTATAAAAATTTATATACCACCACAGCTACACAAAAAACAACTACTAAAACAGGAGGTGTAGTTTCCATTCAGTTTTTAGAAGATAATGATTTATTTGAAGATGATTTTGAAGACGATGCCTTAACCGAAAAGGATAAAAAATACTTAAGCAAAACGCTTGAAACAATTGAAAAAGTTGTTAATGAAGGGTTTACGTATCAAGACATCGTTTTGTTGACAAGAAAAATAAAACATGGAATACTATTAGCTAATTATTTGACAGAAAAAAATATTCCTATTCTTTCATCTGAAACCCTTTTAATTCAAAATGCTTCAGAAGTAAAATTTATCATTAATTTTTTAGTGTTCTTGAATAGCTCTTTTGATCAAGAAGCACGAATTAATTGGTTATATTTTGTGGCTTCTAATACAGTTAAAAAAGAAGAAATACATCAATTTTTGATTGAGGCCAAAGAGTTAAACGAGTTAGATTTAGAGGTGTTTTTAGCTCATAAAGGATATAGCTTTTCATTTGAAGCGGCACGAAAAAAATCGCTTTATGAAGCGGTTGAAACAATTATTACTGTTTTTTTGACCCATAAAGCAACTAGTTCATATGTGCAGTATTTCTTGGACTTAGTACTAGAAAGAGATATGAAATATCAATCTAGTATTACCGATTTTTTAGAATACTGGGAACGAACAGGGTTTAAACAAAGTATTCCTTCTCCTGATGGTGTTGAGGCTGTGCGTATAATGACCATTCATAAATCGAAAGGACTTGAATTCCCAGTAGTTATTTATCCTTTCGCAGATGATAGCTTAAGACCTATTGATCCCAAAGTTTGGATTCCATTAGAAGAAACAGATATAGGGTTGTCACAATCTTTAGTACAGAAAAATAAGAAGTTGGAACAAATTAATACACAGACTAAAGAAGTGTATGACATAAAAACACAAGAGGAGTTATTAGATAATATAAATGTTTTATATGTGGCTTTAACAAGAGCTAAAGAACAATTGTATATTATATCTAGTTTTAAAGTAAACAAAGAAGGGGAATTAGTAAATCAAAATGCGCTATCTACATTTTTTACGAATTATTTGACACAAAAAAGCCTATTTAATCCTCAAAAATATTTATATGTGTTTGGAAATCCTACACGAATTTCAAAACCCGAGCCATTTTTACAAAATCAACAAACAATTCAAAACGTCGCGGAACATTTAGATTTTAGTTCTGTTAAAATCGCAAAAAAGGAAGCGTTAATGTGGGGGACACATCAACAAGAGGCTATTGCTTTTGGAAATATTTTACATGAAATTATGGCAAATATTACGTCAAAGACAGCCATACCACTTGCAATACATAAAGCTGTTGAAGAAGGCGTATTACTTGATTCACAAAGAGGAATTTTTGAAGAAAAGGTGCAAAAAATAGTAAATCATCCCGATTTGTTAGATTTTTTCAATGAAAATTATTTGGTACTTAACGAACGAACAATTGTTTCAAATGGAGAACCAAATGTAAAACCAGACCGTGTAGTTATTCATAAAAATCAAGCGTTTATTTTAGATTATAAAACAGGAGATTACCAAGAAAAACACGAAAGACAACTCAATAATTATGCACGAATTATAGAAAAAATGAATATTAAAGTCGCAAAAAAAATATTGGTTTATATTGAAGAAGATATAAAAATAATACATTTGTAGTGAAATCGCATGACAATACTTCATTTACTAAAAAAAACAGGAAGAGTACAGCGATATAGATAATCTAGAAAACAATAATTACACACGAATTAAAACGAATATTATGTACGGTAAAATTCAACAACATTTACAAAACGAGTTAACTACCATTGAAGAAAATGGATTGTATAAAAAAGAACGTATTATAACGTCTCCGCAAGGGGCAGAAATTACAGTAAACGGCAAAACAGTTTTAAATTTTTGTGCGAATAATTATCTAGGGCTTTCTTCACATCCAGAAGTGGTTCAAGCAGCCAAAGACGCCTTAGACACTCATGGTTTTGGTATGTCTTCTGTTCGATTTATATGCGGAACACAAGATATTCATAAGCAATTAGAAAAAGAAATTGCTGATTTTTATGGAACCGAAGACACTATTTTATATGCAGCAGCTTTTGATGCTAACGGTGGGGTTTTTGAACCCTTATTAGGAGAGGAAGATTGTATTATTTCTGATAGTTTAAATCATGCTTCAATTATTGATGGCGTAAGGTTGTGTAAAGCGGCACGTTACCGCTATGAAAATAACAACATGGAAGATTTAGAACAACAATTAATACAGGCTTCACAAGCAGGCCATCGTTTTAAGCTGATTGTAACTGATGGTGTTTTTTCAATGGATGGTTTGGTCGCTCCTTTAGATAAAATTTGTGATTTAGCAGACAAATATGATGCCCTTGTTATGGTAGATGAATGTCATGCCGCTGGATTTATTGGTAAAACAGGAAAAGGAACCTTAGAAGCAAAAGGTGTGATGGGACGTGTAGATATAATTACAGGAACATTAGGTAAAGCATTGGGTGGTGCAATGGGAGGCTATACAACAGCAAAAAAAGAAATTATTGAAATATTAAGACAACGGTCTAGACCTTATTTGTTTTCAAATTCATTGTCTCCAGCTATAGTGGGTGCATCTTTAAAAGTGTTTGAATTATTAAAAAAAGACACAAAATTACGTGACCAATTAGAGTGGAATACCAATTATTTTAAATCAGGCATGAAGAATGCAGGATTTGATATAATTGATGGAGATTCTGCAATTGTACCTGTTATGCTATATGATGCCAAATTATCTCAAGAAATGGCAGATGAATTATTGCACTTGGGGATTTATGTAATTGGTTTCTTTTTCCCAGTCGTTCCTAAAGGAAAAGCAAGAATTAGAGTGCAACTTTCAGCAGCACATACACAAATACATTTAGACAAAGCAATTGAAGCGTTTACTATTGTTGGTAAAAAATTAGGGCTTATTTAATAATAAATAACGCAAATATCTTTAAAATAAGGAAAAAGTACACAATTTTTTTGCGAATTACAAAAAACATCTTACTTTTGTGGTAATTATTTAACATGCATTTTAATTAAATTAATAAAAGTATGAAACATTTTAACAAACTTTTTGCTGGAGTTTTATTATTAGCAGGTTTAGCAGCTAATGCTCAAGACAGCACAAACCCATGGTCAGTATCTTTTGGCGCTAATGGTGTAGACACAAGAATAAGTGCAAGTAGATCAGGACTTGGCTTTTTTGAGTCTAATTTTTCACAATTTTACGATGTAAAGCAAAATTGGAATATTGTTCCATCAGTGTCTTATGTAAATGTTACCAAATATGTAGGAGATAATTTTTCTTTTGGTATTAATGGTTCTTACAATAAGATAACTAAGATGGTAAGTTTTGACCCTAATATGCCAGGCAGTAATTCAAGAGGTCATATTGTAACAAACCCTGGAGATTTAAGTTATTTTGGTATTGATGCTACTATTAAATATAGCTTCCAAGAAATGATCAAATCAAAATGGTTAGAGCCTGCAGCTATTATAGGTGGAGGATACACATTCTTTGGAGATGCATCTGCTGGAACAATTAATGGTGGTATTGGAGTTACATTTTGGATGTCAAAAAATGTTGGATTCCAAGTACAATCAATCTACAAACATTCATATGACGACGATAGAGTAGCTAATGTAGACGTTCCGTCACATGTTCAACACTTTGCAGGGATTACATTTAAGTTTGGTGCAAAAGACACAGACAATGATGGTTTAATTGACAAAGAAGATGCTTGTCCAACAGTAGCTGGACTTGCTGCATTCAAAGGTTGTCCTGATTCAGATTTAGACGGTATCCAAGATTCAGAAGACACTTGTCCTACTGAGGCTGGAACTCCAGAAATGAATGGTTGTCCTGATAGAGATGGTGATGGTGTTGCTGATGGTAGCGATGCTTGTCCAGATGATGCTGGTATCAAAGTTTTAGGAGGATGTCCTGATACAGATGGTGATGGTGTTGCTGATAAAAATGACAAATGTCCTTCAGTTAAAGGAGATAAAGCTAATGGTGGTTGTCCATGGCCAGATACAGATGGTGACAAAGTTTTAGATAAAGACGATAAATGTCCAACTGTTGCCGGAACTGTTGCTAACAATGGTTGCCCAGAAGTATCTGAAGATACAATGAAAAAATTAAATGATTATGCTAAAACTATCTTATTTGATAGTGGTAAAGCATCATTCCAAAAACAAACATTATCTGTATTACAAGCTATGGTGGCTATCTTAAAAGAATATCCATCTGCTAAGTTTGCTTTAGAAGGCCATACAGATTCTGATGGTAAAGACGCAATGAACTTACAATTATCTAAAGATAGAGCTACTGCAGTTAAATCTTTCTTAATTGAAAATGGTGTCGCAGCGGATAGATTATCATCTGAAGGATTTGGAGAAGCTAAACCAGTTGCTTCTAATAAAACTAAAGCGGGTAAAGCACAAAACAGACGTGTAGAAGTAAAATTAGTAAAATAATTTTATAACAAATAAATTTTAAAACGCCCCGAATTTTCGGGGCGTTTTTTTATATTTATACCATGAATAAAACATTTCTTGGTACAATAGCAGCTCAACTAGTAACGCTACCTATAGAGGAGTTGCAAAATAGTATTGTAGTTTTGCCCAACAAAAGAGCTAAACTTTTTTTATTAGAGGAATTAAAAAAGCATACAAACGCTACTTTCTTTGCTCCACAAATAATAAGTATTGAAAACTTAATTGAGTCGATAGCAGGTTTAAGAACTATAGATGCTATTGAGTTATTATTTGAGTTTTATAATGTATATTTAGATTTAGCAGAAAAGACTTCTGTCCAAGATTTTGAATCATTTTCAAATTGGGCTAAAACACTTCTTCAAGACTTTAATGAAATTGATCGGTATTTGTTAGATCCAAATGATTTGTTTGAGTATTTATATGAAATAGAACGGATAAAACATTGGACTCCAAATTTAGAAAAACAGACAACGTTAATTGAAAACCAATTGATTTTTTGGAAAAAATTACCAGATTATTACCAAGCATTACAATCGCATTTAGAAGAAAAAAATCTCGGTTATTCAGGTTTAATTTATAAAAAAGCGGTTCAAAATTGTACTGCTTTTATAGCCAATATAGAAAAGCAAAAATATATTTTTGCGGGCTTTAATGCACTAAATAAAGCAGAAGAAATACTTGTTCAAAAACTTATAGAATCAAATCACGCTATAATTTATTGGGATATTGACAAAACGTTTCTTGAAGATGATTTTCATGATGCAGGTTATTTCATTAGAAAAATTCAAAAGACATGGCAGGTTTATTCAAAAGAACCTTTTAATTGGATTGTAGATGAATTTTCAAAAGAAAAAAATATTGAAATAATTGGCACGCCAAAATCTATTGGCCAAGCAAAGATTGTAGGTTCTATTGTTGAAAATCTTCTCAAAAAGTCACCTAATTTAGACCAAACAGCTATCGTATTGGGTGAAGAAAAATTAGTTATTCCAATACTGCATGCCCTTCCAAAAGAAGTTGCAAATTTAAACATCACTATGGGGTATTCTAGTAAAAACAACCCTGTTCAAATTTTGATTCACAAATTATTTAAGTTGCATTGTAACGCACAAGCGCGTAATGCAAAGCAAAGTGTTTTTTATTACAAGGAATTGTTAGAAATACTCAACAATCCATTACTAACACCTATAATTAATGGAACTAAAATTATTCAAGCTATACATGCTTCAAACAGTACTTTCATAACAGCAACTAAATTAGAAGATTGGTATAACCGCTTTAATGGAGATGCTCAACAAGATATTTTTCAACTTCTTTTTTTGAATTGGACAAATTCAATGGGAGAAATTTTAGCTAAGTTACAGCAATTGTTACTTCGTTTAAAAGAAAGTTTGTCTTCTGCAAACGAACAAGATAAAATAACGCGAACATTTGTTTTTTCGGTATATACAATCATTCAAAAGATAACTAATTATTATCAAAAATACCAACGAATAGAATCTTTAGAAGCATTATTTTCACTGTACAAACAAGTTATTGATCAAGCAGAAGTTTCTTTTGAAGGAGAACCTTTAATTGGCTTGCAACTTATGGGAATTCTTGAAAGCAGAACGCTAGACTTTGAAAACGTAATAATAACATCATTGAATGAAGGGAAATTACCAGCAGGTAAAACAACACAATCCTTTATTCCGTATGATGTGAAAATTGAAAAAGGCTTACCTACTTATAAAGAAAAAGATGCTATTTTTACTTACCATTTTTATAGATTATTACAACGGGCAAAAAATATTTATTTGCTTTACAACACCTATTCGGAAGGTTTAGACGCTGGAGAAAAGAGTAGATTTTTGACTCAGTTAGAAATTGAAAAACAACCGCAGCATCATTTAATAACAACCTATTATAATGCGTATTTGCCAGATAAGGTAAGTGCGCCTATGGAAATTATTAAAACGAATGCTATTCTTGAAAGGCTAAAAGAAATTGCTACAGATAAAGGTTTTTCTCCTTCTTCATTAACAAATTATCTTCGAAACCCTATTCAGTTTTATTACCAACGAATATTAGGTATTAAAGAAGCAGATGAGGTTGAAGAAAGCATAGCTGTAAATACATTAGGAACAATTATTCATGAAGTTTTAGAAAAAATGTACCACCCTTTTGAAGGAACAAATAATCAAGTTCAAACTTCAGACATTGATATAATGATTCAGAATATTGAACCCATAACGTTAGAAAAATTTAGTGAAGTTTATAAAGAAGGAGATATAAAAAAAGGAAAAAATTTGATAGCTTTTGAAGTTGCGAAACGGAATGTGTATAATTTTTTACAACAAGAAAAAAGCCATATTGAAAACGGTGATGAGTTATTTATTTTGTCTTTAGAAAAGCCACATGAAACCATAATTGAACACCCAAGTTTGCCATTTCCCGTAAAAATTGCCGGGAAAGTAGATAGAATAGAATTAAGAAATAAGACTGTTAGAATTATTGACTACAAAACAGGAAAGGTTACTGCCAATTCATTAAAAATTAACACTTTTGAAGGATTGACATTAGATTTAGCACATGATAAAATTATTCAATTATTGTGTTATGCTTTAATGTATTCAAACAATCCATTAGTAGAAGGAAGTTTGTTAGAAGTTGGCATTATTTCTTTTAAAAATATGAAAGCTGGATTTATGCCTTTTGGTTTTGGCAGAGGAAGAGGTGTTGTTGCTGAAACTCAAATTTCAAATGAAATACTACATAATTTTAAAGAAGAGTTAGTGTATTTGATTAATGAAATATTGAATAAAGAGCTGTCTTTCAAAGAAAAATAAATTATAGTTCTTTTAAAAAAGTGAGTACTAATTCTTCAACTTCTTTTTTGTTTTCAATATGACTCATGTGTCCATCGTTTAATGTAATTAATTTAACAGCTGTACCTTTAATTTGTTCGATGTTTTCGGCATACGCAAGTACAGGGTCTTTTTTTCCAAGCACAAGCGTAATTGGGTAAGGAGCAAAATGCAAAATAACTTCTCTATCTTTTCTTGTTTTCATCCCTTCTTGAGCAGCAATTATGCCTTGCAGAGGAGTTTGTAGCGCTTCGTTTCTTACCCACTCAATTTCGTTAATTAGCTTTTCTCTGTTTTCTTCACTAAACAAATTAGCGATTGACATTCTTACAGCCGCAACATAGTTTTGCTTAACAGCCTTAATGGCACGTGTTCTATTTGCTATACGTTCATCGCTATCCGCTCTTGAGGTGGAATTTAACAACAGCAACCCTTTCATCATTTCGGGAAATAGTTCTGCAAAAGCTAAGGCTACATAGCCCCCCATAGAATGTCCAATGAATACTGATTTTCTTATTTTTAATTCGTGCAGTACAAAATGAACAGCATCGGCCATATCTTCCATGGTATGCATATAACCCAAATTATCGGTTTGTCCATGACCTAATAAATCGATACAAATCACACGATATTTTGTTTCTAGCACAGGCGCCAAATACTTCCACATGGTGCTATTTTCTAGGAAGCCATGTAACAAGACCACTGCCATTCCTTTTCCTTTGTCAGTATAGGTTATTTTCGTGTTTTTGAAGGTTGTGGTTTTCATATATGCAAATGTAAAGGTTAAACGCAAATTCCTAAACCTTGGAACCAATATTTTTTCACGAAGTAAGCAAGAAAAATATTTTTAAACATTTTGTCATTTCGACCTAAGGAGACTCAAGCGAAAGCGAACAGATGAAATAAATCACGATAGATGTTCATGTTATGAGATTCCTCCTGCGTCGGAATGACAAGTTTGAACATAAAAAAACGGCTCACTTTTGTAAACCGTTTTTTATTATTATCTTTTCTCAAATTAAGCATTCATAATTGATTCAATTTCATCTGCCTCAATAGGAATAGTTGCCATTAGATTGAATGGCTCACCTGTTTGTTGGATAACCACATCGTCCTCTAATCGAATGCCAAAACCTTCTTCTGGGATATAAATACCAGGTTCCACAGTAAATACCATATTGGCTTGCATAGGTTCATGAAGCAATCCATAATCATGTGTGTCCAGTCCTAAATGGTGAGAAGTACCGTGCATAAAATATTTTTTATAAGCAGGCCATTCAGGATTTTCATTTTGTACATCTGCTTTATCAATAAGTCCTAAACCTAATAATTCTGACGTCATAATTTTGCCTACTTCCACATGGTATTCTTTCCATAAAGTACCCGGAACCAATAGTTTGGTAGCTTCATTTTTAACGTTTAATACTGCGTTGTACACGGCACGTTGTCTGTCTGTGTATTTACCAGAAACAGGAATTGTTCGAGTTAAATCACTTGAGTAGTTTGCGTATTCGGCGCCTACGTCTAGTAAAAGCAAATCGCCAGCTTTACATTCTTGATTGTTTTCAATATAATGTAATACATTCGCATTATTTCCAGAAGCAATAATAGGCGTATAAGCAAAACCTTTAGAACGATTTCTAATGAATTCATGAGCAAATTCTGCTTCTATTTCATATTCTTTAACCCCTGGTTTTACAAATTGTAAAATGCGTCGTATTCCTTTTTCTGTAATAGTACAAGCCTGTTGAATTAAATCTAATTCAATTTGGTCTTTTACCGAGCGAAGACGTTGCAAAATAGGATTCGATTTTTCTACTTTATGTGCAGGATATTCTGCCTTCCACCATTTAATAAATCGGTCTTCACGAGTTTCGGTTTCCACTGATGAACGATAATGCTCGTTCGTATTGATGTATATCGTATTAGCATACATCATTACTTCTTTAAGAATTTTTTTGAAATCTTGTAACCAATACACTGATTTAATGCCAGCTACTTCAAAAGCTCTTTCTTTCGTTAGTTTTTCACCTTCCCAAACAGCAATATGCTCATTAGTTTCTCTTAAAAATAAGATTTCTTTTAAATGTTCATAGGGCGCATTAGGGAACAATAATAAGATACTTTCTTCTTGATCTACACCGCTCAAATAAAAAATGTCACGATGTTGTGCAAAAGGCAGAGTGCTATCAGCAGATACAGGATAGACGTCGTTCGAATTAAAAATTGCCACGCCATTAGGCTTCATTTGAGCCATAAAGTTTTTACGATTTTTAATAAAAAGTTCTCGATTAATTGGTAAATATTTCATTAAAAATATAGGGTATTAAATTTTTCGTTCAAAAATAATAACTTTCAAACGAAAAGTTGTCAAATTATTCTTTTAATTTTGAAGAAATTAAATATTATAAAATGAAAAAGCTATTTGTTCTATTCTTTATTTTTAACTCATTCCTTTCCGTATCACAAGAAAGCAATTTTCAAGCATTAAAATTTCAAAATATTGGCCCAACAATTATGAGTGGCCGAGTGGTTGACGTAGCGGTCAATGCAAATAACCCAACAGAATTTTATGTTGCGTATGCTTCGGGCGGTTTATGGTACACCTCAAATAATGGCACTAGTTTCGAACCTGTTATGGACAGTGCTCCAACGCAAAATATTGGTTGTGTAGCGGTTGATTGGGAATCGGGTTTAATTTTGGTTGGAACAGGTGAAGTGAATTCTTCTCGTTCATCTTATGCGGGAATTGGTGTTTTGAAATCTACAAATAAAGGTAAAACATGGACAAATATTGGTTTAACAGATAGTCATCACATTTCTAAAATTTGGATAAATCCGAAGGATAATAACGAAATTGTTGTGGGCGTTTTAGGTCATCTGTATTCGAAAAATGATGAGCGGGGAGTATTTAAAACTACAGATGGAGGAAAAACATGGAAAAAAACCTTATTTGTTAATGATGAAACAGGAATCATTGATATTAGTTTTGCTCCTAGTAATCCTAAAATAATGTTTGCCGCAGCATGGGAACGTGAACGAAAAGTGTATAATTTTAAAGGAAATGGAAGTAATTCTGGAATTTATAAAAGTGAAAATTCAGGCACAACATGGACAAAAATTGAAGAAAATTCAGGGTTCCCAAGTAATAAAGGGATTGGAAGAATTGGTTTAACTTCTTTTAGTGAAAATGTAACTTATGCCGTTGTTGATAATCAAAACATAAGACCAAATGCTACAGGTAAAATACCAAAAGATGCTAATGCCGCCTTGTTTGAAGCGGAAGTTATTGGTGCCGAAATTTATAAAACCGTTGATAAAGGAAAAACGTGGACAAAAACACACGATAAATTTATTAATGATGCTTTTTATTCTTATGGCTATTATTTTGCAGATATTACGGTAGACGAATCGAATGAGAATAGACTTTATATTTCGGCCGTTCCTCTTTTGTTTTCTATTGATGGCGGAAAAACCTTCGTATCTTTAAGTAAAGACAACGTTCATGCAGATCATCATGTATGCTGGATAAATCCAAAAAATCCTAACCACATAATTAATGGAAATGATGGTGGAATAAATATTACTTACGATAACGGAGAACATTGGATAAAATGTAACAATCAAGCAGTTGGGCAATTTTATGCAGTTAACGTGGACGATAAAGAAAACTATGAAGTATATGGTGGTTTACAAGACAATGGGGTTTGGGCAGGCCCAAATAATTATGTACACAATGTAGAATGGGTCCAAGACGGAAAGTATCCGTATGAATTTTTAAGCGGAGGAGATGGGATGCAGGTTCAAATTGATACACGAACAAATCAATTGGTATACACAGGCTCTCAATTTGGTAATTACACAAAAATTAATAGAAATACTGGAGAAAGAGAATATATTACACCTCGAGCAGAAAAGAAAGAAGAACCTTATCGATTCAACTGGCAAACACCTATTTTGTTATCTTCTCATAATCAGGATGTTGTATATTTGGGTGGCCAATATGTTTTTCGTTCCATGAATCAAGGCAAAAAATGGCAAAAAATATCACCAGATTTAACCAAGGGGAAAGTAGAAGGAAATGTACCTTTTGGGACAATTACCTCTTTAGCGGAAAGTACATTTAAATTTGGACAAATTATTGTTGGGACAGATGACGGAAATATTTATATAACTAAAGATAGTGGAGAAAATTGGACAAAAGTATCTTCAAATTTGCCACAAAATTTATGGGTTTCTCGGGTGCGTTTTTCTAATTTCAATAAAAATCGTGTGTATGTAACATTAAACGGATATAGAAACGACGATTTTACCACTTATGTATTTGTTTCTGAAGATTTAGGCCTTACATGGAATCCATTGACTGAAAAATTTAATGAAAATGCAGCCAATGTAATTTTAGAAGACACTGAAAATGAAAACATACTTTACTTGGGAACAGATAATGGTCTTTTTATTTCGATAGATAAGGGAAAAACCTGGCAAGATTTTTCTTCTGGAATACCAAATGTTGCTGTTCATGACTTAGTGATTCAAAAAAGAGAAAAAGATTTAATTGTCGCTACTCACGGACGTTCCTTATATAAATTGAATCTTTCAAATCTGCAGCAAATAGATGAAAATAATAGATTATTTAAAATGGAAGAGGTAGTTTTTTCAAAAAATTGGGGAAGTAAAAACTATTCTTGGGGTAAAGAAAACACACCTAATATTGAAATTTGGTATTATGTTAAAGATACTACAAATCCTATTCTTACAATAAAAAATAAAGATGGAATAATTGTATATACACATCAAGGCAAAGCCGAAAAAGGAATGATTAAATTAGATTTTGATTTAAGTATTGATGAAAAAATTAAGACAAACATTGAAAAAAAGGATTCAAAAATCAAAATTAACCAAGCTGCAAATAAAAAATATTATTTACCAATAGGGCAATACTCTGTTGAATTTGAAGTAAATGGAAAAAAAGAAACGCAAGGCTTAACTATAAAAGATAAAAAGTAATTTCTGTAAATTAATTTCTTAAAAAATAGTTTGTAAACGATTGTTATTCAACAAAAGTTAAACTCATTTAAAATCATTATAAATTATGTATAAAAGGTTGTAAGTTCTACTTATAACCTTTATTTTTGCTAAGTTTTTATATATTTCAAATTAACAACAACTATAATTATGGCAAAATCGGCATTTTTAAAGTCATCTATCGCAAAAAAATATTGGATGGCACTAACAGGATTGTTCTTGTGCTTGTTTTTGGTAGGACACTTATTAGGTAACCTACAATTGCTAGCAGGAAGAAGTACAGAAGCTGCATTGCAATTTAATAAGTATGCTTTATTCATGACTACTAATCCTGCTGTTAAGGTTTTATCTTATTTAACCTATATCTCAATTCTTTTTCATGCAATTGATGGAATTTTATTAACAATTCAAAACAAAAAAGCTAGACCTGTAGCTTATGCTAAAAAAGATGACGCGGCAAGCAGTAATTTTTCTTCTAGAAACATGGCTGTGTTGGGAACGTTAATTTTAGTTTTCTTGGCTACTCATATGGTTAACTTTTGGGCTAAAATGCATTTTGATAAAAAAATGCCATTACAAACAGTTCAAGTTGATAATATGGGTCAAAAAATGAACTTTGTTATAGGAACCCAAGCAGGACAATTTTTTCCTGCTGATGAGGTAGGATTGGCTCAACAAGGTTTAGAAATTCGAAATAAAACAGAATTTTATAACAAGGTGGCAAATGTTAAAATGGGTGAAGGATATAAAGATCTACATAAGTTAACGATAGACTTTTTCAAAAGTAAAGGAAAACTTTTCAATACAATACCAAATGAAGGATTAGTATTTACTATTTTTTATGTATTTGCTATGCTTGTTTTAGGTTTCCATTTATGGCATGGTTTTCAAAGTGCCTTCCAGTCATTAGGCGTAAATAACAAATTTACACCCGCTATTAAATTATTTGGAAAAGCGTTTTCGGTTTTAGTACCTTTACTATTCGCTGTTATTCCAGTTTATATTCACTTTATACTAAAATAAAAACATATGGCATTAGATTCTAAAATACCTCAAGGTCATATTTCTCAAAAATGGACAGACCATAAAGACCATCTTAAATTGGTTGCGCCTAATAATAGACCAAAAATTGACGTTATCGTTGTAGGTACAGGTTTAGCTGGTGCTTCAGCAGCCGCATCTCTTGGAGAGATGGGGTACAACGTAAAAGCATTTTGTTTTCAAGATTCTCCTCGTAGAGCCCATTCAATTGCTGCTCAAGGAGGAATCAATGCAGCAAAAAATTATCAAAACGACGGAGATAGTATCTACAGATTATTCTATGACACCATTAAAGGAGGAGATTATCGTGCTCGTGAAGCAAATGTTCACCGTTTAGCAGAAGTTTCAGGTAATATTATAGATCAATGTGTAGCTCAAGGTGTTCCTTTTGCTCGTGAATATGGTGGTTTATTAGACAATCGTTCATTTGGTGGAACACAAGTGCAACGTACATTTTATGCTGCAGGTCAAACAGGTCAGCAATTATTATTAGGTGCTTATTCTGCTTTATCAAGACAAATTGGGCTTGGACGTGTAAAAATGTACAACCGCCACGAAATGTTAGATATTGTTAAAGTTGATGGAAAAGCACGTGGTATTATTGCACGTAATTTAATTACAGGCGAACTTGAAAGACATTCGGCTCATGCTGTAATCATTGCAAGTGGAGGGTATGGAAATGTTTATTTCTTATCTACTAATGCAATGGGAAGTAATGTTACCGCGGCTTGGAAAGTACACAAGCAAGGTGCTTATTTTGCAAATCCTTGTTTTGTTCAAATACATCCAACGTGTATTCCTGTTCATGGAACAAACCAATCTAAGTTAACATTGATGTCAGAGTCATTGCGTAACTCAGGTCGTATTTGGGTGCCAAAAAATATTGAAGACGCAGAAGCAATTAGAGCAGGTAAATTAAAACCAACCCAAATTGTTGAAGAAGATAGAGATTATTTCTTAGAAAGACGTTATCCTGCTTTTGGTAATTTAGTTCCAAGAGACGTAGCTTCGCGAGCAGCAAAAGAGCGTTGTGATGCGGGGTATGGAATTGAAGCTAATGATACAAATGAAGGCGTATATTTAGATTTTTCTACTGAAATTAAAAATAAAGGAAAACAAGCAGCTTATGCCCAAGGAAATCACAATCCATCTGAAGCAGAAGTAATCGCTTTAGGTAAAAAATGGGTAGAAGAAAAATATGGAAACTTATTCCAAATGTATGAAAAAATTACAGCGGAAAACCCATATGAAACGCCAATGAAAATATATCCTGCAGTACATTATACTATGGGAGGTGTTTGGGTTGATTATAACTTAATGTCAACCATTCCAGGTTGCTTTGTGGCAGGAGAAGCAAACTTTTCTGATCACGGAGCAAATAGATTAGGTGCTTCTGCATTAATGCAAGGCTTAGCAGACGGTTATTTTGTATTACCATATACCGTTTCAAATTATTTAGCAGACGAAATTAGAACAGGAAAAATTTCTACTGATTTACCAGAATTTGTGGACGCAGAAAATAATGTTCGTCAAACTATTGATAGATTCCTTAATAATAACGGAACAAAATCTGTTGATTATTTCCACAAAAAATTAGGTTTAATTATGTGGAATAAAGTTGGTATGGCAAGAAATGAACAAGGCTTGAATGAAGCAATAAATGAAATTGGAGCATTAAGAGAAGCATTTTACAGTGATGTGTATGTACCAGGTTCAGCAAACGAATTAAATCCAGAATTAGAAAAAGCACTTCGTGTAGCAGATTTTCTAGAACTTGGTCAATTAATGGCAAAAGATGCTTTATTACGAAAAGAATCTTGTGGAGGTCATTTCCGTGAAGAATATCAGGATGCAGAAGGAGAAACATTACGCGATGATGAAAACTTCTCATATGTGGCGGCATGGGAGTACAAGGGAAGTGATGCAAGTAATTCAGAACTTCACAAAGAAGAATTGAAATACGAGTTCATTAAAATAGCTGCAAGAAATTATAAATAGTCATTAGTAAGTAGTGAATAGTAAGTAGTACATTTTGCAAAACGAATCACTTATCACTTAAAAAAACAAAAGTTATGGCATCTAAAAATATTAATATTAAATTAAAAGTTTGGCGTCAAAAAAGCGGACAGACTAAAGGAAAATTAGAAGATTATACCTTAAATAATGTTTCTACAGATAGTTCTTTTTTGGAAATGATGGATCAATTGAACGAACAATTGATTAATGAAAAGAAAGAACCAATTGCATTTGATCATGATTGTCGTGAAGGAATTTGCGGAATGTGTTCTATGTTTATTAATGGTAGAGCTCATGGTCCGGATTCTGCAGTTACAACTTGTCAATTACACATGCGTTCATTTAAAGATGGAGATACAATTTATGTAGAGCCGTTTAGAAGTAAAGCATTCCCTGTAATTAAGGATTTAGTAGTTGACAGATCAGCTTTTGATAGAATTCAACAAGCAGGTGGATTTGTTTCTGTAAATACTTCTGGAAATACAATCGATGCAAATGCAACACCAATTCCTAAAGTAGATGCAGATAAAGCTTTTGAAGCAGCAGCATGTATTGGATGTGGTGCGTGTGTAGCAACTTGTAAAAACGGTTCAGCCATGTTGTTTGTTGGGGCAAAAGTTTCTCAGTATGCATTATTGCCTCAAGGAAAAGTTGAAGCAACAAACCGTGTATTAAACATGGTACGTCAAATGGACGAAGAAGGTTTTGGAAATTGTACCAATACAGGAGCTTGTGAAATTGAATGCCCAAAGGGGATTTCTCTTGAAAATATTGCTCGTATGAATAGAGAATATTTAAAAGCAAGTTTAAAATAATTAGATACAATGTTTGTATAAAAACGCATTCAATTGAATGCGTTTTTTGTTTCATATTGTTAACTTGTGAACAAGCATTTTTTTAGTATTTTAATTATAAATTTATTGGAAGCTTATGAAAATTGCATTACTACAGTCTGAATTGGTTTGGGAAAATGTCCAAGCAAACCTAGTACATTTTTCAAAACAAATTCAAGCAATTACAGAACATGTAGAATTGATTGTATTGCCTGAAATGTTCACTACAGGGTTCACAATGAATCCAGCGAATTGTTCTGAAACAATGGAAGGTGAAGTCATGCAATGGATGAAAAAAATTGCTCAAGAACGACAAGCAGCAATAACCGGAAGTTTAATAATTAAGGAACAAGACACTTATTTTAATCGACTCATTTTTGTTTATCCCAATGGAGAGTATAAGTTTTATAATAAACGACACTTATTTGCGCTTGCAGGAGAAGATAAAGTATATGGAAAAGGAAATGAAAAAATAAGTATTGATTATTTAGGGTGGAAAATATGCCCTTTAATCTGTTATGATTTACGATTTCCTGTTTTTTCTAGAAACATAGAAAATTACGATTTGTTACTTTACGTAGCGAATTGGCCAGCGACCAGAATTCAAGCATGGGACATACTATTAAAGGCAAGAGCAGTTGAAAATCTTTCTTATGTTGTTGGCGTAAATAGAGTAGGAGAAGATCAAAATAATTTATTTTATCCAGGACATTCTCAGGTTATTGATCCATTAGGAAATTACCTTATTGAGCCTTATGAAAAAGAGAGGTACAAAATGGTCAATTTAGACAAAGAAAAACTTCAAGAAATTCGTTTCAAGCTAAATTTTCTGGATGACAAAGATGAATTTACACTTAATTTGTGACAGATTAATTAGTTAATTCAAATTCTTGGTCAACATCCCAATTAGCCCTTACGTCAATTTTTCCAGGCATATAAAAGAGTGGTTCAGGTTGTCTTTTTTCTAATAAATTTCCTGTATCCCATTCTTTATTCTTGTTTTCATCATAATAAATCCTAACAGTATAGAGACTTGGTTTTATGGCCTCAAAGAACACAGAGGTTTCCTTTTCACAATAGGCTGTGCCTACAACGGTTTTGTCGTCTGCTAATAGTTCTACAACAAACGGAAATTTTTTACAATTCTTTAAACGAAGATTTAAATTGCCATAATCACTTAATTGCCCCGAAGCAAAAGTAAATTGTAAGGAATCATTTTTAGTATCATAAATATCTTCAAAAGCGTTAGGATAAATTTTTAATGTATAATTTTCGTTTTCTTCTTTATCAAAAACTAATTCTACTTCCTGATTATAGACGTTAATTTTAGTGGAAAAAGAAACTTTACTAGAATCTTTTCGTAAGAGATGAATAAGCGATTCGTTTACTCTTTTTAAAGGCGTAGTTACTTTTAATTTTGGTAAGTCTTTATAGGTATTATTTGTTGGGTTCTTTAGTGTAATTAATAAAGAATCAGCTTCTTTTAAGTTGTTAATTTTTACATTATAAGTTTTGCTATATGACTCTCTTTCTACCAAAACAGCAATCGAATCTTTTATGTTTTTTGGGATAAATAGCTGAAGGGTGTCTTTATTTTCTCCAGGATGTCGAGTATGTAGTAAAGGTTCCACAACACCATTTTTCTTATAAGATATTTTTAGGTTTTTAGGATCTCCTTCAAAGCCTAAAAATAATTTATTATTTGATTCTTGTGTAGGTTTAAATGTTTTTAATGACTGTTTTTCTTTAAACAATTTTAGAGTATATTGTTCTTTACTAGGCAGTTTGATAGGTTCTTTTAAAAAAGCAATTTTTTCTGATTTAGCTTGAAACTTAAAATCGTTGTTTTTGTCTTTTAGCGCTGCAATATAATAGGTTCCTTCTTTTATATTTTCAAGTGAAAAGGAAGTGTTTTTTTCTAACGTATTGGTAACATAAACAGGCACATCTTTATAAATTGTAGAATCTTTAAATGTAGTTGCTTCGTATAACATTACATTTACAAAATCTTCCGTGTTTTCTTCAAAAGCATCTTCAACTTTTCCTATTACTTTTAAAGAATCTACGTAGTTTCCTGTAGAAAAAACATATTTAAATTGTAAGTAAGGGTTTCCTTCATTATAGTCAGTAATACTTTGTCCAAAATTAAAGCTATAAGTTGTATTTGGTTTTAAAGAATCTAAAATTTCAACGGCAATATATTTACTAGCACTTCCTTGAGGTGTGATGTTTGGCTTTTTAGCCATAGGAGGCGAAATAATAAGTTGCTTGTTAATGTCCTTGATTTTTATATATTCACTAAAATCAATTCGAATGGTTTTTCCAGTAAAATTAGTTTGGTAATTCTTCGGATTACTTTTTACAATTTCAGGTGCAATAGTATCTTTTGGACCACCTGTTATATAGCCTCTTTTGGCACAACCTACTAAAAGTGCTGAAAAAAGAAGCGTTACTATAAAAGAGTGTAATTTCATTTGTTATTACCTATAATCTTAATTAAAAACGCAAAGTAACAATTATAATTAGAGCAAACATAATGATTTAAAAAAAAATTATGATTGTGCATAGGCAATTGTTAGGATACTTACCGTAGCATTAGGAATTTTTAATAATTCTTGTGCGCACGCTTCTATAGTTGCTCCACTTGTAATTACATCATCAACTAGTAAAAAATGAGGAGCAGAAAACTCATAAGGTATTCGCACAGCAAATAAACTCTCTTTTATAGCCGCTCTTTCTGTTTTTGATTTTTTAGTCTGTGACTTAGAATAGGTATTCCTATATAACACGTTTTTTTCTAAAGGGATGTCTAATGCTACTGCCAAACTTTCACAAAAGGTATCCACTTGATTATACCCCCGTTCATGGAGGCGTTTTTTGTGAAGTGGAACAGGGATAAGGTGTGTGATGTTTTTTATTCTTTCAAAATTTATTAATTCATCAGCATATAGTGCCCCTAAAAAAGTTCCAATTTCTTGCTTATTTTTATATTTGAGATTATGAATGAGGTTTTGAACAATTCCCGATTTGTGAAAATACAACATCGACAAACAAAATGAAAAAGGTATTATGCCATAAAACTTTCTATCTATTTCATTTGTTTGCGTTTCGTGATGAAAAGTATAAGGCAATTCATGCAAACAGGAAGTACAAAGAATAGTTTCTCCTTTTACTAATAACTTATTACACCCGTTGCAAACATCCGGATAAATTAGTTTTAACAGATTTTCTTGTATTTTATCGAAAAAATTAAACATAAATAAAGATAATAGTATACTTTAGATGAAAATTTAGTTTCATGCCACAAAAGAAAAACAATTCTTATCGACTTGTTATATTAATTTTATTGTTATTGTTATTTCTTTTATTGTTTAAAAATTATAAAGATAATAAAAGAGCAGATGAATTACAAAGCAGTTTAAAACAAGAAAGTTATCTTACACAAACACAACTAACAGAAATGCTTAAAAAGTATGATTCTGTATTAGTGATGTATAACTCTGTGGATGAAAGTTTGTCGCAAATTAGTGAGCAAAATAGTAAAAGAGAGGCTTCTCAAATACAATACGTTAATCCTACAAATTTGAAACAAGTTAGCTACCAAATAGAAACAATTAAAGATTCAATAGGAAAATTAACAGAGCGCTTAAGACTGCTAGAAAAATTTAAGGTAACTGCAAAAAAAACAAACCCTACCGATTTTGTTAAAACACCCATCTCTAGTCGTTTAGTAGTGTCAAATATTCAAGCAAGAGGGGTTAAGTTTTTAAAAGACAATACGCTAAGTTCTGATAAAAAAGACATTGAACAAATAAGAGTTTGTTTTACAATAGATAAAAATGACCTTGTGGATAAAGGCGATAAAGAGATTTTTGTTCAAATTGTTAATCCAAAAAACCAGATAATTTCAGTAGAAAAATTGAAATTTGAATACAATAATGTGATTTTAAATTACAGTAAAAAAGTCAAATTCTTCTATGGACAACAAACCACCGATGTTTGTTCGTATGTTGACCTTGAAAAAAGTAAAATTTTTAAAGGAAGATATATCATTAATATTTATTCAGGAGTAGATAAAATAGGAACAACTATATTCAATTATAATTAATCTCGAAATTCTTTTATATTTCCTTTCCTATCGTTATTTTTGCAACATGGCAAAACAAGAAGATTTATTTAAAAATGTAATTTCGCATGCAAAAGAATACGGATTTATTTTTCCGTCAAGCGAAATTTACGATGGTTTAAGCGCAGTGTATGATTACGCGCAAAACGGGGTAGAATTAAAAAAAAATATACGTGAATACTGGTGGAAAGCCATGGTTCAAATGCATGAAAATATTGTAGGTATTGATGCTGCAATTTTTATGCATCCAACAACATGGAAAGCTTCTGGTCATGTAGATGCTTTCAATGATCCGTTAATTGATAATAAAGATTCCAAAAAAAGATATCGTGCCGATGTATTGATAGAAGATTATTGCGAAAAAATTTATCAAAAAGCACAAAAAGAAATTGACAAAGCCCGCGAGCGTTTTGGCGAGACATTTGATGAAGCACAATTCATTGCAACAAATCAACGAGTAGTAGAGTATTTAGCTAAAAAGAAAACCATTCTGGAGCGCATGGCAAAAGGATTAGATTCAGGAGATTTAGCAGATGTAAAAGCGCTTATTGAAGAATTAGAAATTGCTTGTCCAGAATCAGGTTCAAGAAATTGGACAGAAGTGCGTCAATTCAATTTAATGTTTGGCACAAAATTAGGCGCTTCGGCCGATTCAGCAATGGATTTGTATTTAAGACCAGAAACCGCACAAGGTATTTTTGTCAATTTTTTAAATGTTCAAAAAACAGGACGCATGAAAATTCCATTCGGAATTGCTCAAACCGGAAAAGCATTTCGTAATGAGATTGTAGCACGTCAGTTTATTTTCCGCATGCGTGAATTTGAACAAATGGAAATGCAGTTTTTTGTTAAGCCAGGCGAAGAAATGAAATGGTATGAATACTGGAAAGAGACTCGCTTAAAATGGCATTTATCATTAGGTTTAGGCGCTTCAAATTATCGTTTTCATAATCATGAGAAATTAGCTCATTATGCAAATGCCGCGGCTGATATTGAGTTCAATTTTCCGTTTGGATTTAAAGAACTAGAGGGTATACATTCTCGTACCGATTTTGACTTGAAAGCACATGAACAATATTCGGGTAAAAAATTACAATATTTTGATACCGAAGAAAACAAAAACTACGTCCCTTATGTGGTTGAAACTTCAGTGGGACTAGATAGAATGTTTTTAGCTGTTTTCTCAAAATCATTACAAGAAGAAATTCTTGAAGATGGTTCAACACGAACAGTTTTACGTTTACCTTCTGTGTTAGCGCCAACCAAAGCAGCTGTTTTACCGTTAATTAAAAAAGACGGTTTGCCAGAATTGGCAAAACAAATCATAGAAGATTTGAAATGGGATTTCAACGTGGCTTATGATGAAAAAGACGCAGTAGGAAGACGTTACAGAAGACAAGATGCGTTAGGCACGCCATTCTGTATTACAGTTGATCATCAATCTTTAGAGGATAAAACGGTAACTATTCGTCATAGAGATACTATGCAACAACAGCGTGTATCGATTTCTAATTTGAGACAATTGATTTCAGACGAAGTTTCAATGCGAAACTGGTTGTTGAAAATGTAATTGAAGTAATATATTGTAAATAATAAAGCCCAAATTTTTAATGAATTTGGGCTTTACTTATATTGATAAATAAGTTAAAATCGATATCCAATAGTAATTCCTGCTTTTCCAACCAATTCATAATCTCTATCATCATATTGATTATTAAATAAATTTCGTCCAACACCAGCATTAATTTCCAACAACAATCCTTTTTTTGAAACCCATTTACCTCCTAATCCTATTCCCAATGCAAAATCAGTAAGTGTTTTTGGTTCATATTTATAATCTAATGGACTATATTCATATATATAATCATCAACATTGTTTAACATTCCAAAAGCTTCCCCAAAGAAACCTGCTGCAGGTTTATTACCAAAGTAATAGCGATAGAATCCAGTAACGGTATAATTAATATTCCAATTCTTATCAAAAGGCACATTTAAGGACACTCCAACACCTGATTCTTCATTTAATAACCGTTCGTATGAAACATCAAAACTTCCTAATACCAAAAGTAAAGCATTTCCTTTCAACTCATGTATTTTTAATTCAGTTTTAGAATTAGTAACTTGTGCGCTACTAATACATATTCCTGTTAAAGCTAAAATGCAAAATAATTTTTTCATATGTAACTAATTATTAATTTTTTAAATATTTTATATTGTAACCTCTATCTTTACTATCGTTTTTACACAAACTTAATAGTTTATGGTAATTTCATGCCTATTAATTGGAATAAATATAGAAATTTTTAGTAATGTTATTTGTTATTTACAAAAATTTAACACCTACTCACTTATTGCATTCCATCCTCTGGCTTTTAAAGAAATTTGTGTATTTGCTCTTGTTATTAAATGGGCACCTTCGCTTTCGGCTACCATATGACCAATAACAGTAAAATTTGGGTTATGCTTGATTTTTTCAAAATCAGTCATATTTATTGTGAAAAGTAATTCATAATCTTCTCCACCATTTAACGCAATAGTAGTACTATCAATATTAAATTCTTCACAAACATTGATTAATTGTGGATCAATTGGAATTTTTTCTTCATATAAATTACAACCTACTTGGCTTTGTTTGCACAAATGTAAAATCTCTGATGACAAACCATCTGAAATATCAATCATTGCCGTAGGTTTAATTTCTAATTTTTCAAGTAATTCTTTAATATCATTTCGAGCTTCTGGTTTTAACTGGCGTTCAATTAAATAGGTGTAATCATCTAAAATAGGCTGGTTGTTAGGATTAACTTGAAATACTTGTTTTTCTCTTTCTAATACTTGTAATCCCATATAAGCAGCTCCTAAGTCTCCTGAAACAACGAGTAAATCGGTTTCTTTAGCTCCGTTTCTATAGACAATATCTGTTAGTTTAGCCTCTCCAATAGCTGTGATACTAATAATTAATCCTTTTTGGGAAGAAGTTGTATCTCCTCCAATTACATCTACCTCATAACGATTTGCTGCTAGGGTAAACCCTTCAAAAAGTTCTTCAAGTGCCTCTAGAGGGAATCGATTTGACACTCCAATTGAAATGGTTAGTTGTGTAGGTATAGCGTTCATTGCGCATATATCTGAAATATTTGCTACAACAGCTTTATACCCCAAGTGTTTTAAAGGCATATAGCTCAAATCAAAATGAACACCTTCAATCAACAAATCCGTAGATATTACAGCTTTATTTTTTGAAAAATCTAACACAGCAGCATCATCCCCAATAGCTTTCAGTGTACTTTTTTGGTTAATTTGAAAATGTTTTGTTAAATGATTTATTAGTCCAAATTCACCCAATTCACTTAGAGAAGTTCTTTTTTGATTTTTATTTTCTAACATGTCTTTTTTTGCAAATATAGTAATTCCACTACAATCATTTTCAATGATTATTGTCCAATTAAAATTCATTAAATTCTTTTATTATAGGAATATAACATAGTGAATCCAACTATAACAAATCTTAACATTACACATTTTTGTTAATTTTCTTATGATATGACTTACAAAAAATGTGTATGAAATGTGTATAATAAAAAGATTTTACCTTAAATTTGCCTATTAAAAAACGAATAGATAAGGAAATGAAAATAAATAAATTAGATATTATTTTTATTGCTTTTATCTTTTTAATATTCACAAAACAAACATACTAATGAAAAAATTATTTTTAGTAACCCTTTTTTTTACAACTTGTTTGCTTAGTGCGCAAGGGGTGTTTTTTAAAATGGGAAAAAATTTCACTTCGTTTTCCTATAAAAATACAACTCCATTTACAGAAAAAATTAAAATTAACGGTACAGGTAGTAGTTACGAGTTAGGCTATGCCATGCCATTAAAGTACAAAGATTTTTCTTATTTGGGGAGTGTTACATTAAACGATTATAATGCTACAGGAGAATCAGACTTAAATAATTTAGAATGGAAAACGACATACATTGGGGTTCAAAATGTTGTAGATTATCGTTTTTATGATTCTTTTTATTTTTTCATTAGTGCCCAAGCAGGATTAAATGTTTCTACCATGCTTTATGGAAAACAGCAGTTAAATAATGCAACATATAACTTGACAAGTAACAAAGATTTTTCAGGATTAATTTTACAACCTGTGCTTGGTCTTAATGCAAAATATTATATTTCGAAATCTGGCTATTTGAGTTTAGGGTGCAATTTTACAAAAAGTATGTCTCTAAATCCAACGCCAGAAAAAGTTTCATTCAACACATTTCAAATTTTATTTGGAGGTTATTTCGATTTGATTAAAGATAGACATTTATGAGAAAATTAATTTACATTTTATTATTTTTCAATTCCGTTATTTATGCACAAACAAATGGCATAACATATCAAGCAGTCATTTATTATCCTAATGGACAAAATGTACCTGGAGTTAATATTCAAAATAGTCCAATGGCTAATAAGCCAGTTTGTTTGCAGTTTTCTTTACTTGATAATTTATCTCAATTGGAATATCAAGAGACTATTCAAACAAGTACAGATGCTTATGGAATGGTTAATTTGGTAATTGGTTCAGGAAACCAAACTGCCGGGTATGCAAGTTCATTTAATGCAGTTGTTTGGAACACCACAACAAAATCATTAAAAGTTCAATTAGATGCATCAGGTTCTTGTCAACAATTTATTCTCTTGAGTGATAAACCTTTATCTTCAGTTCCTTTTGCTTATGCATCAGTAACAGCTAATAATGTTTCTGGAATAGTAAGTTTACAAAACGGAGGAACTGGCGCAACAACTCCATCTAACGCTAGAATTAATCTAGGTTTAGGTAATGTGGATAACACTTCAGATTTGAATAAGCCAATTTCAACGGCTACTCAAACGGCATTGAATGCTAAGGAGAATACGTCAAATAAATCTACAACAACTACATTAGGTACGAGTGATGTTTTATATCCTACGCAAAATGCTGTGAAAACCTATGTAGATACACAAGTAGCAGCGGCAACTATTCCCGACGCTACTTCTACCACAAAAGGTAAAATTCAGTTGTCAGGAGATTTAGGTGGAACAGCCGCATCGCCAACTGTTCCAGGATTGGCAACTAAAGAGAATACGATTACAGCAGGCACAACTTCTCAATATTTTAGAGGTGATAAAACGTGGCAAACATTAGATAA
>JACCDH010015293.1_pt1 | contig 49542 bp, 41 predicted proteins | sample 7442481 | NCBI WGS metagenome assembly JACCDH01 (sample SAMN15323433, study PRJNA562643) | freshwater metagenome | isolation source: river surface water | place: USA:Blue River Watershed | collected 2017-08-15
AAGTGCTCAGCGCCGATGGTAGTGTGGGGTCTCCCCATGTGAGAGTAGGACATCGTCAGGCTCCTAAATACACAAACCCCAAGCAGAACTTCTGCTTGGGGTTTTGTGCTTAATGGGGATACGATTTACGCGCTGCATTCAAATGCAGGCCTTATCATCATCAGACGAAGACAGACTTGTCAGTAGGTTTAGGGAGTCTCATGAGAAGCGTTCTGCTGGTTGCGCTGATTGCTCTGGTTGGTGCATTTGCTTTCTTGCTCTTCAGGCTTCCCTCTTTGGAGAGCTACCAATTCTCAGAAGACATCGCCACCTTGCAGCGAGGTGAGTATCTTGTCACGGCAGGAGGATGTGTCAGTTGTCACATCAATCCGGACCAAGGCAATTCTCTCAGCGGTGGCATGGCGCTGGAGTCGGACTTTGGCGTTTTCCGTGTTCCCAATATCACTCCAGATATTTCCACCGGTATAGGGAATTGGTCTGCGGACGATTTCGTTCGTGCCATCAGGCACGGTAGGAGACCTGACGGCGGTTTCTATTTCCCGGCGTTTCCCTACCGAGCGTACTCGGGGTTGAGTGACCAGGATGTGATTGATATGGGCTCTTACTTGATGTCGCTGGAGCCTGTTGAAAACGATACAGGAGAGCATGATCTGCCAGTTTGGCTTGGAAACTGGATGATGGCTGGCTGGAACCTTCTAGCTGACTTGGGGACTGCCAAGCCCGTAGCTATTTCTGATCCGGTCGTTGCTCGCGGTGCCTATCTGGCCAGAAATCTCGGGCATTGTGGAGAGTGTCACACTCCGCGAAATTCTCTGGGTATTCCGCATACTGATCAGGAATTTGGCGGTGCCACTATCGGCGAAAGTCATGCAGATCCGATCAATCTCGATGCACTGCGGAATTGGAGCGTTGATGATTTTGCATTCTTCCTGTTTCTGGGAATGAAACCAGATGAGGAGTATGTCGGTGGCGAGATGGAGTCTGTCATAGCTCATAACACGAGCCGCCTTACAGAAGAGGATCGTCTAGCCATGGCTCGGTTTTTCAAATTTGATGGCCCGCGCTGACACTTGAAAAGTCAGGCGTCGCGCGGGCTTTGCAATATCCGGTGCTTAGTCGGCGCGGAACGTCTCGTGGCAATTCCCGCACGCCCCACCGAAAGCTCGAACTGCTGCAATCGTTGCTGTTCTGTCGCCGGCTCGTGCGATTTCTGCAAATGCATTGGCTGCATTCACAAGATTCACCGCCTTCTGATTGAACTCGTCCATTGAATCCCAGATCAGCGGAAGGGCTTCTGTTTCCACTGTAAAGGCTCGTGTATCTCGGGCTGCAAACAGCTCCGGGATCATCGGAGCCAGCATGGCGATTCTGTTGGCATTGCGTTCGGCAATCGCTGCATCGAATTCCACAGTTCCTCTGGCCATACCACTGATGGTACCCATGTTGTAGGAAAGCAGTTTGAACACACCTTGACGGGTTTCGGTAGCACTGACTGCGAGTTGTTCTGGTGTGGGCTCCTGCTGTTGTGCAGAGGCTGTCAGAAACGCTCCGGCTCCAGCCAGCAACAGGCTTGCAGCAATTATGGTCTTTTTCATTTGATTTTCCTGATTGGGTGGGGTGATTGGCAGGCTTAGGATCTATTGATTTACTCGAAAATGTCGGACCCGCCGATGATACGGGAGCCGTATTCATATGCCAAAGAAAAATGCCACCTAGTTGCTGAGGACGTTGCGGCCTGCGTTCGGTTCGGGATTTCTGTGGAATTCCTGCAAATTGTATTGGCTGATGTGCTGGTTTAAGATCATCCACCACGCAACATGGTACAAAGAGTGAAGTCCATGCAGTCTTATTCCGACAAGAAGAAGTCCGCCAATTTTTCCAAGTCTCAACGATCATCGGGTGCGAGTGCCGCACTGGCCCCCGAGTCATCGAAACGCATTACCGGTCGCAGCCTTCTGGCAGTACCTGCCGTTTTCACCACTGCATTCTTTTTGTTGTCCTTCCTGCCTCGAGTCCAGGGAAATCAGACCTTGGTGTGGTCTTTCTGGGTCGCCACCGCTGTGTTGACCATCTGGCTCGTGCTAATGTACGTCCGGACCAGCGCGTCTGGAAACAAGAAGTCCTTTGTCCTCACTGCACCAAAACCCCAACATTACATTCAGGCCATGGTGCATCTGTCGGTGTACACCTACTGGGGCTGGCATTGGCCGCCTGTGCAGGAACATGCGCTTCTGCTTCTCGCTCAGCTCCTGTTCGCCTATGCGTTCGATATTCTCATGGCGTGGACGCGCCGCGATAACTATCTGCTGGGCTTCGGACCCTTTCCGATCATTTTCAGTACCAACCTCTTCATGTGGTTCCGAGATGATTGGTTCTATCTGCAATTCATGATGATCGCCGTGGGATTCATGGGCAAGGAATTCGTCCGCTGGAATCGTGACGGCAAGAGCACTCATATCTTCAATCCTTCTGCGTTCACGCTGGGTTTGTTCTCACTCGTGCTGATTCTCACCAATTCCACTGACATCACGTGGGGACCGCAGATTGCGTCCACCCTTAGTCTCGCGCCTGGGATCTACACCTACCTGTTCTTGGGCGGGCTGGTTGTCATGTACTTCTTCTCGATCACCTTGATTGCTGCCTCGGCGGCGGCAGTGTTGTTCGGGCTGAGTGCTCTCTACTACGCCATCACTGGTGTTCCCTATTTCCTGGACTCGGAGATTCCCACGGCGGTGTTCCTTGGTCTGCATCTGCTTGTCACTGATCCGTCCACATCCCCCCGCACACCTCCGGGCAAATTGGTGTTTGGCATTCTCTATGGACTTGGCGTGTTCGCCTTGTACAGCATCCTGAGTGCTTTCGGCGCGCCTACCTTCTATGACAAGTTGCTTTGCGTGCCGCTGCTTAACCTCAGCGTGCAATGGATTGACCGAGCCGTGCAGCGACTGCGGGACAACAAGTCGCTCGAGCGAATCGGCCTTGGTGTCATTCCCAGTCGCAGAGCCAACCTGGCCCACATGGCCGTCTGGATCGTGTTCTTCGCGACCATGACCTTGATCGGCAAGACGGATGGGCGACATGTTGGCGACAGTGTTCCATTCTGGGCTCAGGCATGTAGCGAAGGCCGCGCAACCGCCTGCGACAGGTTGCTGCTCATCGAATCGAACTATTGTGCAGACAATTCTGGCTGGGCCTGCAACGAGATTGGTGCGCACTACATCCGAGGTGACGTCGCCGAGCAGGACCCGGAGCGTGCACTCGGCTTTTTTGCGCGAGCCTGTGAACTGCGGTTCCAGGCCGGATGTCTGAACCTGCTCGAACCTGAGCGGGCGATGGTGGCTGACCCGCGCGCCTTCGATCTGCGCTTGTTGTTGCGTGAGGGTGGGCAGAACCTTCTGGAAATGCCCGAGTCCGAGTTATACCAGCGCGCCTGCGAGCACGGCTGGTCTCACGCCTGCCAGATGTCAGTGGCCAGTGTCCTTTGATCGTGCTGCAGGGAGTTCCCGTTGCACACAACCTTTTCAAGCGAGTTCAGATGAGCCCGATCAGCAGGCTGCTTGCGGTAGATACCGGCAGTGATGCCAGCACAAAGTCAGTGTGGTGCAGAGCGCTGGTGACCGCACTGTCTGCGAGTGGACTGCTGCTCGGAGTCGCGCACGCACAGACGCCTGTAAACCCTGTGACCGCCGCAGAACCAGGACCTGTTTTTGCAGCGCAGTCATGGCAGCTCCCCGATGAGCCTCTGCTTGGCTTTGTCGAGATTCCCGCCGGCCCTTTCCCCATGGGCAGCAATCCGCTGATCGATCCAATGGCGTTCGAAAACGAGCGTTGGTCCGAATCCCGCAGGCAGGGGACGGTGGATTTGCCCCAGTTCTATATCGCCCGCTATGAAACCACCATGGATCAGTTTGCGGTCTTCATGGAGGACGCCAACTACCGTCTTGTGGAAATGCCCGACGCGGTCGCTGGCAATCATCCGGTCGCCGGAGTGTCATGGACGGATGCACTGGCATATGCCCGCTGGCTTGAGGTGGAACTGACCTCATCCGAGCAGGCTCCGGCTGAGCTTCGCAGCCTGTTGTCCAATGGCTGGCACCTGACACTGCCGGATGAAGCCCAGTGGGAGAAGGCCGCGCGGGGAACCGAGCCGAGGATCTATCCCTGGGGCAACCTCGTGCGCAAGGACAGGGCGAATTTCGGAGGTGCCGGGACAGTGCCCGTGGGCAGCATTCCCTGTCCGGAGTGTCCCTATGGCCTCAGTGACATGAGCGGAAATGTCTGGGAATGGACGCGCAGCCCTTATCTACCCTATCCCTTTGATCCCGACTATGCGTCTGTCAATCTGCAGGAAGATGCGCTCTGGGTCATGCGCGGGGGATCATTCAACGATGTCGAGAACAACATAAGAACAGCAGTTCGTGGTGCGGCAGACCCCGGCGCGCGTCGACCTTTCATCGGATTTCGTCTGGCCATCGTCAGGGAGTAAGCACGGCGCTTGCGTGTTCTCGCATTCGTGGACTCAGCTTTCAACACGGCCTGATTTTGATCGAACGTTTCAAGTGCGTCGAACGCCGGCTCAGGCATTCATCCGGCGTTCGACGTAGAGACTGTTGCCACTCATCGTCTTGGCGTGATGCTTGGCCTGACTGGCCATGTTCGCGACGTCATCATGCGTGATGTTGTTGCGTGCATTCGGTATGACCACGCCGATGGAGAGTGTCATGATCGGAAAGAACCGCTCTTCGCCGTCTCGTCCCTGACTCAGAATTCCTCCCTGCAGTATGTCTTCCGGCCTGTACAGATCCGGAACCTGCTGTTCGAATTCCGTGAGGATATTGCGGCAGCGCTGCATCCAGTCGCTGCAGGAAAAGATGACGATGAAGTCGTCGCCGCCGACATGGCCCACGAAGTCGACTCGTGAATCGATGTTTTCACGAAGAATTTCCGCGATCAGCTTGATGACCTTGTCTCCCTCTGCGTAACCGTAGACATCATTGAACGGCTTGAAGTTGTCGATGTCGCAGTAGGCCACGGTGAACGCGGCCTGTGCAGTGATCAACTGATCCAGATATTCAAAGATTGGAACATTGCCAGGCAGAAGCGTGAGTGGATTGGCATAGCGTGCATTGCGAATCTGCAGGTCGGTGATCTTTTTGAGCAACCCGAGGACCTTGCCAAGTCCCGCGTAGCCGCCGTCCTCTACGATGACGAAATCGGCCTCGAGCTGCGTTCGCATGCTGTCGGTCACCAGGCTGCTGACGTCCTCGATCTTGCTGAATTTGTCGACTTGAACAAAGGATCGGTCCATGGAACTCTTCACCGCCTTGGCCCCATGCAGCGCGCGACCATACTGCGACGAGAATGTCGCGTAAAGATTGCTGCGTCGAACCAGCCCGACGGGTTTTTGTTCAGAGTCGACAACGGCAATAGCCGTGAGGTGTTCATCGGCCGCAAACAGTTGATAGGACTCCTCCAGCGTGTTGTCTTCCCGCAGGCACGGCACCTTGTGCAGCAGGTCAGCGATGTTCTCGCGGCTTTGCCACAACAGTCCGGTGCTGCGCGCTCGCGACGGTGTTCGGAAGAGTGCCTTCGAGAGCATATAGGGTGGCGACGCCTGGGGTTTGGAGAAATAGTAGCCCTGGCCATAGGTGACGCCCATGTCCACCAGCGTGGTGCTCTCTTCCTGGCTCTCGATTCCCTCGGCAATCACCCGGCAATCGAGCCCGCCGGCGATGTCGACGATCGAGCGGACGAACGACTGCTTGATGGGATCTTCGTGGATACCCTGAATGAAATGGCGATCGATCTTCACATATTCGGGGCGCAGCTCCGACCAGCGGCGCAGTCCGGAGTAACCCGCGCCGAGGTCGTCAATCGCGATCTCGAAACCCATCGCACGATAATGCGAAAGTGCGTGGTCCATGAAGGCGAAGTCGGTCAGCGGATATTGTTCCGTGATCTCGATGACGACATCCGCAGGTGTCAGACCCAGGCTGTGCAGAAATTCCAGCGTCAGACCGGATCGATGCTGTGGCTCCATCAGGCCCTGAGGCGTGGCATTCAGGAACAGCTTGCCGGCAAGACGGCGTTCCTGGAAACCTTGAATGCCAGCCTTGCGGCACAGCAGATCAAGTTCTGTCAGTCGTTCCTCGCGACGCGCCAGGTCGAACAACATGACCGGGCTGTGCAGAGGACTGTCGGATGGTCCGCGCACCAGAGACTCGTAACCAAAGATGTTCTGTCGCTTGAAATCGACGATGGGCTGGTAGAGAACGCTGACGCGACTGTGGCGCAGAATGTCGAAAAACTGTGAACGCAGCTCGACCGCGCCGACGCTCGACTCTTCTCGATGCAGAGGTTTCAGAGGAACGATATTGTCAACCATGCCACGCAGGCTCACCTTGAACTGAAGGGGCTTCAGTATCGGCAGGCCATGTGACCGCAGTGTTACATCGCCTGCTATCCGTTTAAGGCCGATTCATCGTTGAGCACATTCTGGTCCATGGTGCGTGAAGGCAGATCCGAGCACGGCTTGCCCACTTTACGTGCTGGCACGCCGACCACTGTGGTGTGCGGAGGAACATTTTCCAGCACGACACTGCCGGCGCCGACCTTGGCACCCGTGCCGACCTCGATATTGCCGAGCACTTTGGCGCCGGTGGAAATCAGGACGCCCGAGCGGATCTTGGGGTGGCGGTCACCGGTTTCATTGCCGGTGCCACCCAGCGTGACCGATTGCATGATGGAGACATCATCCTCGATCACGGTAGTCTCGCCGATGACGATGCCCGTTGCGTGGTCAAACATGATGCCCTTGCCCATCACGCAAGCTGGGTGAATGTCGACTCCGAAGACTTCCGAATTGCGGCTTTGCATGAACAGCGCCAGTTCTCTGCGCTTGTTCTGCCACAGGAAATGCGCCAGACGATGCACCTGGATCGATTGGAAGCCCTTGAGAAACAGCAGAATGGGCAGATAGGAATTGGTGGCCGCATCGCGATCATAGACCGCCTGCATGTCGTGAACTGCGTTGACGATCATTGCAGGAGACTGTGCATAGGCGGCGTCGAACAACTCTCTCACCGCGATGGCCGGCATTACCGCATCCGCCAGCTTGTTGGCCAGCAAGTAGCTGAGAGAGGACCCAAGACTGTTGTGATTGAGGATGCAGGCGTAGACGTAACTTGCGAGCAGAGGCTCTGTTTCTACCAGTCGTGTGGCTTCTTCGTAGAGCTTGATCCAGATTCTGTTCTGCATGAGGCGTGTCCGCGTGGCCTGTGAAACTGGCGCCGATTATAGCCGACCGTGGCAGGCTGACAATCGGCGCTGACCCCGGCACAGCAAGGTCAGCGGCCGGAGATCCTCTCGATCCAGTCCTTGGCTGGGTGACGCTCATCCTTCTCGGCGGCCTCTGTTCGTGCGATCGCCAGACGCACGTGGTCCTTGTTCACCTTGCTCGCGCCTTCCTGGGTTGCCTGCAGCAAGGATTTGTGTGCCAGCAGGTTGATCAGGCGCGGGATGCCCCGACTGGCACCGGCGATCAGTTGGATCGCACGCGGCGTGAACAAGCCAGTTCCCTGATACCCCGCGCGAGTGAGTCGCAGATTGATGTAGGTGGCGGTGTCTGCGTCGCGCAACGGCCCCAGACTGCGTTCCATGGTGATGCGATCGGCCAGGATTCTGCTGCGTGATTCGCGCAGATTCTTCTGCTGTGTCGGCTGGGCAAAGAGCACGACCCGGAGCAAGTTGCCGGAGGGTGTCTTGTGGTCGGCGAGCCGGCGCAGACCGGCCAGCGTCTCGTCGGGCATCGTCTGTGCTTCATCAATGATCAGGGCATTGATCATTCCCTTGTCTGCGCTCTTCTGCAATTCTGCCACCACGCCGTCTTCCAGCGCCTCCAGCGTGGATTCGTCCAGACCCAGTTCGAGCGCAATGGCGCTGAGGAAATTGCGTTCGCTCAGTCGTGGATGCGCGAGGTGAATCACCCTGTAGCGCGAACGATGGCAGTACAAGGCATTCAACAACTTGCGACACAGAATGGTCTTGCCCATGCCCGGCTTGCCGCGCACGAGCATGAAGCCGTCAGGACCATTCAGGGTGGCGAGCAATTCCTTGAACAGCACTCTCGCATTGTTCAATTCCAGAAAGAATCGAGTATCCGGCGTCGTGGTGAAAGGCGGGCTGGAAAGGCCATGAAAATCCTGATACATCAAGAACCGGTGCTCATGTTGATTCGTACTGTTCGATACAGGGTGGCAGGTTGATTCCCGACATCCTGACGGAGTGCCGAGCGATGTTACTTCCAGACGGCGCGAAAAGTCATCCCGGGAACGACACGCTATACCTTGGCTGCGGAATGAGCGATACTGCCCGCGCGACACAAGCAGTCACAGAACGATAAGAAAATGGTGCATCCATGAAATCGTCCCAAATTGCGCTGCTGGCTCTCTTCCCATTGCTTGTCCCGGATACCTTGTTTGCTCAGGCAGACGAACGCACGCAGATTTGGGAAAGTCTGCTGGAAGCTGATGTCAGGCTGGCTGACAGTTCCCGTACCCTGGGTTTCAACCAGGCGTTTCTCAATTCATTCAGTGAAGGCGCGGTCATTTTCCGCCGCGGCCCTGTCGACGCACGCAATCTTTACGAGCAGGCCGGCCCCGCGCAACGTGGTGAAACGACCCTCGAATCCAAGGCCAACTACATCGACTTCTCCCGTGCCGGTGATCTCGGCCTGACCAGTGGGCCATACCGCTTCACCAATGGCAGTGGCAGTGATGCCCGCCGCACCTACGGCCACTTCGTCACGATCTGGCGCAAGTTCGATGGAGAGTGGCGAATGGCTGCCGACATGACCGTGCGTGTCCCCGGCGTGTTGAGTCTGGACGTCAATCCCGATATCAGCGAAACCATGCGCTCACTCGATGAGGCGGTGACGGCCGACGTTGAACACAACAGTCTCGACTCCCTGGTGGAAGCGGATGAGCGCTTCATCAGCTCCATCAATTTCCGTGGTGGCATGCGCGCCATGCTGCGCTATGGATTGGAGAACCAGCGTGTCTACGTGCCAGGCATGGCGCCGGGCATCGGCAATGAAGCCGGTGCGCAGGTCTATGGCGCGTATCTGGACGAGAGTCTGGAAATGTCCGCAATTCAGCACGAGCCAGGAGGCTACTTTCTGTCAGAGTCCGGTGACGTGGGTTACACCTTCGGCACCATGAGTGCCCAGGGCTCGGAATTCAACACGAATTATCTGCGTTACTGGCGCTTCACCCCCGAGGGAGAATGGCGCATCGCGGTGGAAGTGCTCAATCCCTACTGAGCACTCCCTCCTGCCTCACTCCACAAACACCGTCCTGTCACCAAAGTATTGCACCTCGCCTGACTTGCCCGTGGTCTTGATGCGCAGACGCGCACGGCCCGAGGGCAGCGTGCTAGCGTCCAGCGTCAGCGCATAGCCGAGCAGGGGGGCGTTGGGATCGTCCTCCGCGGACATGGCTGTCACGACATCCGGTCGTGACAGTCCGTATTGCGCCACGCCCACTGTCGCGCCGTCCAGTTCCACCTCGACGCGATCGACGCCCAGTCCCTCGTTGATGACCCAGCCCGATACCGTGAAACTCCCAGACAGGCGGGCGTCCTCCTCCGGGGCATCGACCCAGCCCAAAGACGGCAGCGGGCAAGTGCCCGCAGGGCTCGCTCCGACATTGTCGGCGCGGTAGTAGCTGAAGCGCTTCTCGCCTCCAAACAGGGACAGCTGACTCAGGAACGCCAGGTGCTGGAACTCGGCGCAGGCACGCTCCAGCACCGCGAGTTTGTCGGGAACGGTGAGGGTGCTGTCCTCCGTGATGACGAGGGCGCTGCGCCCACCGTTGTCCCGCAGGCCGGTCAGGTTGGTGCGCCATATCTCGTACTGCACCGCGCGGCCGTCGCGGATGGATTTGTCCATGTCGATATTGAAAACGGGACGTGTCTCGTCAAGGGCAAGAGCCAGTTGTGCACCGGTGTAATAGTTGTCGGTGACCAGCAGATCGTCGGGGCGCAAGTGCTCCGCCTGCAGCACCTGATGGGTGTAAGCGACGAACGGCCGCCAGCCGGCCATCTTGTTGGACAGCACCCCCTCGCCGATCAGCGGGCGCAGCGTGTCCTGGATGCTCTGGGTCCCCATGCCCAGCAGCGCCACGAGCGTTCCAGCAAAGCCCATGCCCAGAGTCGTCTTCAGGAGGCGTCCTGCGACCACCTCGCCATGACGAGCAGTCAACCGCGCGTGAAGCTCGCGCAGAGTCTCCGGCAGGAACACCAGCAGTGGCAGATAGCCGGACAAGGGCCAGTGGATGGAGGTTCGCGTGTTGTCGGACCACGGGGCCAGCACCAGGTACAGGCTCAGATTGACCAGTGCCAGGATGCCGAACAGGCCGCGACGATGGTCGCCGGCCCGTCCCGCTCGCAGCAGATGAACCAGCGTGGCGATGAGTGCCACATAGAGCAGAGGGGTGGCCAGGCCGGCCTGCTTGAGGATGTGCAGCAGCCCCTCGGCCTGGAATTCCCAGGGGTGGCGTTCCAGCAGATGGTAGTCGACACCACTCAGTTGATTGCCCAGATTGAAGGCAAGGATGGGGTACAGCCCCAGCGCCAGGATGGCCGCCGCAAGCCACAGCCCGGGTTGCCTCCAGTACCGATGCATCGGCCTGAACACCAGCATGAAGATGAGGGCTGCCAGCAGCCATGGCGCAAAGCGGTAATGCGTGCTGATGCCCAGCGCAGCGGCCATTCCGGTGCCAAGCCACCAGGACAGCGTGCCGAGCCGTGTGGCGCGCTCAAGGCAACCCGTGAGCAGCAGGCCGAAGAACAGCAGCGGCACATCCGGCACCGCCAGCAGCCCGAGGAATGCGCACAGGGGCAGGCACAAAGCCAGGGCGCCGGCTTCGAGCGCCAGCTGTCGCGGCAGCAGCGGCCGGGCCAGCCAGTACACCAGCAAGGGAATGCTGGTGCCCATCAGCAGGAACAGCGTTCGCACACCGAAGGCGGAGTTCCCCAGCAGCGCAGTGCCCAGACCGGCCAGCAGGGCGGACATGAAGGGCAGGTCGCTGTACGCCAGCGCAGGTCGTGTGGAGGCCTGCCAGTAGAAGATCTCGTCGCTGTAAAGATCCAGGCTCCAGGCCAGCAGCAGCTTCAGTCCGAGCACGAGCAGCAAGCCGGCGAACAGCCATCGGCCCGGGTGCCGGGAGAGCGAGGAAGAGTGGGTCGGGAATTGGTGATCCATGCAGGGCATTCACTGGCACGCGGAAACTGGCAGCATGGTAGCACGAAGTCTTTGCACCGCTGCCGCTCAGGCAGGCAGTAAACTATTTGACAATCATTCTCATTACGCTTTAAGATTCAGGCCAATGGAGGAGCCACCATGTACGTCTGCATCTGCCGCCAAATCACTGACAGCCAGATTCGCGAATTCTGCAGCGAAGGGTCCCGTCGCATGGCGGACATCCGCGAGAAGCTGGGCGTTGCCTCCGAATGCGGCAAGTGTGGCCGCCACGCCATGAGCATCGTCAGCGAATTCAAGGGTACCGCGACCTTCGTCAACGCCGCCGTTGCTTGAAACATCCCGCCGGGCGCAGCACAACCAGTGAATGCGTTTGTTTCTCATTAATATCAGTATCTTACAATTTTCGGGCCTTGACACGTGGACGCTTAGCGACGACCCTGTGTGCGTGAATTTCACGCCAGAGGACTCTCTCATGAAAGCGGACGCCACCGTCATCAAGCATCTCAACAAGGCCCTGGGCAATGAATTGATTGCCATCAATCAGTACTTCCTGCATTCCCGCATGTTCCGCGAGTGGGGGCTGGGCAAGCTGGCCAGCAAGGAGTACGAAGAATCCATCGACGAAATGAAGCATGCCGATGAACTGATCGGCCGCATTCTGTTTCTCGAAGGGCTGCCCAACCTGCAGAATCTCGGCAAGCTGCTGATCGGCGAACATACGCGCGAGATGCTGGAGTGTGACTTGCAACTGGAGATGCAGGCCCTGCCGACGCTCAAGGAAGGCATTGCCTACGCGGAATCCGTGCAGGATTACGTCAGCCGGGATCTGCTGGCCGCGATCCTGCGCAGTGAAGAAGAGCATGTCGACTGGCTCGAGACCCAGCTCAATCTGATCGACAGGATCGGCATCGAAAATTACCAGCAATCCATGATCTGAACGGCTGCGTGCGCCACTGTCACATTACTGCCACAGAGCGGGGGTAAGGTGGCGCATCGCATTGCTTATGCGCACAGGAAACCTTCTCTGACATGTACGCCTGCATCGACCTGGGCTCCAACAGTTTCCACCTGCTGATTGCTCGCTGGCAGGACGGCAGGAGCGAGATCGTCGAGCGCTTCAGTCATATCGTGCAGTTGGGCGAGGGGGTCACGTTGAGCGGCGAGATATCCCCGGCCGCCTTCGCGCGCGGCATCGATTCCCTGCGTGAATTCGTCAATGTCATGTCCCGTTATCCCATTCGTCAGTACTGGGCACTGGGCACCAATGCCCTGCGCCTGGCGCGCAATGCGCCGCAGTTCCTGGCAGCCGCGCGGGAGCTGGGGCTGGAAGTGTCGGTCATTTCCGGGCTGCAGGAAGCGGTGCTGGTCTACCTGGGGGTGATGTCCGGTCTGCCGCAGACCGACGAGGTGCGTCTGGTGGCCGACATCGGCGGCGGCAGCACCGAGGTGATCATCGGTCACCAGGGCACGCGACTGGTCACCCGCAGTCTGCCGATCGGCTGTGTCAGCTGGCGCGATCGCTTCTTCACGCCGGTGGTCGACAAGCCCTCCCTGCAGAGTCAGACACTGGACAATGCCGTTGCCGAGGCCCGCGAAGTGTTTGCGACCATCCGCTCGGAATGCCTGCAGCACCGCTGGGCGGGAGCCTACGCCTCGTCAGGGACGGCGAAGATGCTGGCGGCCATCTTGCAGATGCGCGGCCTGCCTGCAGGACAGATCAAGCGGTCCTCACTTCAGTCACTGCGGGCAGACGTGCTGGCGTGTGCGGCCGACCCCGCGGCCCTGCTGCCGGGGCTCAAAGACAGACGCAAGGATCTTCTCCTGCCTGGTTGGGCGGTGTTGATGGGCATGATGGAAGCGTTCGAGATCGACGCGATTGCGTTCAGCCCCACGGCGCTGCGTGAGGGGATGCTGCATTTCATGATGCAGAATGGTCCCGACACCTCGCGGCTCGATCCACAGACCATGCCGCAGGTGACTCAGACCGCGCTGTAACGCACCGTCGCCAGTTGCTGCAGCAGCAGCGTCTGCACAGGCTCACGCTTGTCAGATTCCTCTGGCGTCAGACGCAGATAGCTGCCGTCGGGCTGCAGTTCCCAGCTCTGGCAGCGATCGTTCAGATACATCTCCAGCTCTTCCAGAATGCGGCTCACCCATTTCTTGCGCAGGATCGGGAATGCCACCTCGATGCGATGCATGAGATTGCGCTCCATCCAGTCGGCACTGGAGCAATACAGCGGGTGCAGATTGTTGGCGAAGTAGAACACCCGCGAGTGTTCCAGGAAGCGACCGATGATGGACACCACGCGGATGTTCTCGGAGATACCGGGAATGCCCGGCTTCAGACAACAGATACCGCGCACGATGAGGTCGATCTTCACGCCATTGCGCGAGGCACTGTACAACTCGCGGATCACGTCCGGGTCCGTCAGCGCATTCATTTTGGCGATGATGCGTGCCGGGCGTCCTTCCAGCGCCGCGTTCTTTTCCTGCTGAATCAAGCGGATCAGCGACTTCTTCAGGCGGAAGGGGGCGTGGATGAGCAGATCCGGCACGATGCGCTTGCCCATGCCGGTGATCTGCTGGAATACCTTGTGCACGTCGGCACACAGGGTTTCATCGCAGGTCATCAGCCCGTAGTCGGTGTAGACCAGGGATGTCTTGCGGTGGTAGTTGCCGGTGCCGAGGTGGGCGTAGCGCTTGAGCCTGCCCCCCTCGCGCCGCACGATCAGCAGCATCTTGGCGTGGGTCTTGTAACCCATCACGCCATACACCACGACGGCGCCGGCTTCCTGCAGCTTGCTGGCGAACTGCAGGTTTTCCTGCTCGTCGAAGCGTGCCCGCAGTTCGATGACCACCGTGACTTCCTTGCCATTGCGCGCTGCTTCGGAGAGCGCTTCCACAAGTTCCGAGGATTCGTTGGTGCGGTACAGCGTCTGCTTGATGGACAGCACGGCCGGGTCCTTGGCCGCCTGGCGCACCCAGTCGATGATGGGCAGGAAAGACTGGAAGGGGTGCAGCAGCAGGAGATCTTCCTTGGTCACTGCATTGAACATGGAGACGCCTTCTTCCAGTGCCGGCGGCGTGCCGGGCGTGAAGGGCGGGTAGCAGAGATCCGGCCGGTTCACCATGCTGGTCAGTGTCATCAGGCGCTGCAGGTTCACCGGGCCGTCCAGGCGGAACAGGGCGTCTTCCGTCAGATTGAAACGCTGCAGCAGGAAATCGGTGAGCTCCTGCGGGCAGGTGGCCCCCACCTCCAGCTTGGCCGCCGTGCCAAAGCGTCGGGAGTGCAGTTCTCCTTGCAGGGCGCTGGCCACGTCTTCCACTTCCACATTCGACATTTCCAGGTCGGAGTTGCGCGTCACGCGGAACTGGTGGCATTCCTTGACCCGCATGCCGGGGAAGAACTCTTCCACATGGGCGTGGATGATCGACGACAGAAAGACGAAGTTGTCGCCCTCGGGCACGATCTCGCGCGGCACCTTGATCAAGCGAGGCAGGGAGCGCGGCGCCGGCACGATCGCCAGGCCACTGTCCCGACCGAAGGCATCCTTGCCCTCCAGGGACAGGATGAAATTGAGGCTCTTGTTCACCAGACGAGGGAAAGGGTGCGCCGGGTCCAGCCCCAGCGGGCTGATGACGGGCAGCACCTCGTCGCGGAAGTAGTCGCGTGCCCACACGGTCAGTGCCGTGTTCCATTCGTTGCGGTACAGAAAGCGGATGTTCTGCTGTGCCAGCGACGGGAAGAGATCCTCGTTGAGGATGCGGTACTGTTCGGTCAGCGCCACGCGCACCTGCTGATTGATCTCGCGCAGCACCTCGTCGGGATACTTGCCGTCGGGGCCGGGCCGCTGGCGGCCGAATTCCAGCTGCTTCTTCAGGCCCGAGATGCGGATCTCGTAGAATTCGTCGAGATTCGAGCTGAAGATCAGCAGGAACATCAACCGCTCCAGCAGTGGGTGGCGCGGATTGCGTGCCTGATCGAGCACACGAAGGTTGAACTGCAGATAACTGAGCTCGCGATTGAGATACAGCGCGCTGTTGTCCAGATCTACCGCCGCGGCTTCCTCGGCGCGGGCGAGTGATGACTCGGCCGTGGCGATGGTGTCCGGCACGGCGTTGCTGTCTTCGAAGTCTGGCAGCGGCGGGTTCGGGATGTCGCTGGCAATCGGGAGATCGTCGTCCGAGTGGATCACTGTCACTTTCGTGCTCATGCGCTTGCTCATTATTCCAGCAGTGGTTTGCCGGCATTCTACATGAGGGCCTCCGGGAAAAAAGTGACAGATGGATGACTGCAAGCCGCGGTCCGGGTGTCAGCCTTGTCATATTTCTGTCATAGAGACGACTTATAGTGGCGCCATCACAACGACCCTTGCATGTCCTCACCCCCGGAGACGCACGATGACCCTCAGATACACGATGAAGCCCCTGGCCCTGCTGTTCAGTGCCCTGTGCAGCGCCATGACATTCGCCGCCGATGTCGACCCAGGCTTGCCCGACTACGAGCGCGCCAGCGGCGTCTCGGGCAATTTCTCCAGCGTGGGCTCCGACACTCTGGCCAACCTGATGACCCTGTGGGCCGAGGAATTCAAGCGCTTCTACCCTAACGTGAACATCCAGATCCAGGCCGCCGGTTCTTCCACTGCGCCGCCCGCGCTCACCGAAGGCACTGCCAACATGGGGCCGATGAGCCGCGAGATGAAGGACAACGAGATCGAGGCCTTCGAGAACAAGTACGGCTACAAGCCCACGGCCATTCCTGTCGCCATCGACGCACTGGCCGTGTTCGTGCACAAGGACAATCCCATCGAAGGCCTCACCATGGCGCAAGTCGATGCGATCTTCTCGTCCACCCTGCGCTGCGGTCACGATCAGCTGATCGAGAACTGGGGCCAGCTTGGCCTGACCGGGGCCTGGGAGCGCCGCGACCTGCAACTGTTTGGTCGCAATTCCGTGTCTGGCACCTACGGTTACTTCAAGGAAACCGCACTGTGCACTGGGGACTTCAAGAATTCCGTGAACGAGCAGCCGGGCTCCGCGTCAGTAGTGCAGTCCGTCAGCACTTCCATCAACGGCATCGGCTACTCCGGACTCGGCTACACCACGTCCAGCGTGAAGTCGCTGCCGCTGGCACGCGAAGCCGGTGACGAGTTCTTCGCCGCCACGCCCGAGAATGCCCTGGCCGGCGATTACCCGCTTGCCCGTTTCCTGCTCGTGTACGTGAACAAGGAGCCGAACAAGCCGCTGGCACCCCTGGAGCAGGAGTTCGTCAAGCTGGTGCTGTCGAAGGCTGGTCAGGAAGTGGTGCTCAAGGACGGTTACATTCCGCTGCCGGCCAATGTGGTTGAGGCGACCTACGAAGCGCTCGGACTCTGATTGCGGGTGAACGGCGCTGCTGCCAGTGGCGCCGTTTCGGCGCGCGCCTGCGCTGTCATCAAACTGTCATATTTGCCCAATAGACTCGCACCTCATGAATCAAGAGCCCATTGTCACGCCTGCAAAGGCCACATCCACCGCGGCAGGAGCAGCATTCGCAGCTTCTGCCGCGGTCGTTTCACACCGTCGTTTTCGTCATTTCAAGGACAAGCTGGCTGCCGTCCTGATCGCCATCGGTGGTCTGGGTGTGATTGCCGCCATCCTCACGATCTTTCTGTACCTGATCTATGAAGTGATGCCCCTGTTCCGCGGGGCCTACATCACCGAGCACAGTCGCTTCGAGTTGCAGACGCAAGAGTCCAGCGAGGTGCTGCATCTTGCGCTGGAAGAGCGTCTGGAAGTGGGCATGCGTCTGGGCAGTGACGGGCAGATGGTCTATTTCAGCACGGAGGATGGCGCCGAGATCGGGCGCATTGCACTGCCCGTGCCACAGGGGCAGAGCATCAGCAGCTTCGCGCTGGACACCGATGTCAGCGGCATCTTCGCGCTCGGGCTGTCCGGGGGGCAGGTGCTGCTGGCGCAGTACGGTTATGACGAAAGCTTCGGGCCCGACAATGCCCGCGTGGTGAGCCCTGCCATCAGTTATCCCTTTGGCGAGGAAGCGTTTGATCTGTTCGAGGGTGATGCCGTATCGCGCCTGAGCCTGCGCTCCAGCAGGAACGAGCTGATGCTGGCCGGCAGCAGCGCCACCGGCGATGTCAGTCTGTTGCGGGCCCGTCGCGAAACCAGCCTGCTCTCCTCCTTCGGGGGCGGTGGTGCCCAGTGGGAAACCGAACTCGCCACCCTCAACGGGTTGGTGCCGAGTGTGGATCAACTGCACCTGGACGTGAACCGCCGCTGGCTGTTCGCCATCGGGGCTTCTGGCCGCGTGAGCGTCGTCGACATCCAGCCGGCCTTCAGCAATGGCACCCCCGTGGTGACGCAGGAACTGTTGCTGGTGGAAGCGCCCGGTCAGCTGACTGAAGTGACTTTCCTGCTGGGCGGCATCTCGCTGTTGGTGGGGGATTCCGAGGGCAGCATTGCCCAGTGGTTCCTGGTGCGCCGCGACGGCAGCTTCGCGCTGGAGAAGGTGCGTGATTTCGATGCCCGCAGCCGCGTGGTGGCCCTGAGTTCCGAGCAGCGTCGCAAGAACTTCGTCATGGCGAACGACGAGGGTTACATCGGCATCTACAACGCCACCGCGCATCGCGAAGTGGCCTACCAGCAGCTGGCCAGCGGTGCGCCCCGCGCGATCGCTGTGGCGGCCCGGGGCGACGGTCTGTTGATCGAGCAGGCCGATGGCAGCTATGTGATGCACAGCGTGTTGAATCACCACCCCGAAGTCTCCTGGGAAGCGTTCTGGTCCGAGGTGTGGTACGAGAACTACCAGGAACCGGAACACATCTGGCAGTCCTCCGCCGCCAACAATGATTTCGAACCCAAGTACAGTCTGGCCCCGCTGGCCTTCGGCACGCTCAAGGCAGCGTTCTACGGCATGATCCTGGCTGCGCCGCTGGCGGTCTGCGGTGCCATCTTCACCGGCTATTTCATGGCGCCGCGCATGCGTCAGAACGTCAAGCCGCTGATCGAGCTGATGGGGGCCTTGCCCACCGTGGTGCTGGGCTTCCTCGCCGGTCTCTGGCTGGCGCCGTTCCTCGAGAACAATCTGCTGGGGATCTTCAGCATGCTGGTGCTGGTGCCCACGGGAACCCTCGTGGCGGCCTATGTCTGGACGCGTCTGCCCGAGGAAGTGCGTTTCCGCGTGCCCGATGGCTGGGAAGCGGCCATCCTGATTCCCGTGATCCTGCTCTGCGTGCTGCTGGCCTTCCTGCTGGCCTCGCCCATGGAACAGATGTTCTTCGGTGGCGACATGCGCGTCTGGATCACCAATGACCTGGGTATTCCCTACGATCAGCGCAATGCCATGGTGGTCGGGCTGGCCATGGGCTTCGCCGTGATCCCGACCATTTTCTCCATCGCCGAAGATGCGATCTTCACGGTACCCAAGCAGTTGACCTATGGCTCACTCGCCCTGGGTGCCACGCCCTGGCAGACTCTCAGTCGCGTCGTTCTGGCGACTGCCAGCCCGGGCATCTTCTCGGCCCTGATGATCGGCATGGGTCGTGCGGTGGGCGAAACCATGATCGTGCTGATGGCCACGGGCAACACCCCCATCATGGACATCAACATCTTCGAAGGCATGCGCACGCTGGCGGCCAACATCGCGGTGGAGGTGCCCGAGTCCGAGGTGGACAGCACGCATTACCGCATTCTGTTCCTGGCCGCGCTGGTGCTGTTCATGTTCACGTTTGTCGTCAACACCCTGGCTGAAATCGTGAGGCAGCGTCTGCGACGCAAGTACAGCAATCTATGAAGAACAGTTTCCAGAAATTCTTTGCCAGCGGCACGCCGTGGATCTGGGTCAACGCCGGCGCGGTGGCCATCAGCATCATCATGACGGTGGGCCTGCTGCTGTTGCTGGCCTACAACGGCCTGGGCCACTTCTGGCCCAAGGACATCATGCTGGCGCAGTACTCCCAGCCTGTGAGCGAGGGCGAGCCGCTCGTGCGCCAGATCATCGGCGAGCGCGTCAACAGCGAAGTGGTGAGCGCCGAGCGCATCATTTCCTCCGGCATCCCCGTGTCTGCCGACCAGCCCTATCACGAGCGTGAACTGGTCAAGATCGGCAACCGCGATCTCAACGAGAGCGACTACACCTGGCTGCTGTCCGACTATCTGAGCGACATTCGCTATCCCCGACACCTCACCACCTTCGAGCGTCGCGAGTGGGGGCACTTCTACGGCTATGTGAAGGAAGTGCACGAGGCGGGTGCGACTGTGGCTGTGAGCGATCCTGCCAATGAACAGGACACGGCGGCCTGGCAGGCTCTGCAGCCGCGCATTGCGCGCGCACTCGCCCTGCACGACGAGATCGCCGCGCTGGAAAAGGACGAGATCGGCGAGGTCAACTACGCCATCGAGCGTCTGCGTCTGCAGGAACGTGCTCTGGAGCTGCGTGGCGAAGCCACGCCCGAGGCGCTCGCCGCGATTGCGGCGGAGCGTGCCCAGTGGGACGCCCAGTACGAAGAGATGCAGACGCGCCTCAATGCACTTCATGAGGCAAGCGAACGCGATACGGTGGTGATGGTGGCCATGAACGATCAGGAGACGGAGATCGCCGTATCCGAGATCGTGCGGGCCTATCAGCCCAATGCCATGCACCTGGGCGGCAAGCTGGCCACCTACGGCTCCAAGCTGTGGGAATTCCTTTCCGACGAGCCGCGCGAGGCCAACACGGAAGGTGGCATTTTCCCGGCCATCTTCGGCACCGTGGTCATGGTGCTGCTGATGTCCGTCTTCGTGACGCCGTTCGGTGTGGTCGCTGCCGTCTACCTGCGTGAGTATGCGCGGCAGGGTCTGGTCACCCGCGTCATCCGCATCGCCGTGAACAATCTGGCGGGTGTGCCCTCCATCGTCTACGGCGTGTTCGGCCTCGGTTTCTTCATCTACTTCGTGGGCGCGGAAGTCGACCAGGTGTTCTACCCCGAAGCCCTGCCTGCGCCGACCTTCGGTACTCCGGGGCTGCTGTGGGCCTCGCTGACCCTGGCCCTGCTGACGGTGCCCGTGGTGATTGTGTCCACAGAAGAAGGTCTGGCCCGCATTCCGCGCAGCCTGCGCGAAGGCAGCCTGGCGCTGGGTGCCACCAAGTTCGAGACCCTGTGGCGTGTCGTGCTGCCCATGGCGAGTCCGGCCATGATGACTGGCTTGATCCTGGCCGTGGCACGCGCTGCGGGAGAAGTGGCTCCTTTGATGCTGGTGGGGGTGGTGAAGCTGGCACCGGCGCTGCCGGTGGATGGCAACTACCCCTACTTCCATCTGGACCAGAAGTTCATGCATCTGGGTTTTCACATCTACGACGTGGGCTTCCAGAGCCCGAACGTGGAGGCGGCCCGCCCGCTGGTGTTCGCCACCGCGCTGCTGCTGGTGCTGGTGATCGCCCTGCTGAACCAGCTCGCCGTGTCGATCCGCAATCGGCTGCGTGAGAAATACAAAGCCCTGGACATGTGAAGCGCTGTTACACTGACTGCAAACTGCAATGGAATTGACGCAATGACCGAGTCAAATACCGAATACGCGACGGCCAGCCGGTCGAAGTTCAAGAAGATCGACATGTCCAAGATCGGCGGACACGAAGGCGGCCTGCGCGCAGACGAGCTGCCCTGCTGCCTGCGCGTCACCGATCTGAATCTGTTCTACGGACAGGCGCAGGCTCTGCGCTCGGTCAACCTCAGCATCCCGAGTCAGCGCGTCACAGCCTTCATCGGCCCGTCCGGCTGTGGCAAGTCCACGCTGCTGCGCTGTTTCAATCGCATGAACGATCTGGTGGACGGCTGTCAGATCAAGGGCAGCATCGCGCTGGACGGCGAGGATATCTACCATCGCTCCGTCGATGTGGCCGATCTGCGCCGTCGGGTTGGCATGGTGTTCCAGAAGCCCAACCCCTTTCCCAAGTCCATCTACGAGAACGTGGCCTACGGCCTGCGCATCCAGGGCATCAACAAGAAGCGTATTCTTGACGAGAGCGTCGAGAAATCCCTGAAGGCGTCGGCGCTCTGGGACGAGGTGAAGGATCGTCTGCACGAAAGCGCGCTCGGTCTCTCCGGTGGTCAGCAGCAGCGACTCGTCATCGCACGCACCATCGCGGTGGAGCCTGAGGTGCTGCTGCTGGACGAACCGGCTTCCGCACTGGATCCGATTTCCACCCTGAAGATCGAGGAGCTGATCAACGATCTGAAGGATCGCTACACCATCATCATCGTGACCCACAACATGCAGCAGGCGGCCCGCGTGTCCGATTTCACCGCCTTCATGTACATGGGCAAGCTGATCGAGTTTGACCGCACCGACACCATTTTCACGAACCCCGCCGAGAAGCAGACGGAAGATTACATCACCGGCCGCTACGGTTGAGTCAGGCGCAAGGACATCAAACATGAACAAAGATGCCAAAATTCACAGCCATCACATCTCGCAGCAGTTCAATGCCGATCTCGAAGAGATCAAGAACAACGTGCTGGAAATGGGCGGCATGGTGGAAAAGCAGCTCAGCGATGCCATCGATGCCATCATCAACGCCGACAGTGGTCTGGGAGCGCTGGTGCGCGAGGACGATGCGGCCATCAATGCGATGGAAATGCAGATTGACGAGGAGTGCAATCGCATTCTGGCGCGGCGCCAGCCTGCGGCGAGCGATCTGCGACTGGTGCTCTCCATCATCAAGGCGGTGAACGATCTTGAGCGAATTGGTGACGAGTCTGCCAAGATCGCGCGGCTTGCCATCGAACTGACGGAGCAGGGCGAGTCTTCCAAGGGGTATGTCGAGATCCGCCACATCGGCGAGCATGTGCGTCGCATGGTGTCGATGGCGCTGGACGCCTTTGCCCGCTATGACATTGATGCGGCACTGGCGGTGGCACGCGAGGATGCGAGTGTCGATGTTGAGTACAGCAGTGCGATGCGCGAGATGATCACCTACATGATCGAGGACCCGCGCAGCATCACGCGTGTGCTCAATGTGGTGTGGGCACTGCGGGCACTGGAGCGCGTGGGCGATCACGCGAAGAACATCGCTGAGCACGTGATTTATCTCGTGAAGGGCACCGATGTGCGTCATCTCGGGCTGGACGGACTCGAGAAAACCGTGCGCCTCGAATGAGGCCATAGGTGATTTGTCACGAATGTTTCACGTGACTGTCATGTTGTCATGCGCATGTCACATATTGGTAATATAGTCTCCAGTACCTGAATGAAGGCCAATGGCCGTTTCGTACCGGAGAGTACTCATGACAAGCAAACGCAGCATTCCACTTCTTCTGGCAGCCATCTGGCTGCCGACTCACAGCGTGCAGGCGCAGGAAAGCTCCCTGCTGCCCGCGTTCTATGGCCGCATCAACCTGGCCCCCGTGCTGAACATGCCGGACAACCGCGGCTCGAATTCCGATGTCGTGAGTCATGCGTCGCGCATCGGGCTCGAGGGTGAGATCCCTGTCACGGACGGCATCGATTTCATCTACCAGGCGGAGTACCAGATCAACCCGAACAAGCAGGATTTCAACGACCGCATCTTCACCCAGCGCAACTCCTGGGCAGGTGTGAGCACCCCCTGGGGCAGGCTGTTTGCCGGTCGCAATGACACGCCCATGAAACTGCTGCAGTCCCGCATCGATCTGTTCAACGACATGCAGGGCGATGTGCGAACCCTGGTCGTGGGCGAGAATCGTCCGAACGACACCGTCAATTACGTGAGCCCCAGCCTGGCGGGCTTCACCTTCAGTTACAGTGCCATCATCGATGGACAGGACAGTCTGCGTGACCGCGCCACCAAGAGCACGTCCACGTCCCTGGCCTACGACACCGATCGCGTTCATGTCGGGGTCGCGGTCGACAACGATGTGCTGAACAATGACGTGTTCCGTTTCGTCACGCAGTACCGCGAAGGCGGTCTGCAACTGGGCCTGCTGTATGAGCTCTCCGAGAATGGCACCAACACGCGAGGCAAGGAAGACGGACTGTTCGTCAGCGCGGCCCTGACCCGCGGCAAGCTGGTCTACAAGGCGCAGACTGGGGCTTCCGAGCAGCGTCGAGACGGCAATCGGCAGACGTCACTCGGCGTCGACTACATCGTCAACCGCGATTTCCGCTGGTTCACCTTCATGACGGCCACCCGCGCCGACAGTCGTGCGCAGCGCACCGATCAGGTGGGCATCGGTCTGGAACTGAACTTCTGAAGACGCGCGGGGCTCAGGCGCTCGCGCTCAGCGCGGTGCCTGGGGCTGCATCGGCCAGCACTCGCTCGGCCGGGAAGTGACAGGTAAAGCGACTGCCGACCCCGACAGTGCTCGCAATCTGCAGAGTGGCGCCATGGCGCGCCAGCACATGCTTGACGATGGCCAGTCCCAGGCCTGTGCCACCGGTATCGGTGGAGCGGCTCTCGTCGACGCGATAGAAGCGTTCGGTGAGCCTCGGCAGATGATGCTCCTCGATCCCCGCGCCGTTGTCCTTCACTTCGATGGACAGTCCGTTGCTCGACTTGCTCAGCCGGATGTGGATTTCCCCGCCTTCCTGTGTGTACTTCGCGGCATTGAACACCAGATTCGAGACGGCGCTGTAGAGTTCGTTCATGCTGCCGCGCAGCCGGTACTCCCCCTCGCACGCCAGCTCGAAGTGGTGCTGCTTGGCAGCGAATGCCAGTTCGGCTTCGTTCTTGACCTCCCGCAGCAGGGAGGGCAGGTGAATCTCGTCCTGCACGCGCGGGAGGGCCTTGGTTTCCAGACGCGTCAGGGTCAGCAGATCGCGCACGATGTTCTCCATGCGCTGGGCCTGCTGGTGCATCTGCTCCAGTGGCTTGATCCAGCGTGGCGCCACCGCATCGCGGTGATCCAGCAGGGTCTCGAGGTAGCCATTGATGACCGTGATGGGCGTGCGCAGTTCGTGGGAGACATTGCCCACGAAATCGGAACGCATTGACTCCAGCCGGTGCATCTGCGACACGTCACGCACCAGCATCAGACGCTCTCCTTCGCCAAACAGGGTGATCTGGAATTCCAGCATCTGCTTCTTGTTGGTGGGTGACGGGATGCGCAGTGGGTCGACGTAATTGTTCTTCTCGAAGTAGTCGATGAAACGCGGTTCGCGCAGCAGATTCGTCACGCTTTGCTGCTGGTCCTGCGGCTGACGAAATCCCAGCAGCACTTCCGCGGCCTTGTTCCACCACGACAGAGCGCCCTTGTCATTGATCATGACCACGGCCATCTCCAGGGCTGCCGAGGACTCCTGGGCCTTGTCCAGAATGTCCTTGAGATAGAGCGCCGCTTCGCGTTCACGCCGTTGCAGACGGTGGATGCCATCGAAGATCTCTCCCCAGACTCCGGAGCTTTCCGGCGGTTCGAGACGACTGTCCTGGGCGATGTCACGCAGCCAGCGCTGGAAGATGTACAGCTGACGGAAGGAGTGTGCCAGGTAGCCCACAAGTGCGAGGGCGAGGGCCTCGGCGGTGACGCCGAAGAGAGCTCCGACGAGGAGGGCTCCCGTCATGACGAGCAGGAGCCGTTTGAGTTCATTCTGCCATTCGCGGAGCAAGGCGGTTTTCCCGAGGGTCTTGGAATCTGCGGGCACTATAGCGAATGCGCCGCGCCAAGGGAACGTCAGGCCGGTTTCACGGAGAAGCGATAACCGGCGCCGCGCACCGTCTGCACCAGGCGCGAGTAGTCGATGCTGGTACCAGGCACCGAGCTCAGTGCCTTGCGCAGCCGGCGGATGTGAACGTCGATGGTGCGCTCTTCCAGATACACATTGCCGCCCCAGACCTGGTCCTGGATGTGATCGCGGGTGAACACCTTCTCCTGGTGCGACATGAAGAAGCGCAGCAACTTGAATTCGGTAGGGCCGATCTCCACCGGCTGGTCCTCGATGGTGACACGGTGACTGGACGGGTCCAGCTGCAGGTCGAAGACGCGAATCGCCTTGTCGACCTGAGCACCGGTGGTGCGACGCAGCACGGCCTTGATGCGTGCCACCAGCTCGCGTGGCGAGAAGGGCTTGGTCACGTAGTCATCCACGCCCACGTCGAGCCCCTGCACCTTGTTGTCCTCGCTGGTCTTGGCCGTCAGCATGATGATGGGCAGGGAGGCGGTCAGCTCGTCGCGCTTCAAGCGGCGAGCAAGCTCGATGCCGCTGCCGCCTGGCAGCATCCAGTCCAGCAGCACCAGATCGGGGCGACGGTCCACGATGCTCACATGGGCCTCGTGGGCAGTCTCGGCGGAAACACTGTTGAACCCCGCCAGATCGAGGGTGATGCCGATCATGTCGCGGATGGCGGGTTCGTCGTCGACTATCAGGATGGTCGGATCGCTCATGGTCTCATGCTACCGTTTCGTCAATTGGCTTGTCACTTTGCGTGACTGTATTGAAGCAATTTTGTGTGACAGCCGTGTGACATGCCATCGCTGCAGGCCGCACGGCGTCTGGGGTTTGCTAGAAACTGTACTCCAGTTTCAGGCTGGCGGAACGCCCCTCGCTGTAGCCGGTGGCGACCAGCCCGCCCTGGGTGATCTCCTTGCGCTTGTTCAGCAGATTCTGCGCCTTGAAGTTCAGTTTCCAACGGTTGCGGAATTCCTTGCTCAGGACGATGTCCACCTCGCCATGGGGCGCTTCGATCAGATCGGGCGCACCGAGGATGCCCACTTCATAGATGCGCTCGCCGAAGTAGTGGTACAGCAGGGTGGCGGTCATGCCATCGAAGTTGTCATAGCCCAGCTGGCCGTTGAAGAGCCAGTCCGACTGTCCCTGCAACGGGCGCGAACTGTTGGTGAGGATGTTCTGCTCGCTCACGCCGATGGTCACATCCGAGGTGATGTAGGAGACATTGCCGGAGACGTAGAAGTCCTCCCAGCGCTCGCCCAGGAAGTCGAACTGCTTGCGTGCCTCGAACTCGATGCCCCGGTTCTCGGCGGACTCCGCGTTGACATAGCTGCGTGCGCTGTTGGCGCCGGGTTGCACCACCGATTCGATGGGCGAGTCGAAATCCTTCATGAACAGGCCCAGGGAGAGGCTGTCGAGGTCGGCGAAATACCACTCCCAGCGCAGGTCGTAGTTCTTGATGCTGGCCACACGCAGGTTCGGGTTGCCGACCACTTCATAGCCTGTGAGGGGATTCGTGAACGTGGCGGGCGAGAGTTCGCGGAAGTCAGGACGCGAGGTGGTCTCGCTGTAGCCGAGGCGGAACTGGTGATTGCCCGCGATGTAAGTGGCTGTGATGCCCGGCAACAGGTCACGTGAGGCCAGGGTGGCTGCGATGGAGTCGTCGGGACGGAACAGGTCGAAGGTACGCACGTTCTGCAGGTAGTCTTCCTGGCGCAGGCCTGCCAGCAGCTGAAAGCGGTCATTGAAATTGAGATCTGCCTGCAGATACCAGGATTCCAGAGCACGCGTGGCCGCATAGGTGTCGGTCGGACGCGTGGTCTCGCTCAGTTCGAACTCGGTCGGGCCGATGTTCTGCGTGCTCAGGATCTGCTCCAGCGGCTGCGTCAGGAAGCCTTCCCGGCTGACCACATCGCCCTGCTCGATGAACGCGAAGCGGCGGATCTCGTAATCGCGCTCGCTGTCCTGCTTGTTGTAGCCGGCGGACATCACGATGGTGGAACTCAGCGGCCCATAAAACACCATGGTGGTATCGATGCCATAGTCGGTATTGTCGTCATGCAGTTCGCTGAAGCGGCGCACATTGCCGTCGGAACGCAGATTGAAGACGTACTCGTCGTCCACTCTGTCGTAGCGATACTCGCGCGTGTCCGGTGCCATGCGGTCAGCACTGGACTGGTTGACGCGCCAGGTCACATTCATTTCGTTGGCATCGGGGAAGTAGTGATCGCCCTGCAGCTGATTGGAGTAAAGCTCGCGCTGGATGTACTCGATCTGCGTGAAGCGGCTGTCGATGCGTTCGTCACCGAAGAAGCCGATTTCCTCGCCGGCGATGTCGTCCGACTGGCGCAGCATGATGTTGGTGGCACTGATGGTGTGGTTGTCGGTCAACTCCAGGCCGGTGGAGAGGATGCCACTGATGTCGATGTTGTTCTCGGTGCCGTAGTAGGTGAAGGCGTTCTCGCGCACCAGTTCATCCACGCCGCCCACCTTGTAGGAGTTGCGCTCGATCTCGTGTGTGTCCCAGCCGTTCTTGTAGTCCAGTGCGGCCAGGTAATTGAAGCGGGCACTGCCGACATCGTGAAAATTGCCGAGGCTCGCCGTCAGGCCGACATCGGCCGGCAGCGTCTTGTCGCTCAGGGCGTAGTCCTGGTTCAGGCTCTGTCCGATGGCCTGCAGTTCCTGCGGTGTCGAGCCGCCCGTGCTCAGGAACGGGCTGCGACGCTGCAGGCGCTGCCCGTCCGCCGTGGCATTCTTCAGCAATTGCGGCATCTCGCGCGCACCGTCGTCATAGCCCAGCCAGTCGCGGTTGCCGCCAGCGGCCTGCACGCCCTTGGCGAACGCGGTGTCCTCCGTCATGCCCACGGAGCTGGCAAGATTGAAGAAGAACTCATCGCTGCTGCGCTTGGTGCGCATCTGCAGCACGCCGCCACCGAATTCGCTGGGGAACTGTGCTGAGTAGGTCTTCTGCACCACCACGCTGTCCATGATGGCATTCGGGAACAGGTCCAGTGGCACCACGCGATTCAGCGGTTCCGGACTGGGAATGCTCGATCCATTCAGCAGTGCGGAGGAGTAGCGCTCGCCCAGACCGCGCACGTAGACGAACTTGCCGCCCACCAGGCTAAGACCTGCCACGCGCTTCAGACCCTCGGCGATATTGGTGTCACCGGAGCGTGAGAATTCCTCGTTGCTCAGGACATTGGAGAGCGCAGAGGTGTTGCGCTTCTCGTCGGGCACGAAGCGGCCAACCACCGAGATCTCCTCGATCTGGGGAGCTTCGGTCTGGGTGGCGGAGGTGTCCTGGGCCAGGACAGTCGGTGAGCTCAGAGCCAAGGCAATGGCCGCAGGGAGAGCGCGCTTGATCATCATAGGAAGTTCCGTAAGCAGAGTGGTTGTCTCGATTGCGGGGCCAGTGTAGTGCTGTAAAGTGACAGAAATATTTCACGGGGATGAATGACAGAAATAAGTCAGAAAAAACTGGAACAAGAGTTCCTTGTGCAAAGAAAAAGGGGCGCCATGAGCGCCCCTTTCTCCACCGCACACTGCGTTGGAATCAGTCGCGGAAGATCCACTTGGCTGTCCAGTCGCTCGCCTGATCCTTGACTGCCCCGATGTGGCTGACGCTGTCGAAGAAGCTGTCGGTGAGCGTGGTCGGCACCACGGCGTTGATTTGCGGGCCGTTGACGAAGCCAGTCAGATCCGCCGCGCCAGTGCTGTTGCGGGCCTGGCCATTGAACCAGTCCGCCAGTGTCCAGGGCTCGGTGCTGGAGGTCGCGAACGTGGTGGTGCAGTCCAGGCGCGAGGACGTCATGGTCAGATTGCCGCTCAGTGCCGTGGCCGAGGTGCCGGCGCTGGTGAACGTGGCGGTATCGTTCACGTCCACACAGTAGTTCGCGAAATTGGTGATCACGAAGTTGTGGATGTTGGCGCCTGTGCCGCGACGCAGCTCGATGCCACGACCGCCGGTGCCGCGACCGATGAAGGTGAAGTTGGCCAGCGTGGGCTTGGAGCGGGGCAGCGAGTCGAAGGCGAACTCGTTGTTGTCCGCCTCGATGCCGCGGTCGCCGAAGCCGGTGCGCTGCTTGATCACCGCGTGCTGCACCTTGCCCTGGAAGCCGAAGGTCCAGTCGAAGGAGTCGTCCTCGTTGTGGGTCAGCACGAGGTGCTTGGCATTCACGGTGCCGCCGAAGAACTCGACGCCGTCATCGGAGCTGCCGTGTACCTGCACGTAGTCCACCACCGTGCCGCTGCCGACGCCCTGGAAGGCGATGCCGTTCAGTTCGTTGGTTTCCGTGATGTTCTGGCCCGGGTATTTCACGATCACGTAGTTCAGCGTGCCGCTGCTGTCAGTCGGGTTGTTGCCGCCGTACTTGCCAGTGGAGCCTTCGCCTTCCAGCTCGCACAGGGCCGTGCCGGTCGCGCAGCCGTTCACCGGGGCATTGCCGTTGATGATGATGCCGCCCCAGCGCCCGGTGGTGGTGGCTGTGGCACTGGCTTCGCCGTCGTAGGTGAACACGATCGGGGCCGCTTCGCTGCCCAGCGCCTGGATCTTGGAGCCGCGGCGGATGACCAGGAAGTTCAGGCCGACCGGGCTGATGACCTTGACGCCGGCGTCGATGGTCAGGGTAGCGGAATTGGTGTTGTCGCCACCGATGAACACCGCACCGTTCAGCAGGTACACGTTGTTCGCGTTCAGGTGCGTGTTGCTGGAAATGGTTCCGGTGAGCATGCACACGGGCTTGCCTTCGAAAGTGCCGCCGGTGGACAGCGTGGTATTCGTGGGGCAGCCCGCTGCCGGCTTGGCGGCGATGGCGAAGGAGATCGGGCTGCCGGTGTAGGCCAGCGTGTTCACGTCATTGTTGGTGTAGTAACCGAAGAAGACCTGGAAGCTCAGACCGGAGAGACCGGAGTTCACCCCGATCAGGTCATCCAGGATGGTCACCGGCTCGGAGGCCGCCAGCGTCTTCACCGCGAAGGGCTGCAGGCTGCTGACCTGACCGTTCCAGGGCAGGAAGAGGCCCCCGGACACCATCTGGTAGACGCCCATGCCCGGAACCTGCACCAGCGCCACGAGGGACCCTTTCTTGCCCACGTCAGCCGGTGCCACCTTGATGGTGCCCATCACGTCGACGGCAGCGCTGCTGGCCGCACTGCTGATCCAGGAGGAGCCATTGTTGATGGTGGCGCCACCGGTGAACGATGCCGTGGTGGCCGCGCCGCTGGCAGTCGCGCCAGTCAGTGCCGGTTCGGCAGCATGGGCGGAGAGGGCGGCGAGGCCCAGCGCGACAGCGCTGATGGCGGAACAAAGGGATTTGCGTGTGAAATTCATGGTGACTCCTGTAGTCCTGTCTCGAAGTGAGCGGATGGCGTTGAGAACGTTTTACAGGCGGAATCCTAGACGGCGATTGTTGCAGTCTGGCGTCATGCACATGACAGATTGTTGACAGTTTCCTTGCTGCCGAGCGGCAGGATTGCTCGTCGGCAGGGCACACGCCGGCCCGCTTGCCGCCACCATTTCGGGATGCAGTTCGCAGAACGCGTCAAGGCGCGGAGATTCAGGCATTTTTTTGCTGCAGAGGGCGCGGCAACCCGGGCTATAATGCGCGCGCTTTTGACATTTGGGCACATCACAGGAGATACCATGAAAAAGACTTGCAAAACTGCAGTGCACTTGCTGCTGGCGACCGGCGCACTCACGCTGGGCACCGCCGCAATGGCAGACGAAGGCCAGTTCTACATCGCGCCGGGAGTGCAGTGGCTTGACTTCGATTCAGAGCGCATGCTCGACAACGAATACGGATTCACGCTGGGACTGGGTTACGACTTCACGAATCAACTCAGCGGCGAAATCAATGTCTTCGACATGGACCTCGACGGCACAGGTCCGGACGATGACCTCTTCCACTACCGCTTCGATATGCTCTACACGTTCGCACGTCAGATGGGCACGCTGACGCCGTTCTTCGTGGCAGGCGCGGGTCACAACGACTATTCGCAGAACGAGGAAACCGTCTGGGACGCCGGCGTGGGCGTGAAGTACCAGATCAACGAGAACCTGGTCCTGCGCACGGCACTGCGCAAGTTATGGGGCATGGACGAGCACATGCATGACTACGGCATCGACATGGCCCTGGTCTACAGCTTCGGTGGCAGCGCAGCGCCTGCGCCGCGTGCGGCAGCGCCGGCACCGGCAGCTCCGGCTCCGGCCGCAGCACCGGCCGATGACGATCGTGACGGCGTGCTGAACGCCAGCGACGCCTGCCCGGACACCCCGAGCACCCACCGTGTGGATGCCCGCGGCTGCTCCATCCCCGTGCAGGAAGTGGCTCGCATCACGTTGAACGTGCAGTTCGATTTCGATCAGGCGGTCGTCAAGCCCGAGTTCAATGACGAGATCCAGGAAGTGGCTGACTTCCTGCGTCAGTACCCGGACACCGTCGCGTCCCTGGAAGGTCACACCGACGCCATGGGCACCGACGAGTACAACCAGAGCCTGTCCCAGCGTCGCGTTGACGCCGTGCGCCAGGTGCTGATCAACCAGTTCGGCATCGCCGCCAACCGTGTGCGTGCACAAGGCTTCGGCGAATCCCGTCCGGTCGCCAGCAATGACACCGCCGATGGCCGCGCACAGAACCGTCGCGTGGAAAGTGTCATCACCACGACCTTCGAGCGCTTCGAGCAGCGTTGAGAAGTCGGCCGGTCCGTGACCACAACCCCCGGGGCCTCGCGGCTTCGGGGGTTTTCTTTAGCGGCAGCGCCCACTGGTACAGGTGAGCAATTGAGCGCAACGTTCCCGTCAACATGGCCAGGTCTCGACGCCTCCGGGCTGCTGTGGAAGCCCGCAGCCGAGGTGGTGCCAAGGCCAGTGCCTGCCCTGCAGAGCTGGCTGCTGGACCCTGGTTCCCTGACCGCCCGACTGAAGGCCCTGGCAGGTCCCCAGTTTCGCGTTCGCGTGCTGGAGGAAGGCTGGGTGCGCCACTGTTCTCCCTCCCTTCTGCAGTGTTTCCAGCCGCACGTGGCGCGGCAGCGCATGTGGTCACGCAAGGTGCTGCTGCAATGCGGGCAGACTCCCTGGGTTGCCGCGCATTCCTTGATTCCGCTCAGCAGCATGCAGGGTCCGCTCAAGCGCCTGCGTCGTCTGGATGAGCGCCCCCTCGGCGAATTCCTCTTCCGCGAGCCGAGCATGCAGCGTTTTCAGCTGGAGCTGACGCAGGACGCCGGAATCTGGGGCCGCCGTTCCCTGTTCTATCTGCATGGACTTCCGCTGCTGGTGGCGGAATTCTTCCTGCCGGACTTGTTGCAGGCCTCTTGCGCGGCGCATTCGTCGCGAGCGCCTGTGGCGGGATGACAGGGTGGGGGCTGGAGCCACGGCACCAGCGTTGAGGGGCGGGGTCACTCGCGGGCTGCGGGCATGCGCACGGTCAGCAGGACGTTCTCGGCGCGCACCGGCATGCCATCACGCATGGCAGGACGGAATTGCAGCAACTCGGTGAGCTTGCGCAGTTTCACGCGATTGGGCGTGCTGTCAGGGGTGACTTCCAGATATTCCACATTGCCGACCTGGCCGTTGCTGCGCACATTGAAGCGCAGCCTGGCCTGCAGCGTGCCTTCGGGATTGGCGGGATCGCCCTGCAGCCCGGGAATCAGAGTCGAGATCAGATTGTAGTCATCCAGCGTGTAGGACACCGGATCGGCCACATGCTGACAGCGCGGCAACGCTGCCTCGATGCTGGCATGGAAGACGGTGAGAGGCAGCATGACCGGGCAGCGGGTCAGGGCCTCGACCTGCTCCGGCGCCACGCCGGCCTCCGCCAGCAATGCGAGCGCGTCCTTGTAGGACATCATCGCGGCGCCGGCCGACGAGGAACCGCGCCGCACGCCGGCGAAATTGCCCGGACGGTCCTCGAACTGGGTGCGCATGAGCACCGAATCCCCCATCGCCATCAAGGCCAGGGCCTCGGCCTCGCGATTGCCGCTGCCGGCGTAGATGTCGCGGATGCGCTCCAGCTCCTCGTAGCTGGCGCCCATGTTGGCCTTGAAGGAGCGTTCGATCACGGTGCTGGCGCGTGAGCCATACAGCGCCTCGACTTCCGCCACGCCCAGTCCTCCTGCACCACTGCCCGCGCCCAGAGCTCCGCGATTGCGCACGCCTTCGGTCTCCAGCATCAGCGCCTGCGAGGTGTCGTCGGTCAGCATGATCGCCAGGGCGATGTACAGCTCGGCCACGGACTTGTCGTAGAGATAGGGCACCAGCGCCTCGCTGTCGGCCCCCAGCTGCGCCTCGGCGAGTTCGGCGGCTTTTTCTTCCATCGTGTTCAGACGGACCAGGTGGTGGGCTTCGCGCACCCGCTCATCCTTTTCCAGAGCCCGCAAGTGCCACTCGCCGATCTTCTTCAGCCCTGCCAGCCGGGCCTCGGCGGGCAGGGAGTCGTCGCGCTCGTAGAGCCAGCTCAGGTACTGCAGGGTGTCGTCGATGCGCCCCCACCGGCCCTGGCGGGATTGCAGCTCGAGCATGGTCTCGATGACCGGAATCTGCTCGGGGGAATACAGGCCGTGCGTGATGCGCTGGATCTGCAGCTGCTGATCGAGCAGGGAGGCGGCGTCGTCGAAGCGTTCGTTCTCGATGTGCACGCCGATCAGGTCGTCGAGCGGCTCCAGCAGACGCTGGTCGAAGGGGCCATGGGCGCTCTGCAGGGCGCCGAGCGCCTCTTCGTACTGCGCAATGCGGGCCTCCATCTCCAGGGCGCGCTGCATGGCGGGGGAGAGATCGTCATCCTGCGCCTGCGTCGTCATGCCGGGCAGCAACAGGGCGGCGGCTGCCAGCGCCAGCGCCTTGCGCAAACGGACAGATCCTTGGACAGCCTGCGGGGGCAGTGTGTGCATGCCGCGATTCGCCTTGATCAGGAGGTTGACAGGCCCAAGTAGATCACATAGATTCGCGCGCCTCAAACCCGACGTGCACTTTTGCACCACGCTGGACATACGCCCATGAACACCTCTGCGCTTCGACTCCTCGCCCTTGCCATGGCCGCCGCCATGTCAGCCGCGCGTGCAGCCGCGGCGCGTCGTCGTGCGCGCGCCGCCCATTCAGCGCAGATGTCGGAGACCTTCTAAGCACCATTGCAACACCCCCACAGAACCTCCAGGCGTCGCGCGACTCCTGGAGGTTTTTTTTTGCCTTGAAGAAAGCCGGAGGGCTTATGAACACGATGGAAATTGAAGACAGCCTCGCGCTGTCTGTCTGCATGAAACAGCCAGTGGCCTTCGAGCGTGGCCTGGGCGCCCGCGTCTGGGACGAGCAGGGTCGCGCCTTTCTGGACTTCACCGCCGGCTGGGGCGTGACCTCGCTGGGTCACTCCCACCCAGTGCTGGTGGCGGCCATCACCGAGCAGGCGGGCAGGCTGATGCAGAACCCCAATTCCGGTTTCACCTACTCTCCGGTGCGCGCGAAGCTGCTGCAGCAGCTGCAGGCCGTGCTGCCGGCCGGCCTGGAGCGGGTCTTCTTCGCCAACAGCGGCGCCGAGGCCAACGATGCCGCCGTCAAGCTGGCGCGCAAGGTGACCGGGCGCAGCAAGGTGCTGGTGGCGTCCAATTCCTTCCATGGCCGCACGCTGGCCACGTTGTCCCTGTCCGGCGGACCGGAGAACGGGGCGCGCTTCGCGCCGCAGGTGCCGGGTCATCAGTTCCTGCCTTTCGGCGATGTGGACGCCTTGTGCGCCGCCATGGACGACCAGGTGGCCGCGGTACTGCTGGAGCCCGTGCAGGGCGAGGGCGGCGTGCGGGTGCCGGCGCCCGACTATCTGCCGGCAGTGGCAGCCCTGTGCCGCGAGCACGGCGCCCTCTTGATCGCCGATGAAGTGCAGACGGGCTTCTGCCGCACGGGCCGTTTCTTCGCGGTCGATGCGGCGGGCGTGCAGCCTGACATCCTCACCATGGGCAAGGGCATTGCGGGGGGCTTCCCTCTGGCGGCGTTTGCCGTCACCGCGCGCGTTGCGAGCGGCGTGGCGAAGGGCGATCACGGCGGCACCTATTGCGGCAATCCGCTGGGCTGCGCTGCCGCCAGTGCCGTGGTGGACTTTCTGGTGACTCACGATGTGGCGGGGCGGGTGGCGCGGCTGGGGCAGACAGCCCTGCACGATCTGCAACAGTTGGCTGTCGAGTACCCGCGGCTGCTGCGCGAGGTACGCGGCAAAGGTCTGCTGCTGGGGCTGCAGCTGCACAACGACTCCCAGGTGAGCGCCTTGACCGAGGCGGCCCTGGCCCGCGGCCTGCTGGTGACGCCCACCCGCAACGCGGTGCTGCGCCTGATCCCGAGCCTGTTGCTGGAGCCGGCCGAGTGGGAGGAGGGGCTGGGCATCCTGCGCAGTGCCTGTGCCGCAGTGCTGGCGCAGGACGCCGCGACCACTCGCGCGGCCTGATCCTGGTTCCCGACACAGGGGCGGCAAGGGGCGTGCGGATTGAGTACCATGGCGGGCGCGCGGCCCTCTGCCGCGCGCTCTCAAGGAGAATTCCATGCAGAACACGAAGATCGTGCTGGCCCGGCGTCCGGTCGGTGAACCCGAGGATGCCTGTTTCGGCATCGTCCACGAAGAAGTCCCCGAACTTGGCGCGGGGCAGATCCTGATCAAGGTCCTCTGGCTGTCGCTGGACCCCTACATGCGCGGGCGCATGAACGACGCCAAGTCCTACGCCAAGCCGCTGGAGATTGGCGACATCATGCCGGGCGAGACGGCCGGCGTGGTGCTGCAGTCGCGCTCCGACCGCTATGCGGTGGGCGACCATGTCACCATCCACAAGGGCTGGCGCAGCATGATCGTGGCAGATGACACCGACCCCATGCTCATGAAGGTCGACCTGGCCAATGGCACCCTCTCGGCGCATCTGGGCGTGGTGGGCATGCCGGGCCGCACGGCCTACTTCGGCCTGCTGGAGCTTGGTCGCCCGCAGCCGGGCGAAACGCTCGTGGTGGCGGCGGCGTCCGGCGCGGTCGGTTCCGTGGTGGGCCAGATCGCGAAGCTCAAGGGCCTGCATGTGGTGGGCATCGCGGGCGGCGAGCAGAAGTGCCGTCACGTGCGCGAGGAGCTGGGCTTCGATGACTGCCTGGACTATCGCGAGCCGCACCTGGCCGAACGACTCGCGGCAGCCTGTCCGCGCGGCATCGACATCTACTTCGAGAACGTCGGCGGGGATGTCACCCGCGCCGTGGCGCCGCTGCTGAACCCGGGCGCGCGCGTGCCCATCTGCGGCTATGTCGCAAGCTACAACGACAAGGACATCAGTCAGTCGGTGCTGCCGGCCGACATCCTCAAGGCCTTGCCAGTGGTGCCCGAGCACCGCTTCTTCCTGGTCAGCGAGTGGTTCGCGCGCTGGCCCGAGGCCACGCGGCAGCTGGGGCAGTGGGTGAAGGAGGGGCGCATCCAGTACCGCGAAACGGTGGGCGAGGGGCTCGAGAAGGCGCCGGAGTACTTCCGTGGTCTGCTGCGCGGGCGCAATCTCGGCAAGCAGCTGGTCAAGGTGGCCGAGTGACGGCTGGGTGAACGACGTCAGCCCTGCGCGTGCGTGGCCGGCATGAGGTGAATCAGCTCGCCGCGCAGGCGCACCTGCAGGGTCTGGCCTTCACTCAGTGCATGGCGCTGAGCGACATGCCGCGGCACGCTCATGGTGAGCGTGTCACTGCCGCACAGCAGCATCACGCGCAGCTGTTCCCCCAGCGCGAGAATGCGCGTCACCTGCACGGTCACCTGATTCTCCAGTGGCTGCAGACTGGTCGAATGGCTGCTCAGCAGCATCACGCCCGTGCCGGGCACCGCCCACATCACCTCTGCACCAGGCGCCATGTGCCCCTGGCGTGCAATCCGCAGTGTCTGCCCCTGCCAGCGCAGCACGCTGCCGTCCGGCTCATGGCCCAGCAGCGTGCCGGCGAACAGATTGCGCATGCCCAGCATGCGTGCCACGGCCGCGCTGGCCGGGGCGCGCAGCAGTTCGTCCGGCGTGGCCGTCTGCAGGATGCTGCCGTGGTCGAGCATGCACATGCGATCGGCCAGCAGGGTGGCTTCGTCGAGATCATGGGTGACGAGGATCACGGGCATGCGCAGTTCCTCGCGCAGCTCCGCCAGCTCGTCGTAAAGCGCTTCGCGGGTAGCGCGATCCACTGCCGAGAAGGGCTCGTCCAGCAGCAGGATCTGCGGTTCGCGTGCCAGTGCGCGGGCCACGGCCACGCGCTGCTGCTGGCCGCCTGAGAGTTGACGCGGCAGCCTGTTCTCCAGCCCTTGCAGATGCATGCGCGCCAGCCAGCGCTGGGCCTGCTGTCGGCGTTCCCCCGCCGGCAGGTCGAGCATCGCCGCGGCCACGTTGTCCAGCGCGCTCAGGTGCGGGAACAGCGCGAACTGCTGGAACACCATGCCCACGCGACGCTGCTGAGTCGGCACGCAGAGCCGCGAAGCGCTGTCATACCAGACCACGCCATTGCACTTGATGCGGCCTTGCCCGTAAGGATGCAGGCCGGCGATGCTGCGCAGCAGCGTGGTCTTGCCGCTGCCCGACGGCCCGACCAGCGCCAGCACTTCCCCGGGCGCGCAGTGCAGGCGGGCCTCCAGCGGGATCGGGCTGTGCTGCTGCAGGGTGAGATGCAAGCCATCAGGCATGGGACTGTCTCGTCTGCAGCCGCGCGGTGGCGAGGTAGGACAGGCTGATCGCCGCCAGGGAAATGCCCAGCAGCACCGCCGACATCAGCCCGGCGGACGGGTTGTCGAAGGCCTGCACGCGGTCATAGATCGAGACGGCGATGGTGCGGGTCTCGCCGGGAATGCTGCCGCCCACCATCAGCACCACGCCGAACTCCCCCAGGGTGTGGGCGAAGGTCAGCACCAGTGCCGAGAGAATGCCCGGCCAGGCCAGTGGCAGCTCGATACGCAACAGGATCTGCCAGGGACTCATGCCGCAGCAGCGGCCGGCCTCGCGCACTTCCGGCGCAATCGCTTCGAAGGCGCGCTGCATGGGCTGGATGGCGAAGGGCAGGTTGAAGATGACCGAGGCGATCAGCAGGCCCGAGAAGGAGAAGGTGAGCTGCTGTCCGAACAGGGCCTCCCAGGCGCGGCCGAAGGGCGAGCCCGCCCCCATGGCCACCAGCAGGTAGAAACCCAGCACGGTGGGGGGCAGCACCAGGGGCAGCGCCACCAAGGCCTCCAGCAGGCTCTTGCCCCGCACCGGCGTCCAGGCCAGGCGACGGCCCGACCAGATGCCGATGGGCAGCAGGATCAGCATGGTCCACAGGGACAGTTCGAGGGAAAGCAGCAGGGCGGTCCAGTCCATGGGCACTCAGTCCTCGGCCGGCAGGGCAAAGCCGTAGCGCGTCATGATGGCCTGCGCCGCCGGCTGCTGCAGATAGTCGTAGAAGGCCTCGATGCCTGGCGAGGCTGTTTTCAGCAGCACCATGCGCTGGCGCAGAGGCGAATGCCATTGTTCGGGCAGCACGGCAGAGGTGCCCAGACCCGCGACATTCGGGGCCAGTGCCAGCGAGTGGGCGATGATGCCGCCCTGGGCATTGCCGGAGGCGGCGAACTGCGCGGCCTGCGACACGTTCTCGCCCAGCACCAGCGCGTCCTGCAGGGCATCCCACAGACCGGCATGACGCAGGGCTTCCTCGGCGCGCGCTCCGTAGGGTGCATGTTCCGGGCTGGCAATGGCGAAGCGGCGGATCTCGCCCCGCTGCAGGGCGGCGCGCAGGCCGTTCAAGTCGGCATCCACCTGCAGCGGGGAGCCTTGCGGCACAAACAGGGCCAGGCGGCCGATGGCATAAAGCCGGCCTTCGTCGCGAGTCAAGCCTTGCTCGGCGAGCTGCGTCACGAAGCTTTCGTCTGCCGAGAGGAACAACTCGAAGGGCGCGCCCTCGACGATCTGGCGGTAGAGATTCCCGGACGAACCGAACACCAGCTGCACCTGCTGCCCGGTGTCCCGCACGAACTGCGCGTGCACTTGCTGCAGTGCGAACTGCAGATCGGACGCGGCGGCCACGGTCGGCGTCTGCGCATGCCCTGCCGCGAATGGCAGCAGCCAGGCCATGACGAGCGCGGCGAGGCGGTGCAGGGGACGGGTCGGGGACATCAGAGACGCTCCAGAGTGGGGGACGGAACCATGCGCTGTATCATTTCATATACAGCGCAGGGGCGTCCAGCCGGGCGTCGGGAGGGCTCAGGACAGCCAGTCGAAGTGACGCGTGAGCGCGGTCAGCTTGAAGCCGCGGGTTTGCTCGCGGGCTTCTGGGTTGGTGTCGTACTTCACATCGGGGCCCTGCAGCAGGCGGGTCTGGAAAGTGTCGAGGTCGAACATCACCAGACTGGCGCGTTCATCCTGCCCCTGCAGCGAGGCCGGGGCCAGACGCGGCGCCTGAGCGAACAGCAGGGCACGATCCAGTGGAGACCATTGCAGGTTGTAGATCACGTCCTGGGTGCTGAGGACTGTCACGGGGGAATTCGGCAATTCGCTGGAGCCCAGCAGCAGGCTGGAGCCCTCGTCGCCGTAGCGCACCATGGCGAACAGGCGCCCGTCGCTGGACAGCACGGGCTGTGTGCCTGACACCGGGCTGATCTCGAGGCCCGGCAGCGCGTCATCCAGCAGCGTGGCAGAGGCAGGTGCCAGTCGGCCGCCCACCAGACGTTCGGCTGCCGTCGCGCTGCTCAGATCGATATCGGCCAGAGGATAGGCTGCCGGCGCCGGGGCATCGGCCGTCAGCAGGCCCTGTGCCCCCAGCAGCATGAACGCGCCCAGTGCCATGCTGATGGCGCCGCCCAGCAGCGGTCGCGCGGGCAGCCGCAGGCGCGGAGTGGCGGAGGGCGAGGCGACGAATGCCTGGGCACGCACCGGCTCCCCCGCGGCGAGGCGGAAGTCTGTGGACGAGTCGACATCCTGCACGCGGCAATGCGTGGCGAGGCGATAGCCCGTCTTGGGGATGGTGTCGATCAGCGAGGCATCCGTGCTGTCGGTTTCCAGACGCCGGCGCAGCTCGGACACGGCCCGGGTCAGGGAATTCTCGTTCACCACCACGCGCGGCCACAGTTCCTCGATCAGGCTCTCGCGGCTCAACACGCGTCCTGGCACCGCGCACAGCAGGCACAGCAGGCGCATCAGGCGTGGTTCGAGCGAGCGGACCTCGCCGCTGTCCAGATGCTGCAGCCGGCGGCTGTCCGGGTCGACGTGCCAGCGCTGCAGGATGAAGGCGCCGCTGCGAGCCTCCAGGGAGGGGTGGCGGGTGTCGGCACTGCGATGGATGTCACTCATGTCGGCCTCTGCGCTTGCGCGCGCTGGAATCGGTCGCAGGGCGGTGCCTGCGCGATGTCTTCTCTATGCCCTGAACGTCTTTTATCCCTAATTGGCTCAGCTTTCCAGAGCTCGGTGTCGCTTTGCCTGTTTCTTCACATTTTCTGGATGAAAACTTCCGCTTTTCCACAGGTATTTGCTTTCCTGCGACGGCACTGTGGCGCCATGAGCTGCCCCGTCAGGGCGGCTGCAACATTCGACCATCCGTGTTACGCAAGAGAGGTGTCTGCGATGAACAAGCGAGTTGTCAGTCTGGTGTTCATGTTGGGGCTGGGGGCGCTGGCCTCAAGCCCGTCGTTTGCCTTGAGTGAAGAGGCTGCCGGCAACGGCGTGCCGTCCCTGGCGCCCATGCTGGAAGAGGTGACCCCGGCGGTGGTCATCATCTCCACGGCGCGTACCAGGCCCGCGCCGGAGTCGCTGCGCTTCCTCGACGAAGAGGACATGCGGCGCTTCTTCAATGATCCCTCGGCCGCTCCCGGTCAGGACCGCCAGCCCTCGGTGCGCGGTGCCGGTTCCGGAGTGATCGTCGACGCCGACAAGGGCTATGTGGTGACCAATCATCACGTCATCGACAAGGCGGACGTGATCACTGTGTCCCTGCAGGACGGGCGCGAATTCGAGGCGAAACTGCTGGGCAGTGATGCCAGCACCGACGTGGCCCTGCTGCAGATCGAGGCTGACAACCTGCAGGAGCTGCCCTTCGCCAACATCGAGGATCTGCGCGTGGGGGACTACGTGGTCGCTGTGGGCAATCCCTTCGGACTCGGGCAGACGGTGACCCAGGGCATTGTCAGCGCGCTCGGGCGCTCCGGGCTCAACAACGAGAACTATGAGGATTTCATCCAGACCGATGCCGCCATCAACATGGGCAATTCCGGGGGCGCGCTGGTGGATCTGGAAGGCCGGTTGATCGGCATCAATACCGCCATCATCAGCGGCACCGGCACCAATGCGGGCATCGCCTTCGCCGTGCCGGTGGACATGATCGCGTCGGTGATGACACATCTGGAGCGCGACGGTGAGGTGCGCCGTGGCCAGCTGGGCGTGCAGATCCAGGATCTGAACGCCGCGATGGAGCAGGCCCTGCAGACCGGCGCCGGCAAGGGTGCGCTGGTCACCAGCGTGCTGCCGGGCAGTGCGGCGGAAGCGGCGGGCCTCCAGGCCTCCGATGTCATCGTCGAGGTGGACGGGCGTCGTATCGACAGCGGGCGTGAGCTGCGCAACATGATCGGCTTGATGAGTCGTGATCAGGAAGTCGAGCTGCTGGTGTACCGCGACGGTCAGGCCCAGCGCATCAGCGCCGTGGTCGGAGGCGGTCAGCCTCCACTGGCCGCCAACACCGAGGACAGCGGTCGTGCGCTGGCCGACCCGGTGTACCAAGGGGCCCAGCTGCGCAGCCTGGATCAGGGGGGCGGTGCGGGTGAGCGTCGCGGTGTGGAAGTGGTCAGCGTCGAGCAGGGCAGCCCGGCCTGGCAGGCGGGTCTGCGCGCCGGCGACGTCATCTTCGAGGTCAATCGCAGCGAAGTCGCCACGCTGCAGGAATTCAATCAGCGCGTCGACGCCGATGCGCCCGTGACTGCCCTGAGCGTGCTGCGCGAGAACCGTCGCATGCTGGTGATCATGTCCTGAGTTTGCTTTAACCAGTGCAAGGCAAGGGTGACAGGGTTCAACACTGTGCCTGACTTTGGCCGGCTGCGGGGCACCCCCAGCCGGCATTTTTTTGCAAAAGCCGCCTGCCATGCTATGTTCCCGCCCCATCTGCCTTGTCCGCTTCCGGGGTCTTTCGTCGTGTCCTCCTCCCTTCGCTGTTCTCGTGTCGTTGTCTGGGCTGCCGCCCTGCTTGTGCCTGTTTCACTGTCTGCCCAGACTCCTGGCTATGCCCAGTACGCCCAGTGGCTCAATGCCAGCGTGGCGGCCAGCACCGTGCCCGGCGTGGCCATGGCGGTGGTGAGTTCCGATCGCGTGCTGGATATGCAGACCTGGGGGGTGCGCGCCATCGATCAGGCCGCGCCCGTGGACGCCAGCACCTTGTTCCGCATCGCCTCGGTCTCCAAGACCTTTGCCGGCGCCGTGGCTGCCACCCTGGTGCATGAGCACAAGCAGGACTGGGACACGCCCCTCACGAACGTCCTGCCGCAGCTGGTCATCGGCACGGAACCCAGCAGCCGCGGGCTGACCCTGCGCCATGTGCTGAGTCACTCCACCGGGCTCATGCCACACGCTTTTTCCAACATGCTGGATGCCGGCGTGGCCTATCAGAAGATCCAGGAGAAGTTCACCGAGATTCCCACGGTGTGCCAGCCGGGCCGCTGCTACGGCTATCAGAACGTCGTGTTTTCCCTGGTCTCGGACGTGGTGCAGGTGTCGGAGCACATCCCTTACGAACAGTATGTCGAGAGCCGGCTGTTCCAGCCGCTGGGCATGACGCGGGCGTCCATGACCCTGGAGGACTATCTGGCGGACACCAATGTCAGCGCGCCGCATCAGCGTCGGGGCGAGCAGTGGCAGACGGTCAGTACCAATGCGGCCTATTACAGCGTCGGCCCCGCCGCCGGGGTGAATGCCAGCCTCAACGACATGATTCTCTGGGCGCAGGCCAATCTGGGCGCCTTCCCCGAGGTGCTGCCGCCCGAAGTGCTGGCGCAGCAGCACGCGCCGGTGGTGGAGACACCCCACGGCAACTACTTCAACCGCTGGCCGCATCTGGAACAGGCCTGGTACGGCCTGGGCTGGCGGGTGTTCGACTATGCCGGTCAGCGTGTGGTGCATCACGGCGGCGGCGTGCGCGGATTCCGCACGGAGCTGGTGCTGGTGCCGGCCCTGGACATTGCCATGATCGTGCTCTTCAACGCCGAGACGCCGCTGGCCAATGACGTGGTGCCGCATTTCCTCGACGCGCTGCTCACCCCCGGGCTGGCTCTGCAATGACTCCGGTCATCGACCTGCTCAACCGCCACCGCAGCATTCGCCGCTATCGCGCCACGCCCATCGACGAGCCCTTGTTGCACGCCATCGTGCAGGCCGGTCAGGCGGCAGCCACGTCCAGCTTCCTGCAAGGCTGCACTGTCATCCGTGTGCGCGACGCCGAGCGTCGGCGCCAGCTTGCCGTGCTGGCGGGCAATCAGGCCCATGTGCAGAGCGCGGCTGAATTCCTGGTGCTGTGCGCCGATCTCAAGCGCGCAGCCAACGCCTGCAAGCAGCAGGGCAAGGCCTTTGCCGGGGACTATACCGAGCACTTCATCATCGCCACGGTGGACGTGGCCCTGATGGCGCAGAACATGGTGGTGGCGGCCGAGTCGGCCGGGCTGGGGATCTGCTACATCGGCGGCCTGCGCAATCACCCGCAGGAAGTTACCGACCTCTTGCAGCTGCCGCAGGGGGTTTACCCGGTGTTCGGCCTGTGTCTGGGCTACCCCGACCAGGACCCCGAGTGCAAGCCGCGCCTGCCGCTGGCGGTGGTGCTCAAGGACGAGGTCTACAGCGAGCAGGGGGATGCCGAGCGCATCGCCCTGTACGACGCCCAGGTGCAGGAGTATTACCGCACCCGCACAGGCGGTGGACATGGCCAGAGCTGGAGCGCGCAGGTGGCCGGTCTGCTGAGCGAAAAGGCGCGTCCGCACATGCGCGACTTCCTGGCCGCACAGGGCTTCACTCTGCGCTGAGCGCCGATTCTGTGAGCGGTTTAACACCGGAGCGGTCGGCAGATTGCCATAATGCCGCCGTGATCGCTGCCGGGAGTCCGGCCTCCGATCAGCCACCATCGCCCACCCGTCAGGAGCCCTGCGTCATGAACGCCAACGTGCAAGACATCCGTCACCTTCAGGCCTATCGCGAACTGGTCGTCATTCTGAAGAAGCCGTATCAGGACGTCTGTCGTGCCTGTGAGGGCCGCGGCACGCTGGCGAATGCGCAGATCTGCCTGACCTGCAAGGGCAGCGGCCATCGCTGGCTGAAACTGCTCTGATCCCGGCGGCGCACTGCCTGCTGCAAGCTTGTGTCATTCGCCCGGGGCATCCTCTACAATCGCCCCGACCCCGCTGCACAAGAACAACAACCCTGCACAGGAGCCCCGCCCATGTCGTCTGCCCGCCGTCTGCTGCTCGTCTGTCTCGGCCTTCTGGCCACCGCCTGTGCCGCCGTGGCGCAGGACCAGGCCGAATCCCGCTATGTCTACGCCCCGCAGCGCAGCATCGATGGCGGCACTGGCATGTTCTACATGGGCCGGGAGACCTCCGGCGTCATGGGCCATCTGGCGGCCGAGTGGCTGGAACGCCCCACCCGCACGCATGAGGAGATGCCCGACGAGGTGGTGGAGAACATGCGTCTGCGCCCCACTGACGTGGTGGCCGACATCGGCGCCGGCTCGGGCTACTTCACCTTCCGCATCGCCGCCAAGGTGCCCCAGGGCAAGGTGCTTGCCGTCGACATCCAGCCCGAAATGCTGGCCATGGTGGAAGCGCGTCGTCTCAACGAGAACGTGAGCAATGTGGAAGGGGTGCTGGGAGACCTGCAGACCACGAACCTCCCGCCCGACTCGGTGGACGTGGCCTTCCTGGTGGACGCCTATCACGAGTTCTCCCATCCCTACGAAATGATGCAGAGCATCTTTACGGCGCTGAAGCCGGGAGGACGTCTGATCCTGGTGGAGTATCGCGGCGAGGATCGCAGCGTGCCCATCCGCCCGCTGCACAAGATGACCCAGGCTCAGGTGAAGCGCGAGATGGCGGTGTTCGACCTGCAGTTCGAGGAGACGCTCGACTTCCTGCCCTGGCAGCACATGATGATCTTCAGCAAGCGTTGACGCCGGCTCGACTCAGCGGTTGATGATCTCGCCACGCAAGGTGGCCAGGCGGGCCAGCAGACGATTCTGCGGCCCGAGCGGGATGCCGGCCTGGTCCATCGCCGCCATCATGTCTTCCACGATGGCGTTGAAGTCTGCCTCTGTGACACCCATGCCGGCGTGAGTGTCGATCATGCTGTCCCCCTCGTAGGCGCAGGGCCCGTCGGCCACCAGGCACAGATGCTGGTTCATCATCACGCGGAAGCGCTGCACGTTCGACACCTCGAAGTGATCGATGACGCGCTCGTCGCGCGCAATCTCCAGAATGAAGTTCTCCACGATGGTGGCGATGGCCGCTTCGCCGCCCAGCTCGTCGTACAGAGTCGCCTCCGGTGCTCGGCTGCTGCAGGCCGTCAGACTGACGCTCAGCAGCAGGGGCAGGGCGAGGGTGCGGGCACGCAATGACATGGTTCAGAAGGCTCCCTGCAGTGAGAGATAGACACCGGATTGGTCCGGGGCACCGGCGATGTCGCCCAGATTCACCCACGCGACGGTGAGCGAGACGCGCTTGTCGGGGAACCACGCCAGGAAAAGGTCCCAGGCATCGTGTTCTTCCAGCGCGCGCAGATTGTCCGGCTTCTGCCGATATTCCGCGCCCACCACCCAGCTGCGGGTCAGGAACATGGCCACCGCGGCTTCCAGTTGCCAGCGTGCGTCCATGTCATCCCCGCCATGACCCAGCAGGCCGTATTGATTGGCACTGGAGTGGCGCAGATTGACGTTGAGCAGGGTGGTGCGTCCTGCCACGCCGTCAATCCAGGCACGTGCGGCACTCACGTAGAGATCGGTGCCGGCCGTGCTGCGGGCACCGACGGCGCGCGCCGTGGCCGGGTCGCGCAGAGCGTGATGCTCCACTCCCACCACCACCTGCGGCAGCCGCTCGTAGAGCACATCCCCCGCAAGCCGTAGTTTCAGACCCACAACGTCCTGGCTGATCCTGGCCCCATTCGCCTTGATGTCGAAGTTCTGCCGGGCGAAGGACACTTCAGCGCGGTCGCGGATATTGAGGCCGGCGCCGGCCACGTCCAGCGTGTAGTCATCGACGTCGGCATGGGTGGCGAACACGCTGCCGCTGGAAGCGGGGTGGGTGGCATAGCCCGTCAGCGTGGCCCAGGGAAGCAGACCGCCGCCACTGGCGCCGCTGATGCTGCTGACGCCGCCGGTGCCGCGCAGGCGTCCGTCCGACTGGGCCTGGGCGGCACTGGTGAACAGGGCCAGGGGCAGCAGTGCGAGGGCCAGGGGGGTGAATGCTTTCATCGGGCTCTCCTGCCTAAGGCTGCGTCAGCGCGCGGAAGCCGAACACCTGCTCCGGCGGTTGCACCTGCAACTGCACGCGCAGGTTGCCGTCGGGGTCGGGCGCCGGCGCTTTGAGTTCGCGACGGTTGTCGGGGTCGGTGGACCAGGGATGCCAGATCGACAGGCTTGGCGGCAGCTCGCTCATGCTCAGTCTGGCCCGGCCTTCGGCGTCGGTGACCGCCACATGGGCGTACTCGCTCACATAGATGTAGCCGACCATGCTGTCGTGGATATTGCAGCCCAGCACGGCAATGCCGGCCTGGTCGAACAGGATCGGGTCGCCGTGCACATCGGCGTACAGTTCGGTGGAGAACTGCCGGATGGGCGAGAACGAATACACGTGATGGCGGATGTTGTCGTTGTTGGGGAAGTTCACCGACTGCCCCCGGGCGATGGCGATCACCATGGGCACGAAGCGCTTGTTGACCTGGTCGATGACGGCGATCTCGTTCGGCACCTGTTGCAGGGCCTCGTGTCGGCTCTCGACCACGGCATTGGCCAGCGGCTGACCGTTCTGATCGAGCACCAGCACGCTCAGGTCGGCGGTGGCAGCGAGGGGAGCCAGGGCGCAGACCAGCAGCAGGCAGGCGCGCAGGAGTGCAACGGGGAATCGAGACGACACGAAAGGTCCTGGAAGCAAGAGACGTTGACAGGGCTTACGCCCCGGCGCCGCAGTCTGGATCACTGCGGGGCGGGGCGCACGCCAGGGGCATCAGAAGGTGGTGCGAATCTTCAGGGCGATCTTCTGCCCGCCACCCGCACTGCAGGAATCCTCGATCTCCCGCAGTGAGCCCAGCCCCACCAGACCGTCGAAGCGCAGACGATCGCGGCAGAACTCCGACCTCAGCACATTGTTGGCTTCCAGACGGAAGGTGACGTCCTCGAAGGCGACCTTGGAGACGAACAGATTCAGCTGAGTGCCCGGCAGGCCGACTTCCAGTGTGTCGACGTCGACGTTCTTCTCCCCGCCGTGGAAATCCGTTTGCAGATTGAAGCCATAGTTGACGCCCAGGCTGGGCAGGTCGTGACGAAAGCCGAGCGAGGCATTGCCGCGACCGTTGAAGCGACGATCCGCGCCGATGATCGGGTCGAACACGTAAGAGTCGAAGACATTCACGCTGGCCGTCAGCACGGCCTCAGGCAGTCCGAGGAAGCCAAGGCGTGCACTGGCGTCGAAGTAGGCGCCATAGCGTTTGCCATTGCCGAGATTGCCGGTGGCCGACTCCGGTTTCATCGGGTCACTGGAAAGATTGATCTTGCCGATCACGTCGTCGATGTCACGGTAGAACGCGCGGGCACTGAGCACGCCGCCATCGTTGGGCAGGCGGTATTCCAGACCCAGCTCGTAGCGCATCTCGATTTCCTGCGTCAGATCCGGGTTGCCGGACGTCGTGTCCTTGTCGTTGTCCTGATTGTTCGTCGTGGCCGTGAAGCTCTCGAAACTGAGCTGCGACACCTGGCGTTCGGCCGTCGCGCGCAGTTGCAGGGAACTGGTCATGTCGAAACGGTAGTCGAGTTTCGGGCGCCAGAACTGGAAGTCGCGTTCGCGGCTGGCTGCGCCGCTCTGAGTGATGGCGGAGTCTTCGTAGAGCAGGGTGCTTTCCAGACTCATGCGCGGGTTGAGCGTCCAGTTGTGCACGGCGAAGGCCTCGTAGCGCATTTCTTCGACCGTCGAGCCCTGGTTCGAGGAGCGCGGCACCGGCACCAGCCCGCCATAGGCCGCATTGGCGCTGCCTGTCGCGGTGGCCGAGCCCACCAGCAGGCGGGTGTCGAGAATGGTCTGGGCGCGCTCGAAGCCCAGCTGCATGTCCTGGGTATCGGTCAATCGCCAGCTGTAGCTGCCCTGGCCGATACGCTCGCGGGTGGTGCGATCGGACTGCAGATAGCTGGTCTTGTCACGCGCATCGGTCCGCACGGTGAAGCGCTCACGCACACTGTCGCGCACCTCTTCGTTGACGATGAACAGGAACTGGAACCGGCTGCCATCGAGGAAGGTGTGCTCGTGATTGCCGCCGATCTCCCAGTTGCCGTGATTGTTCTGCGTGTTCTCCCACTCGTGGCGGAACACATCGGTGACGGCCGGCGCGCGCAGGATGCTGCGGTCGATGTTGTAGGGGTGATCCTCGTCGCCGATCAGCGCATTGAATTGCAGACGATCACGCTCGAAGTCGTAGCCGAGATTCATGCTGGCCTGCACCCTGCTCTGATCGCGGTAGCTGTCCTCGAGCACGATCTCGCTGAGGCTGCGGTCCGGCAGGTAGTTGTACTCGGTGCGCTCGAAAGCGTTGTAGCGCGGGTCCACTTCCAGGTTGAAGAGGTAGTTCAGGGCGCCCGCCTGGCCGCCGTAGGAGAACGAGCCGCCCGGGTCCACGGTGTCATCGTGGTGGTAATCCGCGCTTATCTCGGCCGAGATGCTGGCCGTGTCCATGGATTCCTTCAGCACGATGTTCACCACCTGGGCAGAGCCGCGCACATCCATCTCGCCGGAGGAGCCCCGGATGATCTCGATGCGCTCCACCTGATCCGCGGCAATGCGAGTCAGCTGGCTGCTGGTGGAATTGTCCTTGCCGGCCACGCGCTTGCCGTTGATCAGCAGGTCGCCGCTGGTGCCCAGACCGCGGCCGCCGCCGTTGTTGTTGCCACGACCGAGGGTGACGCCGGGAATGCGCGTCACCATGTCATTGGCGGATGCCGGGGTGTACTGCTCGAAGAAACTGGCGGGGTAGACAACAGTGGATTCATCGCTGCCTGCTTCCTGGGCCTGTGCGGTGGAGATGGCGATGGCAAGGGCGACGGCGGAGCGGGTGGCAAGGGGTAGACAGGGAATTTGCAACAAATGGGAAAAGACAATTCGCCGATCTGTCATGTGAACTCCGGAATGTAACGAGTCGAGTAAAACGCACGAGGTACGTCGTTAGAGGTTCCGTTCAACGCCAGATTTGGCCCTGATCGAAGATTGAACGCTTGGAGTGTACAGGAGCAAAGTGTCCGGTTTGGTAACAAATTGTGATCTGCTGTGCTTTAGGCGGGTCCAATTCTGTCAATCTGCGGGCAATCGCCGATTTTTGACAATGCGCTGTCATGAGCCGCAAAGCCACGTACTTTGCGCTTTGCAGGCCGATTGCGCATAATGCGCCCCTGTTTTGAACGGCCAGCCGGGGTAGGAATGATGCAGCGCGAGTCCATGGAAGTTGATGTCGTCATCGTGGGAGCG
>JACCDH010254779.1_pt1 | contig 49539 bp, 39 predicted proteins | sample 7442481 | NCBI WGS metagenome assembly JACCDH01 (sample SAMN15323433, study PRJNA562643) | freshwater metagenome | isolation source: river surface water | place: USA:Blue River Watershed | collected 2017-08-15
AAGCGCGCTGGATATGGCGTGGGCGGCGAAAAGTCTAAGAAAAAGCACTAGTGCTTAGCGATCTTTACGCTGGATCGCTTGCGGACGCGGCTAGAAGATTAGAGAGTACCCCGCTAAAGCTTGTTGAGGCCCAAGCGCTGGCCAGACCGGCAGCATTAGATGCCATGCTCGCACTGGCACCCAGTTCTCAAATTAAGGTCTTGGCTGAAGTTAAGCGTGCTTCTCCTTCAAAAGGTCAGATGGCCGAAATTCAAGATCCCGCCGCGCTAGCCAGAATCTACGCCGATAACGGCGCCAGCGCGATCAGCGTGCTCACAGAGGAGCGAAAGTTTAAGGGCTCTCTTCAAGACCTAGAGGCCGTTCGAGATTCCGTTCAAGTCCCACTACTTAGAAAAGATTTCATTGCCACGGAGCATCAGATTCTTGAAGCAAGGGCAGCGGGTGCCGACATTATCTTGCTCATCGTTGCAGGACTACCTGAAGCCGACATCGCTCGACTAATGAAATTTTCATTTGAACTTGGCATGACCCCTTTCATCGAGACCCACAGTGAAGAAGAGCTGAAAATCGCACTTGGGCTTGGGGCAGCCCTGATTGGCGTCAATGCTCGTGACCTATCTACTTTTGAAACTAACAGAGACTTATTTGGCGAATTAGTTGACCTAATTCCAAGCGGAGTGATTAAAGTCGCCGAGTCTGCTGTTAGGAATGCTGATGACGTTGCGCACTACCGCAAGGCTGGAGCCGACGTAGTTCTAGTTGGTGAAGCCTTGGTGACCAATGATCCGGCTGCGATGCTGCGGTCATTTCTGCAAGCGGGAAAGTCTTAGGATTTAAACATGACAAAGCTGCGCGAACAAGTTGGGCCGTATTTCGGCGAGTTCGGCGGTCGTTTTGTCCCCGAATCTCTAATTGCTGCTCTTGATGAGCTTGATGCTACTTACCAAGCGGCAAAAGCTGATCCTACTTTTCAACTGGAACTGGCCGAGTTGCACCGCACTTACACCGGACGTCCCTCAATCATCACTGAGGCAAAACGATTTGCTGAGCATGCTGGTGATGTAAGAATCTTCCTGAAGCGCGAGGATCTAAACCACACCGGTTCGCACAAAATCAACAACGTTCTGGGTCAAGCGTTGCTAACCAAGCGCATGGGTAAATCCCGAATCATCGCCGAGACGGGAGCCGGTCAGCACGGCGTAGCCAGCGCAACTGCAGCGGCCCTGTTTGGTCTTGAGTGCGTGGTTTACATGGGAGAAGTCGACACCGAACGTCAAGCGCTTAACGTTGCTCGAATGCAACTTCTTGGCGCAACTGTGGTTCCGGTAAAAACCGGAAGCCGCACCCTGAAGGACGCAATCAACGAGGCACTTCGTGACTGGGTCGCAAATGTAGACGACACTCATTATCTTTTGGGAACCGTCGCCGGTCCGCACCCTTTCCCAACCATGGTGCGTGATTTTCACAGTGTGATTGGAATTGAAGCGCGCCAGCAAATGCTTGACGAGTACGGCTTTCTGCCTACCGCGCTTGCCGCCTGCGTGGGAGGCGGGTCAAACGCAATTGGCCTGTTCCACGCTTTTCTAGATGACGAAGAAGTAGAACTCTACGGTTTTGAAGCAGCCGGTGATGGCATGGGAACCCCTAGGCACGCGGCTACATTAAATTACGGACGGACCGGAGTGTTGCACGGAGCCAAAAGCTACATGCTTCAGGATGAAGACGGTCAAACCCTGGAAAGTCATTCAATCTCTGCGGGCTTAGATTACCCGGGCGTTGGTCCGGAACACGCTTGGCTAAAGGATTTAGGAAGAGCAAAGTACTGGGGTATTTCTGACGCTGAGGCTATGGACGCCCTTCGCTTACTTAGCAGAACAGAGGGAATCATCCCGGCAATTGAAACAGCGCACGCCATGGCCGGCGCCCTCAAGTTGGGAAAAACTTTGCCAGCAGGATCATCGATTTTGATCAACCTATCGGGTCGCGGAGATAAAGACATGGAGACCGCAGCAAAATACTTTGGTCTGCTGGACGCTCAAGGAAAGAATTGATGTCAAGCAAGACCGCAGATGTTTTAAAAGCCAGAAAATCAAGTGGCAAGGGTTCGCTGATTGGGTATTTTCCCGCTGGATATCCGACTCTTGAAAAATCCGTTGAAGCTGCAATTGCAATGTGTAAAAACGGGGTAGATGTTCTTGAGCTTGGAGTTCCATATTCTGACCCGGTGATGGATGGTCTGGTCATCCAACAGGCAACAGAGCAGGCTCTCGAGAATGGCTTCAAACTAAAGCAAGTTTTCGATGCTGTTAAGCAAATCACTGCGGCAGTGGACACACCAGTTTTGGTCATGACCTACTGGAATCCAGTTATCAGCTACGGTGTTGAAAAATTTGCCCATGACCTAGCCGAGGCTGGTGGAGCGGGACTAATAACTCCCGATCTAATTCCAGACGAGGCTAAAGAATGGCTTGAAGCATCGGATAAGTACGAACTTGATCGAGTTTTTCTAACAGCACCAACTTCAACTCCGGAGAGAGTGAAAAACGCCTGCGACTTGAGCCGAGGTTTTGTTTACGCGGTTTCAACCATGGGTATCACCGGCACTCGTGAATCGGTAGACGATTTAGCCAAGCAGGTTGTCGAATCAGTTCGAAATGCCTCTGCCACCCAAAATACTGCGGTTGGAATTGGTATTTCATCAGCCAGTCAAGTGCGTGAGGTAAACGACTACGCAGACGGAGCAATCGTTGGATCTGCATTCATCAGAGCCTACGCAGATGGTGGGGTTGATGCTTTGGCCACCAAAACCGCCGAACTTGCAAAAGCTTTGAACTAGGTTCGGGAGTCGTTGTGCAATTTTTAGCAAGCATTCCAAGTCCGCCGATCAGTTTCTTTATGGTCGGGCCATTCAAAATTCACTTTTACGCGCTTTGCATTCTCACGGGAATGATTCTGGCCATTTGGTTGGCCGACCGCCGACTGGTTAGCCGTGGCGCAACCTCAGGGCTTGCTCTAGACATTGCCCTTTGGACTATCCCGATTGCGGTGGTCGGAGCAAGAATCTTCCACGTGCTCACCCACAGCGGTGACTATTTCTATCCGGGTGCCGACCTAACCGCAGTATTCAGGATTTGGGAGGGTGGCATTGCCATTTATGGTGGCCTAATCGGGGGAGCCATCGGTGCTTGGATCGGCTCAAATCGCGCTGGCATCAAGTTTTGGTCATTTGCCGACGCAGTGGCCCCGGGCATTCTTCTAGCCCAGGCAATAGGTCGCTGGGGTAATTACTTCAATCAAGAGCTTTTCGGCTTCGAAACAACCTTGCCGTGGGGTCTAGAAATTGACCCCGATAACCCGGCCTTCCCACCAGGTCTGCCGGCCGACACCCTTTTTCACCCCACTTTTCTCTACGAATCAATCTGGAGTCTCATCGGTGTGGCTATCTTGCTCAGCCTGGATAAACGGCTCAATCTGCGCTGGGGAACCATGTTCGGCGCCTACCTGATCTATTACTCACTGGGTCGCTTGATCACCGAAAATCTTCGAATTGACCCAAGTGACATAATTTTGGGGCTGCGCACAAATGTTTGGTCAGCGATTTTGGGTGTGCTGGTCGGTGCCTTGATTATCTACTGGCAAAAACGTCAGCACCCGGGCCCAGAGGCCAGTGTTTACAAAGCAAATGCATTAGACTCAAGGTCTGAATAATCTTCAGCCCCGGCCAGTGGCGGTCGGTGTTTGGGCCAATGTTGTCCCTCCTACTTAATGATTGGAGTGTGGCATGTCCGAAATGTCGCCGTTCGAAAGATTTGGCACCGCCCCGGTAGCCCAGGGTCTGTACAACCCTGCTTTCGATAAAGACGCTTGTGGTTTGGCAATGGTTGCCACACTTCGTGGTACTCCTGGACATGACATTGTAAAAACCGCACTTACCGCACTTACGAACCTTGAGCACCGTGGAGCCGTTGGTTCCGACGCCGGAACCGGTGACGGCGCTGGTATTTTGACTCAAATCCCCGACGCTTTTCTGCGATCGGTAACAAACTTTGAACTTCCTGCAAAAGGCACCTACGCCGCTGGACTGGTGTTTATCGAAGTTGGTGAAGAACAAAAACTTGAAGCGGCCTTTGAAGAACTTGCCAAAGAAGAGCAACTAGCCGTACTTGGTTGGCGCGATGTACCAACCAACCCCGATGTACTTGGTGACCTAGCACGCGCGGCCATGCCAACGATTCGCCAAGTATTTGTGAATGCTCCAGATGGTGCGACCGGAATGGACCTTGAGCGCCGCACATTCAGACTGCGCAAACGATCAGAACGCAAGCTTGGCGCGTATCACCCTTCGCTTTCCTCGCGCACCATCGTTTACAAGGGAATGGTCACGACTCTTCAGCTTGAGCCGTTCTACCCAGATCTAAGCAACGAGCTTTTTGACTCAACTCTTGCACTGGTTCACTCTCGTTTTTCTACCAACACCTTCCCATCCTGGCCGTTGGCACACCCATTCCGAATGATTGCCCACAATGGTGAGATCAACACCGTAAAGGGAAATCGCAACTGGATGCGCTCTCGTGAAGCACAGCTGGCCGCCGATGTACTTGGTGACATCAAGCAACTGACCCCAATCATCACACCGGATGGTTCGGACTCAGCATCCTTCGATGAAGTTGTTGAATTGCTTTACATGTCTGGCAGAAGCTTGCCGCACGCAATGATGATGATGATTCCTGAGGCTTGGGAAAAGCAAAGCGACATCGACGAAAATCGCAAAAATTTTTACGAATACCACTCGATGCTTATGGAGCCGTGGGATGGTCCAGCCGCTGTTATTTTCACCGATGGATCTTTGGTTGGCGCAACACTTGACCGCAACGGTCTTCGTCCGGGGCGATACCTGGTCACGGAAGATGGACTTGTCGTTCTGGCATCAGAAATTGGCGTTGCTGAAATTGACCCAGCAAAGATTGTTCGTAAAGGCAGGCTCCAGCCGGGGCGCATGTTCCTTGCAGATACCGTTAACGGTCGCTTGATTGACGACGATGAAATTAAGGCTGAGATTGCAGCCCTTGAACCATGGGGTGAGTGGCTTGAAGGCAACCGAATTAACCTCAAAGATCTTCCGGAGCGTGAGCACATTGCCCACACTGCCTCTTCAGTAAACCGCCGTCAGCGCACCTTTGGCTACACCGAGGAAGAGCTAAGAATTCTTCTTGCACCAATGGCTAAAAACGGGATCGAGCCACTTGGCGCAATGGGATCCGATACTCCAATCGCGGCTATCTCTGATCGTCCTCGTCTTCTATTTGACTACTTCGTGCAGCAATTCGCACAGGTAACTAACCCACCGCTTGATTCCATTCGTGAAGAGGTAGTTACTTCGCTGAGCACGGGAATTGGTCCGGAAAGAAACCTTCTGGCCGCAACGCCAGAGCACGCGCAGCAGGTAATCCTTAATTTCCCAGTCATCAGCAATGACGAACTTGCAAAAATTCAACACATCGATGAGCGTCCAGGAGTTGGCCAAGCGTTCACCGTTCGAGGAACCTATCGGGTTGAGGGCGGAGCCGAGGCACTTGCCGCACGCATTCGAGAAATGTTTGAAGAGATCGAATCGGCGATTGCAAATGGGTCAACCTACTTGATTCTTTCTGACCGTGATAGCAATCGAGACATGGCTCCGATTCCATCGCTGTTGCTAACTTCGGCCGTTCACCACGCGCTGATTCGTGCAGGACTCAGGACCAAGGTGGGTCTTGTTGTTGAAGCCGGTGACGTGCGTGAGGTTCACCACGTGGCCGCTTTGATTGGATACGGAGCTGCAGCGATAAACCCTTATCTTGCACTCGAATCCGTTGAGCAGATGGTCAAGTCTGGCCAGATTGTTGGAATCGACATCGAGCACGCGCAAAAAAACTTGATCAAGGCACTGGGTAAGGGTGTTCTGAAGATCATGTCGAAGATGGGGATCTCTACCGTCTCGTCATACTCAGGCGCTCAATGTTTTGAGGCGATTGGGCTGAGCCAAGAATTTGTTGACACCTACTTCACCGGAACCACCAGTCAGTTGGGTGGAATTGGCATCGATGTTATTGCTCACGAAATTGCCGACCGTCACTCAAGCGCTTACCCGGTAGATGAAGCGCTAAACCCACACGTTTCTTTAGAGACCGGAGGCGAGTACCAGTGGCGCCGCTCGGGACCAGCTCACTTGTTCAACCCTGAAACTATTTTTAAGCTTCAGCATTCAACCCGCAGCAAGAGCTATGAAATTTTCCGCGAGTACACCAAAACCGTAGATGATCAAGCTGAAAACTTGATGACTTTGCGTGGCTTATTCAAACTGCGTGAGGGTGTTCGACCCGCTGTACCTATAGATGAGGTTGAACCTGTTTCAGCTATTGTCAAGCGATTCTCTACCGGAGCCATGTCTTACGGTTCTATCTCTCCAGAAGCACATGAAACTCTTGCTATCGCAATGAACCGACTTGGCGCAAAATCAAACACGGGTGAGGGTGGCGAAGACGTTGAGCGTCTACTAGACCCAGAGCGCAGATCGGCGATCAAACAGGTAGCGTCTGGTCGTTTTGGTGTGACCAGTATGTACCTTACCCACGCCGACGACATTCAAATCAAAATGGCACAGGGGGCAAAGCCAGGAGAAGGCGGTCAGCTTCCACCAAATAAGGTCTACCCGTGGATCGCAAAAATCCGTCACTCGACCCCCGGAGTTGGCTTAATTTCGCCACCTCCACACCACGACATCTACTCAATTGAAGACCTAAAACAATTGATCTTTGACGTGAAGCGTGCCAATCGACAAGCACGAGTTCACGTGAAATTGGTTTCCCAGGTTGGCATCGGAACGGTCGCAGCCGGAGTAGCTAAGGCTAAAGCAGATGTGATTTTGGTTTCTGGTCACGATGGTGGAACAGGAGCAAGCCCACTTAATTCTTTGAAGCACGCCGGAACTCCGTGGGAACTTGGCCTAGCTGAAGCACAGCAAACCTTGCTAATAAATGGACTGCGTGATCGCGTTTCAGTTCAGGTCGACGGTCAAATGAAGACCGGCCGAGATGTTGTCATAGCGGCATTACTTGGTGCCGAGGAGTTTGGTTTTGCCACCGCGCCGCTCGTTGTTGAGGGCTGTATCTTGATGCGCGTTTGCCATCTAGACACTTGCCCGGTTGGAGTTGCCACACAAAATCCAACCCTGCGTGCGCGTTTCACTGGTCAGGCAGACCACGTGGTTAACTTCTTTGAATTCTTGGCGCAAGAGGTTCGCGAGTATCTGGCTGCACTTGGTTTCAGGACCTTGGATGAGGCGATTGGACACAGTGAGCTGATCGACGTTAACCGCGCAATTCAGCACTGGAAAGCCGATGGGCTTGATTTGTCACCTATCTTGGCGACACCAAACATCGCGCCTGGGGCTTCGCGCAGAAGGACAACCTTCCAGGACCACGAGCTCGAGAAGCACTTCGACCACAAACTAATTCAGGCCGCCAAACCAGCTCTAGAAGACGCCCAGCCGGTGCAGATAGAGCTGCCGATCACAAACGTTGATCAGGCGGTTGGCACCATGCTTGGTAATGAACTTACCAAGCGGTACGCAGCTGATGGCCTGCCAGATGGAACCATCGACATAAAGTTGACCGGTTCAGCTGGACAGTCATTTGGCGCATTCGTACCAAAGGGCATAAAACTAAATCTTGAAGGTGACTCGAACGACTACGTTGGCAAGGGACTTTCCGGTGGAACGATAGTCATTCGACCAAATCGAGCCAGCGTGTTTCCAGCCGAAAAGAACATCATTGCTGGAAATGTAATCGGCTACGGTGCGACCAGCGGTTCAATGTTCCTTCGCGGAATTGTTGGCGAACGATTCCTGGTAAGAAACTCGGGTGTGACTGCCGTGGCTGAGGGTTGCGGTGACCACGCACTTGAGTACATGACCGGTGGAGTAGCTGTAATTCTTGGCCCAACCGGACGTAATCTTGGCGCTGGTATGTCTGGAGGAGTTGCCTACGTTTACAAACTCCGCGCAGACCACGTAAATCACGAGGCGCTTGCCGCAAGCGAACTGCACATGAATCCGCTGGGTGATGTGGATGCTGCGCAACTCAAGGAACTGCTTCAACGTCACGTTGATGAGACAGACTCTGCACTGGCCAAATCCCTTCTGCAAAACTTTGAGTCTGAGGTTAAGAACTTCACCTGCGTACTTCCGCGCGACTATGCAAGCGTGCTAAAGATTCGCGATAAGGCAAAGCAAGAAGGCGTCGACCCCGATAGCGATATTGTTTGGAAGCAGATCCTGGAGGTGACAAATGGCTGATCCACGTGGATTCCTAAAGACCACCCAGCGTGAAACTGCAAATCGCAGACCTGTTTCAGTTCGAATCATGGACTGGAAGGAAGTTTATGAAAAGCGTGACTCCGCGGTAGTCAAGACCCAGGCTGGTCGCTGCATGGATTGTGGTGTGCCGTTCTGCCACCACGGTTGCCCATTAGGCAACCTAATTCCGGAATGGAATGACCTTACCTGGCGTGGCGAAGGTCAAAACGCTATTGAGCGCCTGCACGCAACCAATAATTTTCCGGAGTTCACCGGCAGGCTTTGCCCTGCGCCATGCGAAAGTTCCTGTGTGCTGGGAATTAACCAGCCCGCTGTGACGATTAAAGAAATAGAAGTTTCAATAATCGACGAGGCATTCGACAAGGATTGGGTAAAGCCCCACGCACCTGAGCGACTCACAGGCAAAACAGTTGCGGTGGTTGGTTCTGGTCCGGCGGGTCTAGCCGCAGCTCAGCAGCTTACGCGGGCCGGGCACACCGTTGCAGTATTTGAGCGTGACGACAAAATTGGTGGTTTACTTCGATACGGTATTCCAGACTTCAAAATGGAAAAACACCACATCGATCGTCGTCTGGCGCAAATGGAAGCAGAGGGTACTCGCTTCCGCGCTGGAGTGAACATCGGTGTTGACATCACCTGGGAAGAACTTCGCTCACGCTACGATGCGGTGCTAATTGCAACTGGTGCGTCAAAGCCTCGTGACATAAACATTCCGGGCAGAGAGCTCGACGGCGTACACTTTGCGATGGAATATCTCGTTCCGGCAAACCGTGTTGTCGCAGGGGAGACAGTAACGAACCAAATTCTCGCGGACGGTAAGAACGTGATTATTTTGGGTGGTGGAGATACCGGAGCAGACTGCCTTGGCACCGCTACTCGACAGGGAGCGATTTCGGTCACCACGCTGGCAATTGGTAAGCAGCCACCAAGCGAAAGAACCGCTGATCAGCCTTGGCCTACTATGCCAAATCTTTTTGAGGTTGCATCGGCTCACGAAGAGTTTGGCGAGCGAAGCTACCTTGCATCAACAGTCGAATTTGTTGGGGAAAACGGTAAGGTCACCGGCGTTAAGGTTGCCGAGACGGAATTCGTCAACGGCAAGCGTCTGCCGAAGCCTGGCACCGAGAGAATCCTTCCGGCAGATTTAGTTCTACTAGCTCTTGGATTTACCGGCGTTGAGGGTGATGAAATAGCTGACCAGTCAAAGATTCAACTCGATGAGCACGGAAATGTGAAGCGCGAATCCAACTGGGCAACGAATGCCGACGGCGTTTTTGTTGCCGGTGATGCCGGACGTGGGCAAAGCCTGATCGTGTGGGCAATCGCCGAGGGCCGCAGCGCGGCGGCCGCAATCGACGAATACCTTGAAGGCACAAGTGAACTACCAAGACCGGTGAAGACCACCGATCGCCCAATCTCTATCTAAAACAAACAGAGGAAATAAATGAGACGCGCAAAGATTGTTGCCACGCTTGGACCGGCAACCTCTAGCTACGAAAGCATCCGTGCAATTATCGAGGCAGGTGTTGACGTTGCTCGCATGAACCTCAGTCACGGCAGCTACGATGTTCACGAAGAGATCTATCGCACAGTTAGAAAAGCAGCTGCAGATGTAGATAAGCCAGTTGGAATATTCGTCGATCTTCAGGGGCCAAAAATTCGTCTTGCTCGCTTCGTCGAGGGTCCGCACATGCTGAACAAAGGCGACACCTTCAAGATCACAATCAACGAGGTTGAGGGCACTAAAGAAATTTGCGGCACGACCTTCAAGGGCCTATGCGGCGACGTCAAGGTGGGGGATTTACTACTAATTGACGATGGCAAGGTCACCCTTAGGGCAACAGAGGTGACTGACGACACGGTAACAACGATTGTTGAAGTACCTGGATTTGTCTCAAACAATAAGGGCATCAACTTGCCAGGTGTGGCAGTAAATGTGCCTGCACTGTCAGAAAAGGACGAAGACGACCTGCGCTGGGGTATTCGCCTAGGTGTCGACATGATTGCACTTTCATTTGTTCGAAATGCATCTGACATTGTTCGAGTCCACGAGATTATGAACGAGGAAGGGAAGTTCCTTCCGGTCATCGCCAAGATCGAAAAGCCACAGGCTGTGGATGCGTTAGAAGAAATAATCGATGCGTTCGACGGAATTATGGTTGCTCGTGGTGATCTGGGTGTGGAACTTCCATTTGAGGATGTTCCCCTAGTGCAAAAGCGTGCGGTTGAGCTTGCTCGTCGCTGGGCGAAGCCGGTAATTGTTGCCACACAAATGCTTGAAACCATGATTGAAAACTCTCGCCCAACTCGCGCTGAGGCCTCGGATGTTGCGAATGCAATTCTTGATGGTGCCGATGCGGTAATGCTTTCTGGTGAAACATCGGTGGGTAAGTATCCGGTTGAAACCGTGCAGGCTATGGCCCGAATTATCGAGTCAACCGAGGACCACGGATTAGACCGAATTCCACCACTGGGCACGCGCCCCCACACCCACTCGGGTGCTGTATCACTTGCCGCTGTCGAAATAGCAGAGCTTCTTGGCTCTAAGTTCGTTTGCGTCTTCACCGAGTCGGGGGACTCGCTCAGACGAGTAGCCCGACTGCGCTCCGCTGTTCCTACACTTGCCTTTACCCCTAGCGAGACTGTACGAAACCGCTTGTCACTGGTTTGGGGAGCTCAGACCTACATGGTCGCTCCGGTCAAGCACACGGATCAAATGATGAACCAGGTTGATGAACTCGTGCTCGCCACGGGCAAGGGCAAAATCGGCGAGGAAGTCGTTGTTGTAGCCGGCACTCCACCTGGTGTTCCGGGATCTACCAACACTCTTAGAGTGCACAAACTAGGATCCTCGATTCCACAGTAATTCGAGATCTGCACTAACTAAAGACGGACCCAACCGGGTCCGTCTTTTTTGTATTCAAATCAGCTAACTGCCATCAGGGTTTTTTAGTGCAATTGTCATTAAACAAAAAATGGTCCCTGGGGACCATTTTTCTTATTGTGCCGAAGGCGGGACTTGAACCCGCACTCCTTTCGGAAAAGCATTTTGAGTGCTCCGCGTCTGCCATTTCGCCACTTCGGCTAACTGGACCATCCTAGCCGATAGCGCCTTTGTTCCGAAAATTGTGAGTCATCTAATACAGTTGAGAGCATGGCAGATGTAGCGAAGAAGCGCACGGTGATTGTCGCCGAAGATGAATCATTGATCCGTATGGACATCGTAGAGACCCTTCGCGAGCACGGCTTTGATGTAATAGCCGAAGCCGGTGATGGTGAGCAAGCCGTGAAGTTGGTCACGGAACATAAGCCAGACCTACTGGTCATGGATATAAAAATGCCGAACATGGATGGGATCACCGCAGCTGAAAAGCTCGCCGACAGCAAGACGCCAATAGTTTTGCTCACCGCATTTAGTCAAAAAGAACTGGTTGATAGAGCCAGTGAGGCTGGAGCCATGGCTTACGTCGTCAAGCCATTTACCCCTAACGATTTGTTACCGGCAATTGAAATTGCGCTCAGCCGCCATGCGCAACTAACTGCACTTGAAGCCGAGATATCGGACCTCAACGAACGCTTTGAGACTCGCAAACTCATCGATCGCGCCAAAGGCTTGCTAAATGAAAAGATGAATCTAAGTGAGCCAGAGGCTTTCCGCTGGATTCAAAAGGCCTCAATGGATCGACGCCTAACCATGCAAGAGGTTGCCGTCACAGTCATCGAACAATTGGGTGCTTCAAAACCAGAAGCAAAACCTGAAACAAAGACAGAGTAGTTAGCTTTTCTTCTCTTTGAGGAAGTTGGTTATTCTCACCGTCGATAAACGGCGTCCCGATTCGTCTGAAATCACAATCTCGTGAGTCGCCAAGGTCTTGCCTAGGTTCAAGGCGGTGCAGACGGCTGTCACAGTGCCGGAAGTTACCGATTTGCTGTGGCTAGCATTAACTTCTATCCCTACCGCAAATTTGTCGGGGTGAGCCCAGACGTTGGCGGCAAAACTTCCCAGACTCTCGCCTAAAACAACGTGGGCGCCCCCGTGAAGCACACCCAAAGGTTGCGTGTTACCCTCAACCGGCATAGTGGCCACCGCACGTTCAGCGCTGAGCTCTAAAATTTCAATGCCCATCTTTTCGGCAAGCGGTCCGAGTCCGCGAAGTTGCATTAGTTGCTCTGCAGCTTGACTAAATTTCGGTGAAGACATTGAAGCTCCTAAAAACATGTTTGGAGGCGATTAGGCTTGCCTCATGAACGCTAATCCAAAGCCTACCCTTCTGCTGATTGATGGCCATTCACTAGCGTTTCGAGCTTTTTACGCTCTAAACCCAGACAACTTCAAAACCAAAGACGGTCAACACACGAATGCGGTCCACGGCTTTATTTCAATGCTTTTGAACATTCTTCAGGCAGAAAAGCCTACCCACCTAGCAGTGGCTTTTGATCTTTCCAGAGGTTCCTTCAGAACCCAAGAATATCCGGAATATAAAGGAACTCGCGGCGAGACGCCGCCGGAGTTCATCGGCCAGACCGAGTTACTGCAAGAGGCACTGGCCGCCATGAACATCAAAACAATAACTCGCGAAAATTTTGAAGCAGATGACATTCTGGCTAGCCTGGCCGACCAAAGCGCCGATAAGGGATTCAGTGTTTTTGTGGTTTCAGGAGACCGCGACACTTTTCAATTAATTTCTGACAACACCACGATTCTTTATCCAATAAAGGGCGTGATGAATCTTGCCCGAATGGATGACGCCGCCGTACTTGAGAAGTACGGAATTCATGCACGTCAATATCCAGATCTAGCTGCATTGGTTGGCGAAACCTCGGACAACTTGCCCGGTATTCCAGGGGTTGGTCCAAAGACTGCGGCCAAGTGGCTACAGCAATTTGGTGACCTCAAGGCGGTCCTTGATGCGGCTGACTCGATTACCGGCAAGGTGGGCGAGAACCTTCGCGAACACAGGGAATTGGCCGTTAGAAATCGAAGGCTAAATCACCTTATTCGCGACCTTGAGTTTGAATTCGACCAAAGTGCCCTAGAACTAGGTGGCGTTGATGAGGATGCAGTACGACAAGTTTTCGCAAAGCTAGAGTTCAAAACGTTGACTGAACGCGTGCTTAGGCTTCGCGGCTCAAAGCCAAAAGACAACACCGACGGAGCTGTAAAAGCCTTTGAGGATGCATTCGAAACGTCAAAGACCGATGCAATTTTTGAAGAACTACAGATACCCAGTGCTGAAAAACTAACATCGGCGAAACTAACCGACTGGCTAAAGTCAGTCAGCGGCACAGTGGGGCTTTCATTTGAGATCTCTGAACAAAACATCACCGCCGTTGGCTTTGCGACTGAGTCAGTTCGAAAATACTGGGAACCCAACTCAAGTCAAGAGTTAAAAAAGATCATCGAACCGTGGTTGAAAGATCCCGCCTGTGTAAAGGCGATCCACGGAGCCAAGGACTTTTCAAAACTTCTTTTTGATTTAGAAATTGAATTTGCCGGTCTTGACTATGACACATTGCTTCTTGCCTACCTGCTGAACCCCGTTCGCAAGGATTTCTCACTAGATGAGCTTGCTCTGGAATATTTAGGCACGGTAGTCAAGCGTGGTGATCCAAATCAGCTGATAGCAGAAGAGGCAACCGACGTATCGCTTGATGCTTGGCTAACGATTTCGCTGGCACCAAAGCTCTATGAGCAGGTAAAAGATCAAGAACAACTTCATGTTTACGCTCAGGTGGAACTACCAACTAATCTTTCGCTCGCGCGGATGGAGCACTTTGGAATTTCCGTGGATGTCAAGAAACTAAACGAGCTCTTCGAGCGGCTGACCGGTGAGGTCGCAACAATCGCAAAGAGTGCCTACGAAATAATTGGTCACGAAATAAACCTGGCCTCACCAAAGCAATTGCAAACTGTACTTTTTGATGAACTCGGTATGACTGGAACCAAGCAGGTCAAGACCGGCTTTTCGACTAATGCGGCGGCTCTCACCGAACTTTACGAACAGACCGAACATCCATTTCTAGCGCGACTGCTAGAACATCGCGAGGTGACCAAGATTCGACAAATCGTGGAAACTATGTTGAAGGCAGTAGCTCAAGACGGCCGAATTCACACCAACTATGTCCAAACTGGCACTTCAACAGGCCGACTCTCTTCCGAGAACCCAAATCTTCAAAACATTCCAATCCGAAGCCAACGCGGTCGCGAAATTCGAGATGCCTTCGTAGCCGGTCAGGGCTTCGAAACTTTGTTGAGCGCTGACTACTCTCAAATCGAAATGCGCATCATGGCTCATTTGTCAGAAGATTCGGGCATCATTGAGGCGTTCAAGACGGGTGAGGACCTACACCGGTTCGTAGGTTCAAGACTCTTTGGTGTCAAACCCCAGGATGTGACTACGTCGATGCGTGGAACCGTAAAAGCCATGAGTTACGGACTGGTATACGGACTCAGTGAATACGGATTGGCAAAGCAGCTTCGTATTTCCAATGCCGAGGCTAAACAACTGATGGCAGATTACTTTGCGCGATTCGGAGGGGTAAAACGCTATTTGGCTTCGGTTGTCGATGAGGCCAAAACCAAGGGCTTCACCGTGACAACTTTTGGTCGCAGGAGACCTTTCGATGACCTGAATAGCAAAATTTTTCAAGTTCGCGAGAACGCCCGCAGAGCAGCACTAAATGCTCCAATTCAGGGAACGGCTGCTGACATCATGAAGCTGGCGATGAATGCCATCGACCAAAAGATGCAGGAATCTGGGCTGAAAAGCCGCATGCTGCTGCAGGTACACGACGAACTGGTCTTTGAGGTGGCAAAGGGGGAGTTGGACACACTAAAGGACCTGGTGACCAAGCAAATGGAGCAGGTCGTTGAGCTATCGGTGCCTCTGGAAGTGCAGATTGGCATAGGCAAAAGCTGGGATCAGGCCGCCCACTAGAGGCCGGAATCAGGTAGGCTTAGGGAGCGTGTTTTTCACGTAAATCCCTATCCATCGTTGCGATGGAATCCACGGAAAATCTGTGTTTTTTTGTCGCGACCCGAGTAATGCCCGTTAAGAGTAAAAACCTATATGACCACCAAGACAACCAAGCAGATTGCTGTAAATGACATCGGCTCTGCAGAAGACTTCCTTGCAGCAGTAGAAGCAACCCTGAAGTTCTTCAACGACGGCGACCTAATTGCTGGAACCGTAGTAAAAATTGACCGCGACGAAGTTCTTCTAGACGTTGGTTACAAAACCGAAGGTGTAATCCCTTCTCGTGAACTTTCAATTCGTCACGATGCCGATCCATCAGAGATCGTTTCTGTAGGCGACACAGTAGAAGCCCTTGTTCTTCAGAAGGAAGACAAAGAAGGCCGACTAATCCTTTCAAAGAAGCGTGCTCAGTACGAGCGTGCCTGGGGCGATGTTGAAAAGGTTAAAGAAGCAGATGCCACCGTTACCGGTGTTGTAATCGAAGTTGTCAAGGGTGGTCTGATCGTAGACATTGGTCTTCGTGGATTCCTTCCTGCTTCATTGATTGAACTTCGTCGCGTGCGCGACCTTGGCCCATACCTAGGCCAGAAGGTTGAAGCCAAGATTCTTGAGCTAGACAAGAACCGCAACAACGTTGTGCTTTCACGTCGCGCTCTTCTTGAAGAGTCACAGTCTGCTTCACGCAGCACCTTCCTTGCAGATCTTGCAAAGGGTCAGATCCGTACCGGTGTAGTTTCATCGATCGTTAACTTTGGTGCGTTCATCGACCTTGGGGGCGTGGACGGTCTAGTTCACGTTTCAGAACTTTCATGGAAGCACATCGAGCACGCGTCAGAAGTTGTTGAGATTGGTCAGGAAGTTACCGTTGAGGTTCTTGAAGTTGATCAAGAGCGCGAGCGCGTTTCGTTGTCTCTAAAGGCAACTCAGGAAGACCCATGGCAGGTATTCGCACGTACTCACGCAATTGGTCAGTACGCGCCAGGTAAGGTTACCAAGCTGGTTCCATTCGGTGCATTCGTTCGCGTAGCAGACGGAATCGAAGGACTTGTTCACATCTCGGAACTTTCTTCAAAGCACATTGAGTTGGCTGAGCAGGTTGTATCGGTTAACCAGGACGTATTCGTCAAGGTGATCGATATCGATCTAGACCGTCGCCGCATTTCACTATCGCTAAAGCAGGCTAATGAAGAGGTTGACCCAGAGGGCACCGAATTCAACCCAGCGCTTTACGGTATGGCGGCAGACTACGACGAGACCGGTACCTACAAGTACCCAGAAGGCTTCGACCCTAAGACCAACGAATGGAAGGCAGGCTTCGAAGAAGCTCGCGCCAAGTGGGAAAAGGAATACGCCGAGGCTCACGCTCGTTGGGAAGAGCACAAGAAGCAAGTTAAGGCAGCCAATGAAGCTGCAGCCAAGCTTCCTGACGCTCCTGCAACTCCAGCAGAGACACCAGCTGCTTCAAGCTCAAGCTACTCAAGCGAGTCGGCAGACGCGGGAACTCTTGCAGCTGACGAGTCACTTGCAGCACTTCGCGACAAGCTAAAGAGCGCAGAGTAATAATCAAGTTCAAAAGGAGGTCAGCCGAAAGGTTGGCCTCCTTTTTTGTTTAGGCTAAAGGTATGTATCTAGTTGGGCTTACTGGTGGAATTGCCTCAGGCAAGTCAACGGTTGCGTCTGCCTGGGTTGAGTTGGGTGGCATCGAGATTGACGCGGATCAATTAGCCCGCGAGGTTGTGGAGCCGGGAACGCCCGGTCTTGCCGCCGTTAAAGCAGCGTTCGGTGACTCGGTAATTTCCAACGGAGCATTAGATCGCAGTGCTTTGGGTCAGCTTGTCTTTGCAAACACCGATAAGCGCAAGCAATTGGAAGCAATAGTGCACCCGCTAGTTAGAGAACTTGCTGCCAAGAAAATTGCCGAGCTACCAAACGACTCAATCGTGATTTACAACGTCCCGCTATTGGTGGAAGCAGCGGTCGACCTTGACTTCGACAAGGTGGTTACCGTTGAAGCTCCTTCAGAAAAGCAGATTGAGAGGTTGGTTTCAATCCGCAAGATGAATCGTGAGGAGGCCGAAAGGCGGGTAGCAGCCCAGGCCTCGCCGGCACAGCGCGCAAATGCAGCGGACGTAATATTGAACTCCAACCAAGACCTTCACCTGTTGTTGAAAGACGCCCGCAGACTATGGCAACAGATTGAACATGAGGCGGCACAACGTGGAAGCAACTAGATCCTTCGCGCCTTTTAAGGTTGTCTCCGATTTTCAACCTTCGGGTGATCAACCAACCGCGATTGCAGATCTTGCACAAAGAATAAATGCGGGTGAGACTGACGTAGTTTTATTGGGTGCTACCGGTACCGGAAAATCAGCAACTACAGCATGGCTCATCGAGGCGGTGCAGCGGCCAACCCTGGTGTTGGCACACAATAAGACCTTGGCTGCTCAGTTAGTTAACGAATTCAGAGAGCTTTTGCCGAATAACGCAGTTGAATACTTCGTGAGTTACTACGACTATTACCAACCAGAGGCTTACGTAGCACAAACCGATACCTTCATCGAGAAGGATTCATCTATCAACGAAGAGGTTGAGCGGCTTAGATACTCTGCCACCACTAGCCTGCTTAGCCGACGTGACGTGGTAGTAGTCAGCACCGTCTCGTGCATCTATGGTCTTGGCGCCCCAGAGGAATACCTGAATAGTCGAGTAGCGCTACAGGTGGGCCAGCACCTGGATCGCGATGACTTGATTCGACAATTGGTAGCAATGCAATACAGCCGAAATGATTACGAATTTATCCGTGGAAATTTCCGGGTCAAGGGCGACACCATCGAAATCATTCCAGTAAATGAGGAAATGGCGATTCGAATTGAATTCTTTGGTGACGAAATAGAGGCACTACACACCCTTTTTCCACTGACCGGTGAAATTGCTCAAACAATCAAAGCTGTTTCGATTTTTCCCGCCTCGCTTTATATGGCTGGCCCAGAACGAATGGGCAAAGCCATTGAAGGCATTGAGGAGGAGCTAGTCTGGCGCGTCAAGGAACTGGAGCAGCAAGGAAAACTTTTAGAGGCTCAAAGACTAAAGATGCGCACCACATTCGACCTGGAAATGATCAAAGAGATTGGTTTCTGCTCTGGAATCGAAAATTATTCACGTCACATTGATGGTCGAGAGCCAGGTTCTGCTCCAAGTTGCTTACTCGATTATTTTCCCGATGACTTTCTTACCGTTATTGATGAGTCACACGTAACCGTCCCACAAATCGGCGCCATGTACGAAGGAGACTCAAGCCGTAAGCGCACTTTGGTAGAGCACGGTTTTCGTCTTCCTTCTGCCCTTGATAACCGCCCCCTAAAGTGGGCTGAGTTCAAAGAACGAGTAGGGCAAACTGTTTATCTCTCGGCAACACCCGGCAAGTATGAAATGGGTCTTGGCGCTGGAATAGTTGAGCAAATTATTAGGCCTACCGGTCTGGTTGATCCTGAGATTGTAATCAAGCCAAGCGCTGGTCAAATTGACGACCTATTAGAAGAAATTAGAGTTAGGGCCGCGAAGGACGAACGCGTCCTGGTCACCACGCTGACCAAGAAAATGGCTGAAGAACTAACGGAATTCCTCACTGAAGCAGGCGTGCGAGTGCGTTACCTGCATTCTGACGTTGACACTCTAAGACGGGTTGAGCTACTTCGCGAATTGCGAAGCGGGGTCTATGACGTGCTGGTTGGTATCAATCTGCTTCGTGAGGGGCTAGATCTACCAGAGGTCTCTTTGGTTTCCATTTTGGATGCCGACAAAGAAGGCTTTTTGAGATCCACCACCTCATTGATTCAGACCATTGGTCGCGCAGCTCGAAACATCAACGGCCAGGTCCACATGTACGCCGATAATCTCACTGACTCTATGAAGCGAGCGATCGATGAAACGACCAGACGCCGAGACAAGCAGATTGCCTACAACAAGGAGCGCGGAGTAGATCCGCAACCGTTGCGCAAAAAGATTGCCGACATCACCGATCAAATCCTTCGTGAAGAGGAAGATACTGCCGAACTGCTTGAGAAGGCGGCGAAGAACAAAAAACTTCGCGATGGAAAGTCCGTGATTCCAATGCGAGCCCGAAAAGGCATTGCTGGCATGGCTTACAACGAGATACTTGCCATCATCGTTGACCTGGACCAGCAAATGAAGGCTGCCGCAGAAGAGCTGAAATTTGAGCTGGCTGGGCGTCTGCGTGACGAAATCTCAGAACTAAAGCACGAACTGCGGCAAATGGAGAAGGCCGGCCACGCTTAGACTTTTAGGGTGCCTAAACCTCTAAACCACACCGATGACAAGCTAATTGTTAAGGGTGCTCGCGTCCACAATCTAAAAAATCTCAACCTTGAGATCCCTAGAAACTCAATGGTTGTCTTCACCGGACTCAGTGGTTCAGGTAAATCATCTCTTGCGTTTGACACAATTTTTGCTGAGGGTCAACGCCGATACGTTGAGTCGCTTTCGGCCTACGCTCGTCAATTTTTAGGTCAGGTTGATCGACCGGATGTTGATTTCATTGAGGGTCTCAGCCCAGCGGTTTCAATTGATCAGAAATCGACCAATCGCAATCCTCGTTCTACCGTGGGAACGATTACGGAAATACACGACTACCTGCGTCTGCTTTGGGCTCGAATTGGAGTTCCTTACTGTGCCGAATGTGGTGAAAAAATTGTCAAACAAACTCCGCAGCAGATAGTTGATCAAATTCTTGAGTTCCCAGAGGGAACCAAATTCTTGATTCTTGCCCAGGTGGTCGACCAAAAAAAGGGCGCCTTTGAAGAATTATTCCGTGATCTGAACTCCCAGGGTTTCGCTCGAGCGGTAGTCGATGGTGAATTGATTCAGCTGGCCGAGGCAAAACCATTGAAGAAAACCTTCAAGCACGACATTTCCGTCGTGGTAGATCGACTGGTCAGCAAGCCAGACATCATTGGGCGACTAACCGACTCAGTTGAAACAGCGCTGAAGCTGGCTGGCGGCCGAATTGTGATTGACATCGTGGATGCTAAGGAGGGGCCGGGTAAGACACGTGTGTTCAGCGAAAAAATGTCATGCCCAAATGAGCACCCATTGAGCCTTACCGAAATTGAACCTCGCACATTTTCTTTCAATGCCCCTTTTGGCGCCTGCCCAACCTGCTCCGGCTTGGGGGTTAAGCAAGCAGTTGACGCTGATTTGGTTATCGGTGATCCTGACGAAAGCATCAACGGTGGTGTAATTTTGCCCTGGTCAACCCAAGGCAAGGGATTGTTCCACTATTTTTCTCGCATGCTTGAGGGGCTTGCCACCGATCTAAAGTTTTCACTGGATAAACCGTGGAACAAGCTCTCACCAGAGGTTCAAGAGGCTGTCCTTTACGGAAATAATTTTGACATTCAGGTGAAATGGAAAAACCGCTACGGGCGCGAAATGAAATACACCACTGGTTTCGAAGGTGTGCTTAACTACATCGAGCGTAAGTACCTAGAGTCAGAAAATGATTACGCAAGAGCCAAGTGGTCTGACTTTCTGCGCGAGATTCCTTGCCCGGCTTGCAACGGCCAGCGACTCAAACCCGAGGTACTCGCTGTTAAAGTCGCTGATAAATCCATTGCAGAAGTGGCGGCCATGAGCCTCGGCGAAACCGTTAAATTCTTCAAAGACATCACCCTAGACAAACGAGATGTCAAGATCGCTGCACAGGTGTTGCGCGAAATCAGGGGTCGTCTTGAGTTTCTAATGGCGGTTGGGCTTGATTATCTAAGCCTTGAAAGATCTGCTGGCAGCCTTTCTGGTGGTGAGGCGCAACGAATTCGACTTGCCACTCAAATTGGTAGCGGACTTACCGGGGTACTTTACGTGCTAGATGAACCAAGCATTGGCCTGCACCAACGCGACAATCGAAAGCTGATTGAAACCCTGATTAAGCTTCGCGACTTGGGAAACACTCTGATAGTTGTTGAACACGATGAAGACACGATCAAGGCGTCGGACTGGGTGGTAGACATCGGACCGGGTGCTGGCGTACACGGTGGTGAAGTGGTTCACAGCGGAACCTACAAAGAGCTTCTGAAGAATCAAAAGTCAATCACCGGGGCTTTCATGTCTGGTAGAGAAAAAATTGCGACCCCAACCAAGCGTCGCAAGATAGACCCAACTAGGAAGATTAAGGTTGTCGGTGCTAGAGAGAACAACCTAAAAACCGTTGACGTTGAATTTCCGCTGGGCACATTCACTGCTGTCACCGGAGTCAGCGGTTCAGGCAAGTCTTCACTAGTCAACGATGTGCTCTACGAAGTGTTGGCCAATAAGTTGAATGGCGCCAAAGGTGTGGCCGGTAAGCACACCCGCATTGAAGGCTTGGATTTACTAGACAAAGTCGTGCACGTGGATCAAAATCCAATTGGTCGCACACCACGTTCCAACCCAGCAACCTACACGGGTGTTTTTGATCACATTCGAAAGCTGTTTGCCGAGACACAAGAATCCAAGGCACGGGGATACCAACAGGGCAGATTCTCGTTCAATGTAAAGGGAGGTCGCTGCGAGGCTTGCTCGGGCGATGGAACCCTAAAGATTGAAATGAACTTTCTGCCAGACGTTTACGTGGCTTGCGAAGTTTGCCATGGAGAGCGCTACAACCGCGAGACTCTGCAGGTCAAATACAAGGGCAAAAACATTGCCGAAGTACTTGAAATGCCGATTGCTGAAGCCGCGGAATTTTTTGCAGCAATCACTTCAATTGCACGCTACCTTGAGACCTTGGTAGAAGTAGGCCTTGGTTATGTTCGACTTGGTCAAAGCGCAACAACCTTGTCTGGTGGTGAGGCTCAGCGTGTGAAGTTAGCAACGGAGCTTCAGCGCCGCTCGAATGGCCGAACCATTTACGTTCTTGACGAACCAACCACCGGCCTGCATTTTGAAGATGTTCGCAAACTTCTGCTTGTCCTAAACAGCCTTGTTGAAAAAGGTAATACCGTTCTGGTGATTGAACACAACCTTGATGTAATCAAGTGTGCCGACTGGATCGTAGACATGGGCCCTGAGGGTGGTTCACGTGGAGGCGAGGTTGTCGCGATCGGAACTCCTGAGCAGGTGGCTAAGAACTCAAAGAGCTTCACCGGCGGGTTCCTAAAGGAAATTCTGGGCTAATGGCCAACGAACTCCCTTTTCGCCCAAAAACGGGGGAGATTCCAACCCAACCCGGGGTCTATCGCTGGCTCGATGCCAACGGACGCGTTCTGTACGTTGGTAAAGCAAAGAACCTGCGCGCAAGGCTAAGCAACTATTTTGGACCACTAGATTCTTTGCACGAGCGAACCAGACGAATGGTCACCTCGGCTGCTGACGTGCAGTGGACGATTGTCAACACCGAATACGAGGCGCTGCAGCTTGAGTTCACCTGGATTAAAGAATTTGATCCGCCGTTTAATGTGCGCTTCAAAGACGACAAGTCGTACCCCTACCTAGCCGTTTCGATTGCAGAAGCGGTTCCAAGGGCATTCATAACCCGAAATCGTGAGCTTAAGGGAGTCAAGTATTTTGGGCCCTACACTCAAGCCTGGGCGGTCCGAGAAACCCTTGACACCCTGCTAAAGGTTTATCCGGTTCGCTCCTGTACCAAGGGTGTTTATCAACGTGCGCAATCAAGTAAGCGTGCTTGTTTGCTCGGTGACATCGGTAAGTGTGCCGCTCCGTGCGTTCAGCGAGTCACGCCAGCCGAGCATAAGCAAATAGCCAAGCAATTTATTGACTTCATGGCCGGCGGAGATTTAAAACATGTTGAATTATTGCGCGCAAAAATGCAACAGGCATCACAAGACCAGCAATATGAGCTTGCCGCTCAATATCGCGATGACGTTGAAGCTCTTGAAACCGTACTAGAGAAAAGTGCCGTAGTCTTCAGCGATCAAACCGATGCCGACCTATTTGGTATTGCCGACGATGAACTGGCGGCCGCTGTTTCTATGTTCGTGGTACGCGGCGGCAGAATTCGTGGTGTTCGGGGTTGGGTAATTGACAAAGAATTAGAACGCGACCCAGCTGAACTTGTTGAGTATGTTTTGCAAAACGTTTACGCACCAATTGACGGAGCAGAGCCGCAAGAGGTACCGCGTGAAGTAATAGTTCCGGTAGATCCGGCTGACAAAACCGAAGTAGCAAAGTGGCTCTCCGAGATCAGAGGCAGCAAGGTTGATCTGCACATCGCCCAGCGCGGTGACAAAGCCGCGCTGGCTGGGACTGCACTGACAAATGCCAAGCATGCTCTGATGCTCTACAAGACAAGACGAAGTGCGGACTTCACCGCCAGGGCGGATGCACTTGCTGGTATTCAGCGCGTGCTTGGTCTTGATTCGGCACCACTTCGAATTGAATGCTTTGACGTTTCACACCTGAGCGGCACAAATGTAGTTGCTTCCATGGTGGTCTTCGAAGATGGCTTGCCAAAGAAAGACCACTATCGTCGATTCTCAATTGATCAAACGCAAGATGATACTGATTCCATTTACCAGGTGCTCAGCCGCAGATTAAAGTATTTGCGCGAACCCATGGAGAACGAAAACGATTCGGCAACCAGCAATCGGTTTGCATATCGACCTTCGTTGCTGATCGTAGACGGTGGTCTGCCACAGGTAAATGCCGCTCAACGCGCGGTGAATGAGAGCGGCGTTGCCGATCTGACGGTAATTGGATTAGCCAAGCGATTAGAAGAGGTATGGCGACCAGGCAGCGATTTTCCGGTAATTTTTCCAAGAGCTACCGATGAACTTTTTCTGCTTCAGAGAATTCGCGATGAGGCGCACCGATTTGCTATTACCTATCAGCGTCAAAAGCGATCCTCAAGCATTGCTAGCGCGCTAAGCGAAATTTCTGGACTAGGCGAGAAGCGCGTATCTGCGCTGCTCAAACACTTTGGTTCAGCCAAAAGACTCAAACTCGCATCTGCGGCAGAAATTTCCGAGGTTGCCGGAATCGGCCCAGTTCTAGCCGAACAGATTGTTCAGGCACTGGATTCCTAAAACCGTCTCTTCGGCGTGTCGCGAGGGGCTAGACTTCTGGTAATCCGCGTCACAGCGGGCAACACGCCGATACGGTTGGGGACCCTATGAGCACAGAACAAAACCTAGACAGGAAGCACGAGTTGCTTATTGTCACGGGTATGTCTGGTGCCGGAAGGTCAACCGTGGGCAATGCGCTTGAGGATTTGGGCTGGTATGTGGTGGACAATCTTCCGCCACAAATGCTCGAACCAATCGCGGATCTTTTTAGTTTGGCAAAGACTCCACTGCCGCGACTGGCCGTCGTTATCGACGTGCGAGGTGGTGAGTTCTTCGGAGAGCTGAATGATCACCTGAACTCGCTTAGATCTAGGAACATCAACCTCAGAGTTCTTTTTCTCGAAGCCACTGATAACGCACTCGTAAAGCGATTTGAATCAGTTCGCAGACCGCATCCGCTTCAGGGCAATGGAACGATATTGGATGGAATTGCTGCCGAGAGATCCAGGCTTTTGAATTTGCGCGAATCTGCTGATGTGATTATCGATACAAGCGATCTAAACGTTCACCAGTTATCAAACAAAATTGCCGATGGTTTTTCTCTTGACCAGACTCGAAAACTGCAAATTACGGTAATGTCTTTTGGCTTTAAGTACGGGCTGCCTAGTGATGCCGACATGGTGGCCGACATGCGTTTTCTGCCGAATCCTTTTTGGCAAGAATCGCTCAGACCTTTCACCGGGGAAGATCAGCCGGTTAGTGATTTTGTATTGAGCCAAACCGGGGCACAGGAGTTTGTAAGTAACTATCTTGCGGCACTCAAACCGGTTCTAAATGGATATCTAAATGAAAACAAACGCTACGCAACCATCGCTATTGGTTGCACAGGGGGAAAGCATCGATCAGTCGCGGTATCGCGGTTAATCGCAGCGGAACTAGCCAAGTTGGACGATGTGGCAATCAGTATCAAGCACCGCGACTTGGGCAAGGAATAGAGGAATAAATGGCACTCACGGCAGATCTCAAGGATGAGTTAGCGCGCATCGATGTAAGTAAGAACGCGGTTCGCGTCGCGGAACTTTCGACAATCCTGCGCTTTTCGGGCGGCCTGCACCTAATCTCGGGAAAGGTTGCTGTTGAGGTCGAGCTTGATACCGCACAGCTTGCCCGCAGGGTTAGAAAAGATTTGGCAGAGCTATTTGGCATTGACAGCGAGCTGGCCGTGATTTCTGCAAGTGGAATAAGAAAAAGTAGTCGCTACCAAGTAAGAGTCATCAAGCAAGGCGATGTACTTGCCAGACAAACGGGTTTGCTTGACTCACGGGGTCGACCGGTGCGTGGACTGCCGGCGAACTTAGTCTCGGGCTCTATCCCAGAAGCGCAGGCTGTTTGGCGCGGTGCCTTTCTAGCGCACGGTTCACTGACCGACCCGGGTCGTTCAGCGGCATTAGAAATAACCGCACCCGGCAATGAAGCGGCGATGGCCTTGGTTGGTGTCGCCCGCAGACTTGGTGTTACCGCGAAGGCTAGGGAAGTGCGCGGGGTATATCGAGTTGTGGTACGCGAGGGCGAAGCCATTGCAACCATGTTGACCCAAATGGGTGCCCACACCCAAGTGCTGCGCTGGGAGGAAATGCGTCTTCGTCGTGAGGTGCGTGCGACTGCCAACCGTCTGGCCAACTTTGACGACGCCAATCTGCGCCGTTCTGCGCAGGCGGCCGTGGCTGCCGGGGCCCGAGTTGAACGCGCCCTTGAGATCTTGGGCCCAGAGATTCCGGAGCACCTGCTTTATGCCGGTCAATTGCGACTCAAACACAAGCAGGCCAGTCTCGACGAACTGGGGCACCTGGCCGAACCAGCCATGACCAAGGACGCAATTGCGGGTCGAATCCGTCGCCTGCTGGCTATGGCTGATAAAAGAGCAGAGGAGCTGGGCATTCCAGCAACCGACGCCTTCCTGCCCGAAGATTTGGACGAGTAACCCGCAAATTCGGCAATAAATCCTTGTTTTTCAGAGTTAGTCTTTACACACCCCAAAAAGGAGCAAATCATGAGCAAATACACACTTCCTGAGCTTTCATACGACTATTCCGCCCTAGAGCCAAGCATCTCGGCCCGAATCATGGAGCTGCACCACTCAAAGCACCACGCCGCTTACGTAGCGGGCGCGAATGCCACTCTGGACTTGCTTGAAGAAGCGCGTGCCAAGAACGACTTCACCTGGGTAAACAAGCTTCAGAAGGACCTTGCCTTCCACCTGGGTGGACACGTAAACCACTCAATTTTCTGGAATAACCTTGCTCCGGCTAACAGCGACCGCCCACAGGGAGAGCTGGCATCGGCAATCAACGAGTACTTTGGCACATTTGAGGCCTTCCAGGCCCACTTCAACGCCGCGGCGATGGGCATCCAGGGCTCTGGCTGGGCATTTTTGGCCTGGGACACCCTGGGAAAGCGCCTGATCATCGAGCAGCTATACGACCAGCAGGGCAATGTGGTTCCAGCCAGCATCCCATTGCTAATGCTGGATATGTGGGAGCACGCCTTCTACCTGGATTACCAGAACGTGAAGGGTGACTACGTCAAGGCCTTCTGGAACATCATTAACTGGGCCGACGTGCAGGCCCGTTTTGAGGCTGCTCAAAGCAAAACAGGTGGGCTACTGCTAGTCTGATACAGGTTTTTCCACCCAACGACGCGTGGCAAATAGCACTAAAAACACCCCAAAAAATGCGTCGATTTGTGGCGCCCTACCTCGTTGGAGAATTAAGTGGCAACTCGTGTTGGAATTAACGGCTTCGGCCGTATCGGTCGTAACTACCTTCGTGCGGCACTTGCAAAAGGCACCGAACTAGAAATCGTTGCAGTAAACGACCTAAGTGACCCAAAGTCACTTGCTCACCTGCTTAAGTACGACTCAGTAACTGGTCGTCTACCTCAGGAAGTGTCAGTTGATGGTCAGAACATCATCGTTGGCGGACAGGTAATTAAGGTTCTTGCAGAGCGCGATCCAGCAAACCTAGGCTGGGGTGACCTAGGCGTTGACATCGTTATCGAGTCAACCGGTCGCTTCACAGATGCAGAGGCAGCAAGCGCACACATTAAGGCTGGCGCAAAGAAGGTTCTAATCTCAGCACCTGCAACCGGCGACGCAGAGACATTTGTTATCGGTGTGAACGAGCACCTATACGACAACGAAAAGCACCACATCATCTCGAACGCATCTTGCACCACAAACTGCTTGGCTCCGTTCGCCAAGGTTTTCAACGACAAGTTCGGAATCGAAAACGGGCTCATGACCACGGTTCACGCTTACACCGCTGACCAGAACCTTCAGGACGGCCCACACGGAGACCTTCGTCGTGCACGTGCAGCTGCCATCAACATCGTTCCTTCATCAACTGGTGCAGCAAAGGCAATTGGACTAGTTCTTCCTGAACTCAAAGGCAAACTAGACGGTTACGCGCTTCGAGTACCAGTACCAACCGGTTCAATCACAGACCTAACTTTGGTTTCTAAGACCGATGTAACCGTTGAGGAAATCAAGGCTGCTTACAAAGCAGCTTCTGAATCTGGACCAATGGTCGGCATCCTGAAGTACACCGAAGACGAAATCGTCTCAAGCGACATCGTGACCGACCCGCACTCATCAATCGTTGATGCTGGTTTGATCAAGGTAATCGGTCGCACAGTAAAGATCAGCTCTTGGTACGACAACGAGTGGGGTTACTCAAACCGTCTAGTTGAGCTAACCGAGCTTGTAGCAAGCAAGCTTAAGTAATCCACTTTCTAACCGTTAGATAAAAATGCGTAAACTCTCCGACCTGCCGAGTCTTGACGGAAAGCGGGTAGTAATCCGCTGCGACCTCAACGTTCCACTAGATGGAACTCGCATCACCGATGATGGCCGCATCGTTGCATCCGTTCCAACCATCAAGTACCTGGTAGATCAGGGCGCCAAGGTTGTAGTAATTTCACACCTTGGCCGCCCGGAGGGTGCGCCTGACTCAAAGTATTCGCTCGAGCCAGTTGCAATTCGCCTTGGTGAACTTCTTGGCCAGCCGGTCTTCTTTGCCGCCGATACCGTCGGCAGCGAAGCCAAAGGCGCGGTTCGTGCCCTGGACAACGGCGGGGTAGCGGTACTTGAGAACCTACGCTTCAATCCTGGTGAGACCAGCAAGGATGCGGCGGAGCGCGAGGCATTTGCCGCAAAGCTTGCCGAGTTTGGTGACTTCTTCATCAGCGATGGCTTTGGAGTTGTGCACCGTAAGCAGGCATCGGTGTATGAATTGGCAAAAGCCTTACCGTCTGCTTGCGGTCTGTTGATTGAGAAGGAACTTGAAGTTCTTACTCGCTTGACCAGCACACCCGATCGTCCATACGCGGTCGTACTCGGCGGTTCAAAGGTGTCCGACAAACTTGGCGTGATCGATCACCTGTTACCTACCGTGAACAAACTTTTGGTTGGCGGCGGAATGGTATTCACCTTCCTAGCCGCCCTTGGCCACAAAGTTGGCGCCTCGCTTCTTGAGGTCGACCAGATCGACACCTGCAAGGAATATTTAAAGCGCGCAGCCGAACTGGGCGTAGAGGTGATATTGCCAACTGACATCGTGGTGGCATCAAAATTCGGCGCAGATGCAGAAGTTTCGGTAACCGCCGCTGATTCGATTGAGTCATCGCCATTTGGTGCAACCGGTCTTGGTTTGGACATCGGTCCTGAATCGGCCGCACGCTTCGCGGCGGAGATTGCCTCGGCCAAGACAGTTTTCTGGAATGGCCCAATGGGCGTATTCGAAATTGAAAAGTTTTCAAACGGAACTCGTGCGGTAGCTAAGGCGTTGACCGAGGTCGAGGGACTTAGCGTCGTGGGTGGCGGCGATTCAGCCGCGGCAGTCCGCATTCTGGGGTTCCAAGACAACCAGTTCGGCCACATCTCAACCGGTGGTGGCGCAAGCCTTGAATTCCTAGAAGGCAAGACATTACCTGGCCTTGAAATTCTGGCCTAGAAATTCTGAACTAATTCTTAGCAATTCAAACTAGAGGACAACAAGATGGCACGCATCCCACTAATCGCCGGTAACTGGAAGATGAATCTAGATCACCAGCAGGCAATCGCACTGGTGCAGAAGCTTTCTTGGACTCTCCGAGACGCGGCTCACGACTACAAGTCCTGTGAAGTTGTGGTGTTTCCACCTTTCACCGATATTCGCAGCGTGCAAACCTTGATGGATGCCGACAAGCTGGAACTTGGCCTTGGCGCCCAGGACCTTTCAAAGTTTGATTCTGGGGCGTACACCGGCGAAGTATCGGGTGCGTTTCTAAAGAAGCTTGAGGTCAAGTACGTTCTTATTGGCCACAGCGAACGTCGCCAGTACCACAACGAGGGTGACGAAACTGTCCAGGCCAAGACAGCAGCCGCATTCCGCCATGGAATCGTGCCAGTCATCTGCGTTGGAGAGACACTTGAAGAACTCGAAAATGAAGGTCAAAGCGCGGTCCCGGTTCGTCAGACCCTGGCGGCACTGGCCGGCCATGACAAAATCGGCGACTTTGTAATTGCCTACGAGCCGGTTTGGGCAATTGGCACCGGAAAGGTCGCCACCCCAGAGGAGGCGGCAGCGGTTTGTGGCAAGATTCGTGAGGCTATTTCGGCCGAACACGGGCCAGAAATTGCCGATGCCACCAGAATCCTTTACGGCGGCTCGGTCAAGGCCAACAACGTGGCAGGATTCCTTCGCAGCAGCGAAGTTGATGGTGTTTTGGTCGGTGGAGCCAGCCTGGACGCTGAGGAGTTCAGCGGGATTGCTCGTTTCCAAAAGCACATCGCTCTATAATTTTCTAGAACCCTAATTTAAAGGACCTATTACCATGGCAGCGCTACAGATCGCACTTCACGTGCTACTAGCAATCACCAGCCTTTTGCTGACCCTCATGATCTTGCTACACAAGGGGCGCGGCGGCGGTCTTTCTGACATGTTTGGTGGCGGTGTTAGCAGCACCATGGCTTCATCTGGGGTTGCAGAGCGAAACCTAAATCGCATCACAATCATTCTTGGCATCGTCTGGGTGGTAGTAATCATCACCCTGGGACTCTTCAACCGTTTTAACCTCGTAGGTTAAGTAAGAAACTTTAAGAGGCTAATAGATCATGAGCACCGGGGGATCAGCAATTCGCGGTTCGCGCGTTGGCGCTGGACCGATGGGTGAGCAAGACCGCGGTTTCAAAGCTGAACGCATCACGGTAAGTTACTACTGTTCTGCGGGTCACGAATACAGCCCTCAATACGCAGCAAATGTTGAAGCGGCTGAAATTCCCGAACTGCTAGATTGCCCAAGTTGTGGCCTACCGGCTGGGCAAGACAAGGCTAATCCGCCGGTCATTGCCAAACACGAGCCATACAAGACCCACTTGGCTTACGTAAAAGAGCGTCGCACCGCTGCCGAAGCCAAAGAACTCTTGGAAGAAGCGGTAGCGGCAGTACGCGAACGCCGAATCCGCCTAGCCGAAGAAGCTAAGGTTGCCGCAAAAGAAGCAGCAAAAGCCGCAACTAAAAAGGCAAGCGCAGCTGCCAAAGCAGTAGCCAAGCCTGTTGAAAAAGCCGCAGTTGTTAAGGATGTTAAAAACGCACCGGCTAAGCCAGTTGCCAAGAGCAGCAAGAGTGATGTAAAGCCAGTGGCCAAATCAAGCGCTAAACCAGCTACCAAGTCATCGGCTAAGACCACCAGCAAGGTTGCCGCCAAGCCAGCTAAAAAGAAGTAGCTAGCAACCAAATACTTTCGTGCCGGCGGTTGAATCAATAAACCACTGAGTCAAAGTAATTCCGTGAACTCGTCCAACCGGCAATTCAGTTGGATTATCGCCCATGGCAACAGCAACGGCGTCCTGCTTGTCAGCGCCAGACACTACAAACCAAACTTCATCTGCTGAATTGAGCGCCTCATAAGTGAACGAAAGTCTTTGGGCTGGCGGTTTCGGCGAATCTGATTCGGCGATCACCCACACGCCAGCGGTTGGCTCTGGCTTTCCAGGGAACAAGCTTGCGATGTGACCGTCTGGACCCATGCCCAGCAAAATAATGTCAAAATGCGGCTTAACAGAATTCACATGCTCGGCAAACTCAGTAGCGGCCTGCTCTAGCGTCAAACCGGAATCGGTAGAAGGGAATTCGTGCACCTTTGTAGCGTCTAGTTGCAAATTCTTCAGCAGAGCATTTTTAGCCTGCAGGGCGTTGCGATCCGCACTTGACGATTCAACATAGCGCTCATCACCCCACCAAAGATTCACCCTGCCGAAATCAATCCCGGAGCGATCCGAATTTGCGTTTAGCGCAGCCAGTGAGGCAATACCAACTGTGCCTCCGGTTAGCATCAGGTGAATCTCAGGTTTTATCTCCAGGAGATCATGAAGCTTCTTGATAAGTGCCGAAGCAGTGTTTTCTGCAACTGAGGCAGCATCCTTGAAGCGATTGACAACCGTCTTGGACAATTACTTCTTCTTTGCTTTCACACCAAAACTCTTGGTGATAACTTCGCCAAACAAATCATCTGGATCAAGTCGGCGAAGGTCTTCGCTTAGGCAGTCACGCAAACTTCTTCGAGGCAAAGATATTTCGCGAGTCGGCTGTGACGGCTGAACCAAAATGGCCTTATCTAAGACATCGCGATTGATTTCTATCGTCCCCGACTTGCGAATCAATTTGATGCTCTTGATTACGTTTACAGACTTCGCAGGGGTAGTACGTACGATCTTCACCTTAATCTTCAGCTTCAGTTCAAGCCAAGCAGCAAGAAGATCAATACTTGGTGAATTTTGCGCACCAACGATCTCTGCGCCCAGAACCTTGTCGTATGGTGGCTGATCCAGCATGGTAGCCAACTGAGTGCGTAGCACGGTCAATCGAGTCCAGGCAAAATCACTGTCACCCGGAGCATAAGTCCTCGCCAAATTCTTGAAGTGTGCGCGAGCGTCCTTCTGACTAAGTGCATCGGTAATGCGGCGTGTAGCGATGCGACCGATAGCCGACGCAGCTGCATTTTTAGGAGCCTCACCCGGCCACCAAGCAACCACCGGGGCATCGGGAAGCAGAAGCCCGGTAACCAAGCTCTCCGGATCACTGGCGGCCTCACCATAGGCCCTGAGCACAATTACCTCGGAGGCACCGGCGTCGCCACCTACGCGAATCTGAGCGTCAAGCTTTGCGTTCTTTTTACTTTTGCTGTTGTCGTCAGCCAAAACGATGATGCGGCAAGGGTGTTCTCTGGACGCATCATTAGCGGCCTTGATCGCCGGCTCAATGCCCTTGAAATCCGTTTCAATTACCAAGGTAAGTACGCGACCAAGCGCAACTACGCCGCCTTGTTCACGAATCTGAACAATACGCTTTGAGACTTTGCTGATCGTGGTGTTTTCAAGGTCGATGATCACGGAATTCTCCATTCACGGCCATCGCGGGCCATCATTTCGTCTGCAGAGCTAGGACCCCAAGTTCCCGGGCGATACTGTTCTGGCTTGCCCTTTTTCTCCCAGAAGCTGACGATTGGGTCAAGAATCTTCCATGACAGTTCAACTTCTTCATGCCTTGGGAACAGGGGAGGATCGCCCAAAAGCACATCAAGAATTAGGCGTTCGTAGGCTTCTGGGCTGGCCTCGGTAAAGGCGTGTCCGTAGCCAAAGTCCATTGTCACGTCGCGTACCTGCATTCCCACGCCAGGAACTTTTGAACCAAAACGTATGGTGATGCCTTCGTCAGGCTGCACACGAATCACCAGCGCATTCTGACCTAGAGCACTGGTTTGACTTTCGGCAAATAGTTGCTGCGGAGCGCGCTTAAAGACCACGGCAATTTCAGTAACACGACGACCAAGACGCTTTCCGGCGCGAAGGTAAAACGGAACGCCTGCCCAACGACGAGTGTTGATGTCTAGGCGCATAGCTGCGTAAGTCTCGGAAACAGACTTAGGGTTCATGCCGTCTTCATCTAGGAAACCGGTGACCTGTTCGCCACCTTGCCAACCGCCGGCGTACTGCCCGCGAGCGGTGTGCTTAGCGATGTCTTTTGGAACACGAACCGCAGAGAGGACTTTTTCTTTTTCGGCTCGCAAGTCGGCGGCGTCGAACGATACTGGCTCTTCCATGGCTGTTAGCGCCAGCAACTGCAGCAAGTGATTTTGAATTACGTCACGTGCGGCACCAATTCCGTCGTAGTAACCCGCGCGACCACCAACACCAATGTCCTCAGCCATGGTGATCTGCACGTGGTCAATGTAGTTGGAGTTCCAAAGTGGCTCAAAGAGCATATTTGCAAAGCGCAGGGCCAAGATGTTCTGAACAGTTTCCTTGCCCAGATAGTGGTCGATTCGGAACACTGAGTCCGGCGGGAAGACAGATTCAACCACGTCATTTAGGCGGCGAGATGATTCCAGGTCGTGACCGAATGGCTTCTCAATTACAACGCGTCGGAATTCATCGGGACCGGCATCGGCCAGGCCTGAGCGCTTAAGTTGCTGACACACCTGAGCGAAAGCCTTTGGCGGGATTGACAGGTAAAAAGCGTGATTGCCATTTGTCCCTACCTTGGCGTCGAGCTCATCGATAGTAGCTTTCAGACGATCGAATGATGCATCATCATCGAATTCACCGGAGACGAATCGAATGTTCTCAGAGAGTTGCTTCCAGACCGATTCGTTCCAAGGAGTTCGCGCATATTGCTTCACGGCCTCTTTGACGACTTTGCCAAAATCCTGATTCTTCCACTCACGCCTCGCGAAACCAACGAGAGAAAAACCTGCCGGCAACAGTCCACGGTTGGCAAGATCATAGACCGCAGGCATCAGCTTTTTGCGAGACAAGTCTCCGGTTACACCAAAAATTACCAGACTGCTAGGACCCGCAATTCTATTGAGCCGGCGATCGTCTGGGTCGCGAAGCGGATTATTTCCCGCAGAAATTTTGCTCATGAAGATTGCTGCTTTCTAGATAGCGTTCTTTATAGCTTGGATACCGGCCTTGGCATCTGCCAATGTAAGAGTCAGCACAGGTCTTCCCAGCGCTCCCAATACTTTTGCATCACCAGCGGCCTGTGAAGCTATCAATTCGCCAAAACTAAAATCGCGACCCGGCACGGCAATGTCCTGCTTAGCCTGCGAAATTATCTGCAAATAAACTCCCTGGCGCGGTCCACCCTTGTGGTACTGACCGGTTGAGTGCAAAAACCGCGGCGCCCAACCAAAAGTAACCGGACGACGAGTCTTGTTTGCTAACAGGTCACGCAACTCGGCGGCCTCGGGCACGGATGTGCGATCAAGATACGCGTGAATTGAAACATAGCCTTCGTCATCGTCAAGATTTGACAGCAAAGCCTGAACTGCATCAACAACGCTGGTCCCTGAAATCTGCAACTCTGTTGCACGAACCTCAATTTGATTGTCAGTGAACATCGGCGCAATTACCGCGTCACGCTGTTCAAGCATTCCGCGCGCAGCAATCTTTGCTGATTCAACATCCGGCTGGTCGAAAGGGTTAATACCTATCAGTCGACTCGCCACCACTGTTGCGTATTCCCAAAGCATGAACTGTGCGCCTAGCGAACCAGACACCGATACCGCGTCGCCGCTTATCGGTTTTGCATCAGCTTGAACGTGCACGGCCAAAAGGTCGGCAAGACCGGAGTGTAATTCCGCGCTGCTTGGGTCAAGCACGACTGGAAGAACACCCTTAGATAGTTTTCCGGTTGATTCAGCAATCAACTGTTCAGCCCAGTCGCCGAAACCAACGATGTGCGTACCATCGGCCACAATGCCAATCTTGTCTCGGTTTCCCATTTCACCCGGAGTTCGAGCAAGAGCGGCTCCAAGAATTAAACCAGGATTCTCTTCACTGTCACTGGCAAGAACTTCTGCGACTTCCTGAGCTTGCTTAAGAAGTTCCGCGATGTCCGCCCCGGCCAATCCCGAGGGAACAATTCCAAATGCGGTAAGCGCTGAATAACGCCCACCAACAGTTGGATCGGCGTTGAAGACTCTGTAACCATCAGCCTTTGCCGCGGCCTCCATTGGTGAACCAGGATCGGTAACCACCACAATGCGATCTGTCTTATCGATTCCGGCATCGGTGAATGCTTTTTCAAAAATTCTTTTTTGCGAATCGGTCTCAACTGTAGAACCAGACTTAGAGGAAACAATTACCGCGGTCTTTGCTAGATCGCCAGCCAGTGCCGCACCAACTTGGTCGGCATCGGTTGAATCCAGCACGACTAGATCTACACCTGCGGTGCGAGTGATTACCTCTGGCGCCAGTGAAGATCCGCCCATTCCACACAACACAAATCGGTTAACTCCCTTGTCGTTGAATTCCTTTTTCAAAGCAAGGATTGAGTCAACCAGGGGAGCAGAGTCAAATGCTGAACTTACCCAACCCAATCGAATTGAAGACTCGGCTTCGGCTTCTTTACCCCAGAGGGTGAAGTCCTTAGCCGCAATTCTGCTGGCGACCTTGTCGGCGACCAGCTGTCCAATTGTGTTTGAAACGGCAGCTGCCGCGGTACCGGCTACAACTACTTTCAGTGGCATTACTTGGCTGCCTTCAAGGCTGCGTCAACGGTGTCCACAAGTTCGCCCCAAGAAACAATAAACTTCTCAACGCCTTCTTCCTCAAGCAATTGAGTTGCTTCATCGAGTGAAACACCAGCGGCCGCAACGGCGGCAAGAACTTCACGAGCATTCTCATAGTTGTTGGTAATTGATGCTGCGGGAATAACTCCGTGATCGTAAACAGCCTCCATGGTTTTTTCAGGCATGGTGTTTACTAGCTCGGGAGCCACCAACTCAGTCACGTAGAGAGTGTCCAGAAGGTTAGGGTCTTTTACTCCGGTTGAAGCCATCAGTGGGCGTTGCACGTTCGCACCAGCAGTTGCCAATTCAGCCCACTCAGCGGTTGCAAATTCTTGTTCAAACACCTCGTATGCCAAACGTGCATTTGCCAAAGCTGCTTTGCTCTTTAGCTCAGGTTTTCCGGCCGCTTCGAGTCTCTTGTCGATTTCTGTGTCAACGCGTGAAACAAAGAACGACGCAACTGAATGAATCTTTGAAATGTCGTGGCCATTGGCCTTTGCCAACTTCACACCTTCAATGTAGGCAGCAATAACTTCGCGGTAACGAGCAAGCGAGAAAATCAAAGTTACGTTTACGCTGATGCCCTCAGCAATAACTGCGGTGATAGCCGCAAGACCTGGCTTGGTCGCCGGAATCTTGATCATTACGTTTTCGCGGTTTACCGCGGCAAAAAGTTCTTTTGCCTGCTTGATGGTGCCAGCGGCATCGTTGGCAAGTCCCGGCTCAACCTCAATTGAAACGCGACCATCGAAACCATTTGACGAAGCGTAAACACCAGCGAAGATGTCACAAGCATCTGCAACATCCTTGGTGGTGATTGCAAAAATTGCTGATGTTGCATCGGCACCCGCCGCGGCAAGCTCTGCCACCTGAGCTTGGTAGCCTTCGCCCTTGGCCAATGCGCCAGCAAAAATTGTTGGGTTAGTGGTTACTCCACAGACGGAACGGTTAGCAATCAGGTCTTTCAAGTTACCTGAGACAATTCGTGAACGAGACAGATCGTCAAGCCAAATGCTTACGCCGTTGGCGGATAGTTGAGCTAGTGGATTAGTTGACATTTAAATTTCTCTTTTCTTAAGGCTCTGAATTAAAGTGCGGCGATGGTTGATTTTGCGGCTGAAACCACTGCCTCAGCAGTCATACCAAACTCGCGATAAAGGGTCTTAGCATCAGCAGAAGCGCCGAAGTGTTCGATTGAAACGCTCTGACCAAACGGGCCAACGTACTTATTCCAACCCAGAGCCAGGCCAGCTTCTACTGAAACCTTGGCCTTGACAGACGCAGGCAGAACCTGTTCGCGATAGTCAGCAGGCTGCTCATCAAACCATTCAAGGCAAGGTGCCGATACCACGCGAGTTGCAACTCCAGCTGCCTCAAGTTGAAGTCGGGCAGCAACTGCAATCTCAACCTCTGAGCCAGTAGCAATCAAAATGACTTCAGGCTTACCATTTGCCGCCTCAAGAAGTGTGTAAGCACCCCTGGCGGTGTTTTCAGCGCCAGCGTAAACAACACCGGTTTCATCAGCTTCACCACGTGCAAAGACCGGAAGGTTTTGACGGCTGAGCGCGAGGCCCGATGGCCCCTGTCGACGCTCTAGAACTGTCTTCCAGGCGTAGGCGGTTTCGTTACCGTCGGCTGGGCGAACGATGTCAAGATTTGGAATCGCACGCAGGGTCGACAATTGCTCAATCGGCTGGTGGGTTGGGCCGTCTTCACCAAGCGCAACCGAGTCGTGTGTCCACACAAAAATTGAAGGGATTCCCATCAGCGCTGCTAGGCGCACTGCAGGACGCATGTAGTCGCTGAAAATCAAGAAGGTTCCACCGAATGCGCGAGTGTTTCCGTGCAGAACGATTCCATTCAGAATCGAACCCATTGCGTGTTCACGGATACCAAAGTGCAAAACTCGTCCGAACTTGTCGCCGGTCCACTCGTGAGTTGACCACTCATTCGGAACGAAGGACTTTGCGCCAGTGATGGTGGTCATGTTCGAATCGGCTAGATCCGCTGAACCACCCCAAAGTTCGGGCATTACCTGCGCAATTGCATTAATAACTTTTCCAGAGGCAACTCGTGTTGAAACCGATGTTCCACTTTCAAAAGTTGGCAGCGCAGCCTGCAAGTCCGACGGTGCCGCACCAGAAACGACTCGATCCAGCAATTTCTTTTTGTCAGGGTTTGCTGCAGCCCAAGCATCAAAGGATGCTTCCCAGGCTGAGCGCACCTGATCAGCGTGTGCCTGATAACCGCGAGTGTGGGCCAAAACTTCTGGCGAAACTTCAAAAGTTTTCTCGGCATCAAAACCCAATGCAGTTTTCAAACCCGCGAGTTCTTCGGCACCTAGCGCTGATCCGTGAATTTTTCCGGTGTTCTGCTTCTTAGGTGAAGGCCAACCGATGATGGTGCGCAAGGTAATCAGCGAAGGCTTATCGGTTACTGCCTTGGCCTTTTCGATTGCGGCGTGAAGCTCTGCGATGTCCTCGACGTAGTTTCCAGTCTTCTTCCAGTCAACAACCTGAGTGTGCCAACCGTAAGATTCGTAGCGCTTAGAAAGGTCTTCGGTGAATGCGATGTTGGTGTCGTCTTCAATAGAAATCTGGTTTGAGTCGTAAATAACAACCAGGTTGCCCAGTTTCTGGTGTCCGGCTAGCGAGGCGGCCTCGGCGGTAACACCCTCTTGCATATCGCCATCACCGGCAATTACATAAACGAAGTGATCAAAAGGGGATTGGCCCTCTGCTGCTTCCGGGTCATACAAACCGCGCTCAAAACGAGCCGCGTAAGCAAAGCCGGTGGCTGAAGCCAAACCTTGACCCAATGGTCCGGTGGTAATTTCAACACCCTTGGTGTGACCATACTCTGGGTGACCAGGAGTGGCCGAGCCCCAAGTGCGCAGTGCTTTTAGATCGTCGAGTTCCAAACCATAGCCGTGCAAGAACAATTGGTTGTAGATGGTCAACGAGCTGTGACCAACGGAAAGAATAAAACGGTCGCGACCCAACCAGCGGTCGTCTTTTGGATCATGGCGCATGATTTTGTTAAAAAGCAGGTAGGCGACTGGAGCCAAACTAATTGCAGTGCCTGGGTGACCGTTACCAACCTTTTCTACGGCATCTGCGGCAAGAACGCGCGCGGTGTCTACTGCCTTTGAATCAAGATCGGTCCACTGGAATGCTGACAAGGGATTCTCCTCTTAAATTTTGAGAGTTCTAACAAACGATTTATTTGGCTACGTTGCCGAAAACGGTGAAATTTGAGGCTTAGTCATCCCTGTGGGCCACATTCCGTCTGGATAAGAGTCTACACGGCACTTGTTTTTATAAGGGCAGCGAACCTCATCTTGCCGAAGCATTTAGACTTGTCGGTGATGGCAAATCAAACCAAAACCCCAACCCAGTCAAACCCCATTGGCGCTCGGGTTTCATTTGGCGCAAAAGCCAAGGCTTACTTCGCCCTCACCAAACCCCGAGTGATTGAGCTGCTGCTGATCACGACTTTGCCAACCATGATTTTGGCCCAGCGGGGAATCCCAGACCTGTGGCTAGTTCTAGCCACGCTGATTGGTGGCGCCTTCAGTGCCGGATCTGCCAATGCATTTAACTGCTTCATCGACACCGATATCGACAAAATCATGGGTCGAACCAAGAATCGCCCTCTGGTCACCGGCCAACTGTCACCTCGCGAGGCTCTGGTTTTTTCATGGACCTTGGGCATCGCCTCAGTTATCTGGCTGGGTTTGCTGGTCAACTGGCTGGCTTCACTGATTTCGCTGGCCGCGCTGCTGTTCTACGTTTTGATTTACACCCTGGTGCTAAAGCGTCGCACACCACAGAACATCGTCTGGGGTGGAGCGGCCGGGGCAGCGCCGGTTCTGATTGGCTGGGCAGCGGTTACCGGTGAAGTTTCAGCCGCGGCTTGGGTGCTGTTTTTGGTGATTTTCCTCTGGACGCCGCCACACTACTGGCCACTATCGGTGAAATACAAAAACGACTATGCCATGGCCAAGGTGCCAATGTTGCCGGTGGTGAGGAATACCAAAACCGTGGTTCAACAGATCTTGATCTACGCCTGGGCTGTGGGCTTCAGCACTCTGCTGCTGATTCCGGTGGCACAAATGGGCCTGATTTACTCCGTCACCGCTCTAGCGGGAAGCGCCTGGTTTATTGTTGCCGCCTACCGTCTTTACAAAGAGGGGCAAAACGGCGAACTGGCAAAGCCGATGAACCTATTTCACCTGTCAAACCTGTATTTGACAGCACTGTTTGTCGCGGTCGCCATCGATGTTTTGGTAAACATCCAGCTCTAGGCCTTGTGAACCTTTATTTCCTCTAGTCTGCGCAGTGACTCTTCACGTTCCTGAGAGTGATCAACTATTGGTGCCGGATAACCCTTGGCCAATCCATCAACCAATAGCCAAGGCTCGTGCACGGCTTTACCTTCGATGTGGGAAAGCTCTGGAATGTACTTGCGGACGTAATTACCGTCGGGGTCAAATTTGTAGCCCTGCATTACTGGATTAAAGACCCGATAGTAGGGGCTGGCATCCGTGCCACAACCGGCAGTCCATTGCCAACCGTGCGCATTGGAAGCCGGATCAAAGTCGCTCAGGTTGGCTTCAAACCAAGCTGCGCCCTGCTGCCACTCCAGGTGCAGGTCCTTCACCAAAAACGACGCCACAATCATACGGACGCGATTGTGCATCCAGCCGGTAGTTAGCAATTGGCGCATGCCAGCGTCAACCATTGGAAACCCGGTCTTTCCCTGTTGCCAGGCGATTAGTTTGGCTTCCGCTTCGGAGCCGGTGTCGTATCGCATCTTCTTGAATCTAGGCTCGTAGTAATCGTGAGCCGTGTGCTGGTTGTGCCACAAGACATCTGCGTAGAACTCACGCCAGGCTATTTCTTTGCGATAAACGTTGTGACCAGCAGAATCGGCAAGCTCAGCCAGAATCGTCCTGGGGTGAATCTCTCCAAAGGCCAAGGCGTGGCTCAGGTGCGAAGTGCCGCTCAGATCGGCCCTGTTGCGCAGCTCGTCGTAGTTGAACAGCGCCCGATCCTGAAATCTTTTCCAGGTTCTAAGCGCAAAAGCCTCGCCTGCTTTGACCTTAAAGGGTGCGGCTTTGCTTGGATCCGGTTTTCCATGGCATTGAATTGGTTCAAACCACTCAAAGCCTTCGGCGAGCGCAACCGGCGCAGCCCAACCCGCTTTGAACCAGTTGTTGAAAAATGGCGTGTAGACCCGGTAAGGAGTACCGTCTGGCTTTTGCACTGTTCCAGGCGCAACCGCGTAATAGCTGTCGTCCAACTGCAGGAACACACCAATTTCCTTGAGCGCCAGGCCAACTGCATTCTGCTCAGCGATGCCGGCGGGGTCAAAGGCCCTAGTCGCGTGCACGGTTTTAGCCCCGGCAGCGCTGGCCACTTTGGTGACCGCCTCACCAATACCTAAAGTTTTGTCGTAGTGCTGGATGGTGAGCTTGCGATCCATGCTTGCCCCGAGAGAGTCCAAAGACTCGTATAGCGACCACTGTCGAATCCCGCTCAGGGCGTGAAAGTCATCGGTGTTTACAACGTAAAGCCCGCAAACCTGGGCATCTCCATCTTGCTTGGCTCCATGGATCGCGGTATTCAGGGCGATGTTGTCTTGCAGCCGAAGATCTCGCCTGAACCAAAAGACTCTAGCCATGTTCTATTTGGTCTTACCGCGTATGGCCAACCACTGGAAGGCAAGCAGGGCACAAATAACCGCGGCGCCAAGCATGTGCAGTGCCACCAGAACGGCAGGCACTCCCAATCTGGCCTGAAGCACACCGATAATCGCCTGCGCGATGGTGGTCACCACCAACCAAGCCGCAACTTTTAGCTGGTAGCTTCTCTCAAGACCTTCCTTGTCTCGCCGGGACAGTAGCCCAAGTTGAATCAGGGCCAGAATCAGCAGCAAGTAGCCCGGGTAGCTGTGCAGGTGTTGCAAAAGTTCAAGGTCTAGGCCGTTTCGCTCGCTGTAGGCGTCTCCGGAGTGAGGACCAGCCCCGGTTACCAACACTCCAACCAACACGGTGATCGCACCGACGATGGCAATTGGGTTGGCTGTGCGCCAAATTGCTGGCGAAACTGGCACATGCTTTGGCGGTAGGGCGCGGAAAACCAGCAGGGCAGCGATAGCAATCATGAGGCCGCTGAGCACGAAGTGAGCACCTACAAACCAAGGGTTCAGCTGGGTCAATACGGTAAAGCCACCAAGAACTGCTTGTGCGGGAATGCCCAGGCCCAAAATAAACGCCGGAATGACCAGGCCTTTGCGCAATTTTTTACCTAAGGCCAGAACGGTAAGAAAAGTAAGTAGCGCAATCAGCGCCAACACAAATGTCAAGAGACGGTTTGCAAACTCGATTACCCCGTGGAGACCCATTTCAGGCACGGTAATCAAAGAGTCCTCGGTGCACTTTGGCCAGGTTGGGCAACCTAGTCCAGATCCGGTCAGGCGCACAATTCCGCCGGTGACGACAATCAGAATCTGACTCACCAGCGATGCCCAGACGTAAAGCGGAATTCGGGCGCTAGAGATAATCGGCCAATTTCGGACCTTTGCAAACAATCGAATGGACCTTTCTCATGGCAAGGCTGACAAATTATGCCTCGCAGAAGTAAACTCTAGGAAGTCTCGAGTTATTTCAACTCAATCAGCATCCTCTAGGCAATCTTTACACAGGCTCTGTGGCCTGAGGTCAGGCGTGCGGGAATGCTGAAAGCCCTGAGGCAGTTGCTAATAGAGATCCAGGCAGACCGAGATAACCACTCGCATCTGAAACCGAATACAGGAGGCCGGCTTTGTCCGACATCATCATTGAACGTCCAGAACTAGACAGCCTAGGCGTCTACGAATTTGGTTGGCACGACAAAGACGCCGCTGGCGAAACAGCCAAGCGCGGCATCAACGACGCAGTTGTCCGAAACATTTCGGCCTTGAAGTCTGAGCCAGAATGGATGCTGGAGCGTCGTCTAAAAGGTTTTGATTACTTTGGTAAAAAGCCAATGCCTAGCTGGGGATCGGACCTCTCCGGTATTGATTTCGATAACATCAAGTACTTCGTGCGCTCAACTGAGCGCCAAGCCACCAGCTGGGAAGAACTGCCTGACGAGATCAAGAACACCTACGAAAAGCTAGGCATTCCAGAGGCCGAGCGCAACCGCTTGGTTGCCGGCGTGGCAGCCCAGTACGAATCTGAGGTGGTTTACCACCAAATCAATGAAGAGCTCGAGCGCCAGGGTGTCATCTTCCTTGACACGGATACAGCGCTAAAAGAGCACCCTGAAATTTTCCAAGAGTATTTCGGAACTGTTATTCCAGCTGGCGACAACAAGTTCGCCGCACTAAACACCGCGGTTTGGTCTGGCGGATCATTTGTTTACGTGCCAAAGGGAGTGCACGTTGAGATTCCTCTGCAGGCATACTTCCGAATTAACACAGAGAACATGGGGCAGTTCGAACGCACCTTGATCATCGCCGACGAGGGCTCTTACGTTCACTACATTGAGGGTTGCACCGCGCCGATTTACAACTCCGACTCACTGCACTCTGCCGTGGTTGAAATTATCGTTAAGAAAAACGCCCGCGTTAGATACACAACCATTCAGAACTGGTCAAATAACGTTTACAACCTGGTCACCAAGCGCGCGATTGCGCACGAGGGAGCAACCATGGAGTGGATCGATGGCAACATCGGCTCCAAGGTCACAATGAAGTACCCAGCGGTGATTCTGGCTGGCGAGCACGCTCGCGGCGAGACTTTATCGGTGGCCTTCGCCGGTGAAGGTCAGCACCAGGATGCCGGTGCAAAGATGATTCACCTGGCTCCTTACACAAGCTCGTCGATCGTTTCTAAGTCAATCGCTCGAGGCGGCGGCAGAACCTCTTACCGCGGTGAGATTAAGGTCATGCCCGGTGCTCACCACTCTGCCAACACCGTGCGCTGTGACGCGCTTTTGGTTGACACCATTTCACGCTCTGACACCTACCCTGCGGTAGACGTTCGCGAAGACGATGTGTCAATGGGGCATGAGGCAACTGTCTCGCGCGTTAGCGAGGAGCAATTGTTCTACCTTCAGTCTCGTGGCCTTCCAGAGGACGAAGCCATGGCCATGATTGTGCGCGGATTTATCGAGCCAATCGCTAAAGAATTACCAATGGAGTATGCGCTCGAGTTGAACAAACTCATTGAGATGCAGATGGAAGGGGCTGTTGGTTAATGAGCGCAGCAACACAGACAGCCCAACACGGTCTGTCGGAGCACAGCCATGGGGCGGGCGTTCCGATTCAGACTCGATACGAACGGAAGCGTTCAACTAACGTTCAAGATTTTCCTGCAATCTCTGCGCGCGAAGAGCAATGGCGTTATCTGAGCGCTGATCGCCTTGGGGGACTTGACGCCGACACACTTTCCGAATTTACTGGCGATCTTGCCATCACACACTCCGATGGAGTAACCACCGCCTGGGTTGGCGAAGAGAATCCAGCCTTTGGTGGTGCCGGCATTCCAGAGGAGCGCCCAAGCGCTGCCGCCTGGGGGTCTGCAAAGCAGGCATACCTAGTTACAGTTCCGGCAAATCAAAAGTCGGATGTCCAGATTGCTCTTTCATCCGATTCGGCCGAGCCAAGCGCACTGCACTTGATCATCGATGCAAAACCATTTGCTGAAGCTACCGTGATTCTTGATCACAAGGGCCACGCGATTCTCGGCGAGAACGTTGAAATCATCGTGGGTGACGAAGCTCAGCTAACCGTTGTTTCGATTCAAGATTGGGATGACCACAGCATTCACGCATCAACTCAGATGGCGCGACTTGGCAGAAATTCCAGATTGAAGCACGTAGTGGTTAGCCTCGGCGGAAAAACAGTTCGTGTTGCAAGCTCAACAGAATTTACTCAGCCTGGTGGCGACACTGAAATGTTGGGAATGTATTTCGCGGATGCTGGCCAGTACTTAGAAAACCGCCTGTACGTTGATCACGCAGTGCCAAACTGCAAGTCTCGAGTGACCTACAAGGGAGCACTTCAGGGTGAGAAGGCTCACACCGTTTGGGTCGGCGACGTGCTCATTCGCATGGCCGCTGAGGGCACCGATACTTACGAGCTGAACCGAAACCTGCTACTTACCGATGGTGCTCGTGCAGACTCTGTGCCGAACCTGGAAATTGAAACCGGAAAAATTGAGGGAGCAGGGCACGCGTCTGCTTCAGGTCGCTTCGATGACGAGCAACTGTTCTATCTTCAGGCTCGCGGCATAACCGAAATCGAAGCACGACGCCTCGTGGTGCGCGGCTTCCTTAACGAAATCATTCAGCAGATCGACAACGAGCAAATTCGTGAGCGACTCACCAATTCAATCGAAGCAGAGCTAGAAAGGAGCGGTTCATAATGGCCGTTCGCATTTGTGCCGTTGAAGACATCAAGCCTGGCAAAGCCATTCGCGTGAAAATTGGCGAAACTGCAATTGCAATTGTTAGAACCAAAGCCGGAGACGTCAAGGCGCTTGACGACAAGTGCTCTCACGGAGAAATCTCATTGAGCGAGGGTTTCGTGGACAACGAGACCATCGAATGCTGGGCGCACGGGGCAAAGTTTTCGCTGACCACCGGGGAAGCCCTGACCCTGCCAGCCTTTGAGCCAGTTGCGGTTTACGAGGTGATCATCGACAACGGTGACATTTTCTTGGAAATCGACGCAGAGTAATTCGCCCAAAACTTACAGACAAAGACTTTAGAGAAGAGATCAGAATGGCAAAGCTAGAAATCAAGAACCTGCACGTGACCGTAGACACAGAGCAAGGAACCAAGGAAATTCTCAAGGGAGTTGACCTGGTAATCAACAGCGGTGAGAGCCACGCCATCATGGGCCCAAACGGTTCTGGTAAGTCAACCTTGGCCTACACAATCGCCGGGCACCCAAAATACACCGTCACCCAGGGGGAGATTCTTCTAGACGGCGAGGACGTTCTTGAGATGAGCGTTGATGAGCGAGCTCGCGCAGGTTTGTTCCTGGCCATGCAGTATCCGGTAGAAATTCCTGGCGTTTCGGTTTCAAATTTCCTACGCACCGCCAAGACAGCAATTGATGGCGAAGCCCCTGCACTGCGTACCTGGATCAAGGACGTAAAGGGCGCAATGGATAACCTAAAGATGGACTCCACCTTCACCGAGCGAAACGTAAACGAAGGTTTCTCTGGCGGTGAAAAGAAGCGTCACGAGATTCTGCAGATGGAACTACTTAAGCCGAAATTTGCCGTACTTGATGAGACTGACTCAGGTCTTGACGTTGATGCACTGAAGATTGTTTCCGAAGGTGTTAATCGTGCCAAGGAATCAAACGAATTTGGTTTGCTTCTAATCACCCACTACACCCGAATCTTGAAGTACATCAAGCCAGACTTCGTGCACGTTTTTGTTGCTGGCAAGATTGCAGAGCAGGGTGGCGCAGAGCTTGCCGACCGACTCGAGGCCGAGGGCTACGACCGCTACGTATTGGCATAGTCATGACAGTAACCGAACTTGACCCAGCACTCTACGACAAAGTTATCGAGGCGCTAAAAGACGTAATTGACCCTGAAATCGGAGTCAACATTGTTGACCTTGGCTTAATCTATGGACTTCAAAAGTCAGAGGATGGCAATCTACTAATCAACATGACCCTGACTTCAGCCGGGTGCCCACTTACCGATGTTCTCGAAGAGCAGACCGCTGAATGCCTGGACGGAGTCGTCGACGCCTTCAGAATCAACTGGGTTTGGATGCCACCGTGGGGTCCAGAAAAAATCACTGAGGACGGCCGCGAACAAATGAGAGCAATCGGTTTCTCGATTTAAGGATCAAAAAAAATCCCCAGCTCTTGGCTGGGGATTTTTTGTTTCTAAAGTTTTAGCCCTGCAGTTTTTTGATGCCTGCCCACGCTAGTGGCAGCAAGGCGGCGGCGATGATGGCTTTGACCGCATCCCACACCAAGAACGGGGTCATAATGCCAGCGGCAATCGCAATGTCTCCACCGGTTGCAACAGCTGCAAGCACTGGGATTCCAAAGGCATAAATGACAATTGAACCAACTGCATAGCTCACAAACATCTTCACTGCGTGTGAGCTCCAATTGCGTTCAGCCAATCGGCCAACTACGAACGCAGCCGCGATAAATCCAATTACGAAACCAAAGGTTGCCCCCATCACTGCCTGTAGCCCAACCGCGTGTGAGCCGTCCTTGAGTGGAGCAAAAACTGGCAAACCAACTACGCCTAGAACTGCGTACAGGGCCATTGAAAGGGCGCCTCGGACAGAACCCAGTGAGGCACCAACAAGAAGCACTACCAGGGTCTGCAGGGTAAATGGCACCGGAGATGCGGGAATTGAAATTTGAGCGGCCACCGCGGTGAGCGCTGCACCAGCGGTAATCAGAGCAACATCGGCAGCGGCACTTCTTGGCACAACAAGATCAACAATCGTGTTGCGGTTAATAGTAAGAACAGACATTCAGCATCTCTCGTTAGGAAGCGTCTTATTGACTTGAGTCGATTGTAGACTAGGACTTTTGTTGGTCGCCAATAATCCGCGACAGTTTTCAACCCCTATTTTTGGAGATTCCCATGATTAGCGTGCGCGACCTTGAGATCCGCATAGGTGCTCGCACGCTAATGACTGGCGTTAATTTTCGAGTGGATAAGGGTGACAAGGTTGGTTTGGTTGGCCGAAACGGTGCCGGCAAGACCACGTTGACCAAGATCTTGGCTGGCGATGGTCAGCCCGATCAAGGCACAGTTGAACGAGGCGGTGAAATTGGGTACCTTCCGCAAGACCCAAGAACCGGAGACCCTGAAGAACTCGCTAGAACAAGGATTCTAAACGCGCGCGGACTAGGCGATCTCATGGCGCAGATGTCGCAAGCCACAGAGGATATGGGAAGCATCGATGAAAAAATCTTTGATGCCGCAATGGTCAAATATGGAAAGTTAGAAGAACGGTTTCAAGCCGGTGGGGGCTATGCGGCTGAGGCAGAGGCGGCAGCGATTGCCAGCAACCTTGGCCTTAAAGATCACATTCTTGATCAACCGCTAAAGACCCTCTCCGGTGGCCAGCGTCGTCGTATCGAATTGGCTCGAATTCTTTTTAGCGCGGCAGAAACGATGATTCTTGATGAGCCAACAAACCACCTAGATGCAGATTCCGTAGTCTGGTTGAGGGATTTTCTAAAGTCCTATCAGGGTGGTCTGATTGTGATTAGTCACGACGTTGATCTTGTTGAAGAGACAGTCAATCGAGTTTTTTACCTGGATGGCAATCGAACCGTAATTGACATCTACAACATGGGCTGGAATGCCTACAAAAAAGCGCGCGAGACAGACGAAGAGCGACGCAAGCGTGATCGCGCCATTGCCGAAAAGAAGGCAAGCACACTGCAACTTCAAGCGGCAAAATTTGGGGCCAAGGCCAGCAAGGCAGTTGCTGCAAAGCAGATGGTTCGACGTGCCGAGTCGCTCCTGAATTCACTTGACGATGTTCGTGAAGTTGAGCGCGTGGCAAAAATAAAGTTCCCCGATCCAGCTCCGTGTGGTCGAACACCCTTGATGGGCGAAAACCTGAGCAAGAGTTATGGATCGCTAGAGATTTTTACCGCGGTAGACCTAGCTATCGACAAAGGCTCCAAGGTAGTCATCATCGGATTAAATGGTGCTGGAAAAACAACGTTGCTGCGCATGTTGGCCGGTATCGACAAACCAGACACCGGAAGAATCATCGAGGGGCATGGGCTCAAAGTTGGTTATTTCGCCCAGGAGCACGAAACTTTAGATGTTTCAAAATCGGTACTAGAAAACATGCAGCGCTCGGCGCCTCAACTCGCCGACACCGATGCCCGCAAGGTTCTTGGTTCATTTCTCTTCACCGGAGATGATGTGAACAAGCCTGCTGGTGTTTTATCTGGAGGCGAGAAAACTCGTCTTGCCTTGGCATCCCTAGTTGTTTCATCGGCGAACGTACTGCTGCTCGACGAACCAACTAACAACCTAGACCCAGCCAGCCGTGAAGAGATCCTTCGCGCCCTAAGTACTTTCACCGGGGCAGTGGTGCTTGTTTCCCACGACGTGGGTGCGGTGTTGGCCTTAAATCCGGAGCGAGTGTTGATTCTGCCGGATGGCGATGAAGACCACTGGAACGATGGCTACGCCGAATTGATTGAACTTAGCTAACCGCATCTTCAGCAGCCTTGTCAGCATCGCCAAATTTTCGGCGAACCTTTGGCCGATAGTTTGGATCGCTGGCTATTTTTCTGGCTTCAAATTCTTGTCTAATTGCCCACCACAGAGCACCGAAAGCCATCAGCGCAAATAGGATCCACTGCAGCGCGTAGCTCAGATGATTGCCTTCGGTTAATTCGGGTCTTGGCAGAATTTTTGGCAGAGCCTGATCGTTGTAAGAATCGGCAAGACGAATGTAAACCTTGCGATAAATCTCGCCAGATAGGTTTTCCGTTTCGATCAAAGCGTCAACGTTTATTGTTGCAATCTGTCCCGGTGGAGCCTGTCGATTTAGGGTTGGTTCTG
>JACCDH011066217.1_pt1 | contig 49501 bp, 57 predicted proteins | sample 7442481 | NCBI WGS metagenome assembly JACCDH01 (sample SAMN15323433, study PRJNA562643) | freshwater metagenome | isolation source: river surface water | place: USA:Blue River Watershed | collected 2017-08-15
AGAACACTACTACCTTGAATTCCTACAGCGGCTAGTTTAATAAGCTGATATCCATTCGTTGTATAAATAATTTGAAATATTCCATTATCCGTACTAACCCACCCTTTGCCATCTTTTGTAAAATAAATTTGATTAATAGCTGCCTGTAGGGTAAGAATTTGTTTTTCCCATTTGCGGGTAACAGTATTAAAAAAAGCTATTCGCCCGTTCTGCTCTGTAGTGAAGCAATAGAGTATTTGCTTTGAATCAATTTCAAATTTTAGCTTGTCAGTACCAAAGTCAATAAAAGGAAGTTGATAAAATGATAATTTAGCTTTTTTAATATCAGAAAAGCTTTTATCTATACTGCAGAGTTGCTTTCGTTTAGAATGAAGTCCCCATAAGTTTTCTTTCTCATCTAACACAGCAAAAACAACTGGATTAGCGATTGTATCTAAACGAACCAATTCTCCTCTTTCGTTAATAAATCCTTTCCGATTACTTTTTGGTAAGAAAATCCTGCCCTTCTTATCTTTAATCAATTTAGTGTAAGGGCTATTGATAAAATTTTTCTCTTCGTTAGATAAATAAAATCGACTAAACTTACCTGTTTGTTTATTGAGTTTGTTCAACCCATTTCGAGTACCAATCCATAAAAACCCTTTATTATCTTCTTCAATAGAAAGGACAAATTGATCACTTAGCGTAGTAGTATCAAGTGCGTTGGATCTATATTTTTTAAATGATTTACCATTAAAACTATTTAGCCCATCTTGTGTTCCAACCCAAATTAAACCATCACTGTCTTGGAAAATACAGTGAACACTATTTTGAGAAAGTCCATTTGAAACATTGTAATTAATAAATCTGTACTGAGCATTTGAGTTTACAAATGACAGTAGTAATAAGATAATATTTGCAATAAAATATTTCAAATCATACAAAAAGAAAATTAACTAAACGCCTCTTTTACTCTATCAAAAAAGCTTTTCTCTCCTTTAGCAGGATTAGGCTTAAAGTTACCACTTGTATTAAATTTTTCTAAAGCTTGTTTTTCTTCTGCACTTAAACTTTGAGGAGTCCAAACATTCACATTGATCAATTGATCCCCTCTATGATAACCTTGCACTTCAGGGAAACCCTTTCCTTTTAGTCTAAATATTTTACCGCTTTGAGTGCCTGCAGGAATTTTAATCTTTGCTCTTCCATCAATAGTAGGTACTTCAACTTGTGTTCCAAAAACTGCATCTGGAAAAGAAATATATAAATCATAAGCTACATTCAATCCATCTCTATGCAGCTCTTCATGCGATTCTTCTTCAATTTGTATGATTAAATCACCTGGTGCGCCACCTCGTTCACCGGCATTCCCTTTACCACTCATACTTAACTGCATACCCTCCTGAACGCCAGCAGGTATTTCAATACTTATGGTTTCTTCGCCATAAACCCTTCCCTCGCCTTTACAAGAACCACATTTTGCAGTGATGGTTGTTCCTTCTCCATTACAACTAGGGCAGGTAGAAACGGTTTGCATTTGTCCAAGGAAAGTACTGGTCACTTTTCTAACCTGACCAGATCCTCCACAGGTAGAACAAGACTGTGAACTGTTTTTATCTTTAGCACCACTGCCTGTACAAGTAGTACAAACCACATGCTTTTTTACTTTCACATTTTTAGTAACTCCTTTGGCAATTTCTTCATAATTCAGCTTAAGCTTAATGCGTAAATTCGACCCTCTAGTACCTCTTTGTCTTCCTCCCCCTCCACGTTGTCTTCCGCCTCCAAAGAAACTTCCAAACATATCATCTCCAAAAATGTCGCCGAACTGACTGAAAATATCATCCATATTCATGCCTGCACCACCACCATAATTTCCACCACCGGTTCCAGGACCAAATGCGGCATGACCATATCGATCGTACTTGGCTTTCTTATCTGCATCACTCAATATTTCATAAGCTTCAGCCGCTTCTTTAAACTTTTCCTCAGCTGCTTTATCTCCTGGGTTTCTATCCGGGTGAAATTGCATAGCTGTTTTTCGATAAGCTTTTTTTATCTCATCAGCCGAAGCAGATTTTGATACCCCTAGTACTTCGTAAAAATCTCTTTTTGCCATAAAATTTTAATTGGATTATTTTCCTACAACCACTTTAGCAAAGCGAATCAGTTTATCATTCAAAAAATAACCCTTGGTTACTTCATCAATTACTTTACCCTTCATCTCTTCAGAAGGAGCAGGTATTTCTGTGATGGCTTCATGCTTTTCTACATCAAAGTCGGTATTGATGCTTTCCATCACTTTAACCCCTTTTTGCTGAAGATTGCTCCGAAGTTTATTGAATACCAATAAAACACCTTCCTTTTGCACGGCAATATCATCATTGCCATTCAATTGCTTCTCTGCCCTATCACAGTCGTCTAGAACATCTAACAATGAAACAATCACGTCTTTTCCAGCGGTTTGAATCAATTCCAATCTTTCTTTAGCTGTTCTTCTTCTAAAATTGTCGAATTCAGCCATTAAACGCAGGTATTTATCCTTTTGTTCTGCCAATTCTTCTTCTAATTTGGCCATTGCAGTCTCTTCCGCAACTGGCTCATTTAAATGGGCTGTACCAGCTGCAGTTTCGTCAGCATTAATATTCATTTCTGCTGTTTTTTCTGTTGTTTCGCTATTATTCTGCAATTCTTGCTCTTCCATAGTATAAATTATTTGATAGCCTATATAGGCAATAATTTTGCCACGCAAAGAAAAGGGAAAAATTGACAGTTCTAGCCTACTTATATTTGCCAAATGATTAAGGTATACCTGAGAAAGAAAATAGCCCCTAGAATAGCGAATGGACATCCTTGGATATATGGCAATGAAGTGGACCGGGTTGCAGGTAATCCTGAACCGGGAGAGATAGTGGAAGTTCGATTTGCCGATGGAAAATTGGCAGGAGTAGGATATTTCAATGCCCAATCCCAAATAATCGTTCGCCTTCTGAGCCGAAAAATAGAGGAAATTAACGAGGCTTTTTTTTACCAGCGAATCCTTCAAGCATGGCAATACAGACAGAAAACAGGCTATACCGAAAACTGCAGGCTGGTATTTGGTGAAGCAGATCAGCTACCCGCATTAATTATTGATAAGTTCAACGATTATTTTGTTATTCAAACATTGGCATTGGGAATGGATATTTGGAAACCAGCCATTATTCATGCAATTGAAAGCATATTTAAACCGAAGGGAATTTATGAGCGCAACGATGTGCCTGTAAGAACCTTAGAAGGACTTGATCAACAAAAAGGATTTTTATCGGCCCCATTTGATACGAATATTATCATCAACGAAAATGGTTTGAAATTTTATGTAGACATCGAAAATGGCCAAAAAACAGGGTATTTTTTAGACCAACAAGACAATAGAAGGGCCATCCAACATATTGTAAAAGGTGCAGAAGTAATGGGCGCATTCACCTATACAGGAACTTTTGAAATTCATGCAGCACATTATGGGGCTAAATCTGTTTTAGGTATTGATATATCAGAACAAGCCGTTGCGCAGGCGAATAAAAACGCTGCATTAAATGGACTTGAAAAAATTGTGGAGTTCAAAGCCATGAATGCTTTCGATGTTCTCAAAGACTGGGGAAAAGATGGACCGTTGTATGATGTAGTGATGTTAGATCCACCTGCTTTCACCAAGAGCAGAGAAAATATTCAAAAAGCCGTGACAGGTTATAAAGAAATTAATTTGAGGGGAATGAAGCTGATACGCAATGGAGGCTTCCTTGTTACTTCAAGCTGTACCAATTTGGTAAACCCCGATTTGTTTTTACATACGATCAATGCCGCTGCTAAAGATGCCAAAAAGCGAATTAAGCAAGTAACTTTTCAAGCACAAGCAAGCGACCATCCCATTATTTGGGGAATGGAAAATACCAACTATTTAAAATTTCTAATTGTAGAAGTGACAGATCGATAATGGTTTATCTCGCTACCTGAAATTTACCCGACTCAATGATTCTTCCTGCGCGATCTTTTAATTGAAAGATGTACAATCCGCGATAATAATTGTCGTCAAAATAAATGGTCAATTTAGATGAGTTGACTCTTTGCGCACTCATTTTTCTTCCCATAAAATTGAATACCTCAAGGGTATAGGATTTATCCACTGAAGGATCCAATTGAAAATGGATATATTGAGTAGCAGGGTTGGGATAAAAACGTTGAATTTTGTTTTCAGTATTTACAGATGCAGCAAAGTCTACGGGATAGCCGTTCACTGCAAAACAACTGCAGCCAACCGCGAAAAATACCCATAAAATTGACCTGTAAAAAATCTTCATTCAACTTATTGTCTAATGAAGTTAAATAGTATTTGGGTAAATACCAAAAATACCCACGGCATTGCCTTTCAATAATTTGAAAAACAATGCCGTAGATATACAATTAAATTACAATGCAGCTAAAGTAGCTTGAATTGCAGTAAAATTAGGCAAGTCGCCTGGAGTAGGACAAACTTCCGCATATTGAACCACACCGTCTTTATCAATCACAAAAGCAGCACGCTTACTAACACCCAACATTTCGAATGCAGGGAAAGTTTCGTACAATACGCCAAAAGCTTTAGCCGCTTCTTTATTAAAGTCACTTAATAAAGGGAAATTTAAATTTTGCTCTTTGCTAAACTTTTCTAAAGTAAAAAGAGAGTCTACAGAAATACCAAATACTTGTGCATTGGTATTATTGTACAAAGCAATATTATCTCTAACATTACAAAGTTCAGCAGTACATACACCAGTAAAAGCTAGAGGGAAAAACAATAACACCACCGGTTTTCCTTGTTGTTCTTCTAAACTTACTTTTTGTTTTTCTGTATTAAACAGGGTAAAGGCTGGAGCCTTTTGGCCAACTTGAATACTCATTATATTTGATTTTATGGTTAATGAAACGATATCAATTAAACAGTTGAAAGAATAAATAGTTTGGAAATTAGGCTACTATTAAACATCCATCTCAGGTACAAAATCAGGAACCATTAATTTGCCCGCGGTTTTTGCAATGATTTCTTCCACCGAAACACCTGGCGCTCGCTCTAACAATTCAAACCCATTGTGAGTAATGGCTAATACAGCTAATTCGGTTACCACTTTCTTCACACAGCCCACTCCAGTTAATGGTAAGCTACAATTTGGTAATAGCTTGCTTTCACCTTTAGGATTGGTATGCATCATGGCAACAATAATATTTTTAGCACTGGCTACCAAGTCCATTGCACCTCCCATCCCCTTCACCATTTTACCAGGTATTTTCCAATTAGCAATATCGCCTTGCTCACTTACTTCCATAGCACCTAATACGGTCAAATCAATCTTACCAGCCCGAATCATTCCAAAACTTTCCGCACTGTCAAAAAAAGCGCCTCCAGGTATAACAGTAACGGTTTCCTTTCCTGCATTAATTAAATCTGCATCAATAGCAGATTCTTCAGGATAAGGTCCCATCCCTAAAATGCCATTTTCGCTTTGAAAAACGACGGTAATATCATTTGGAATATAATTGGCCACTAATGTTGGGATACCAATTCCTAAATTCACATACATTCCATCTTTTAACTCTTTGGCTATTCTTTTTGCAATTCCAAATTTATCTAATGCCATAAAACTGACTTAATGAAATGATTAAATTAGATTTTAGTTGTTCTTCTTTCAATTCGTTTTTCATAATTACTTCCTTGGAAAATGCGGTGTACATAAACACCTGCCACATCCACTTCATCGGGATCAATTTCTCCGGGCTCTACCAAATGTTCTACTTCGGCAATAGTGATATTACCTGCTTTAGCCATTGAGGTAGAAAAATTTCTAGTTGCTTTTCTAAAAACTAAATTGCCTGCTTTATCACCCTTCCAAGCTTTAACAATAGCAAAATCGGCATGAATGGCTTTTTCCATTAAATACATTTTGCCATCAAATTCTCTTACCTCTTTACCAATAGCTATTTCTGTTCCATAACCAGCCGGAGTAAAATAAGCAGGGATACCCATTGCTGCCATTTGAATGCTGGTAGCTAAAGTTCCTTGAGGAACCAAGTCTACTTCTAATTCTCCACTCAATAATTGCTTTTCAAACAAAGCATTCTCTCCTACATAACTACTGATCATTTTTTTAATCTGCTTAGTTTGTAGCAATAATCCTAATCCAAAATCGTCTACACCTGCATTATTTGAAATACAAGTTAAACCGCTGATATTGTGTTGAACCAACGCTGCAATACAATTTTCAGGAATACCATTTAAGCCGAAACCGCCTAACATAATGGTAGCTCCATCTTTGATATCTGCAGTTGCTTCTAGGGCATTTTTAAAAACCTTATTCATTATTTTTTTGGTTGAGTTTTTTGTAAAAGCGTTGTTCTTTGTCTTGTAGAAATCGCTTCCATTGAATCTATTAACACTTTATACTGTTCTGGATGAGCAGTATAATAGGCATAACTATCGTAAAATTTTTTTCGTTCTATTCCATAACTACGAAACACTTGGTCATACAAACGAATATTTTCTTTCGCTAATTTATTTAAAGAATCCTTTGCAGTAATTCGAATAAAATATTCATCCATCTTTATTAGATCCCACATGATTTTAGACATATCATTAACAGGAATCACCTGCTTAGGAATTTTTTCACCTGCACAAGAAATGGCTAACACAAAAAAATATAAACCAAACTTTTTTCTCACTTTAATTCCTCTTTATATTTATTTGCATTGGGTATATCCAGTAAAGATAAAATTTCTACTGCTTTTGACTTTTCTTCAGCGGTTCCTTTTTTAAATATTCCAACCAATTCATTTGCTTTCCCTTGCATGAAAAATTGTAGAATCATGGTATTCGGATTCTCTTTATTAAATGCGCTTAATTGAATTAATGCTTGCAAAATATTGGCCCTTGCTTCATTTTCACTATCAATCAATTTATCCAAACCAGCCCTATAATAGGTATGAACCACATCATGAATGATATTGAATTTTGTATTGATTAAATTCTCGTTTAACCAATAACGATTTCGCAATCCATCAAACATTCTCCAACCCGCAATTCGCTGACCTTCGGGAGCATTGTTCACTATATTCTGTGCTTTTCTAAAATAAGTTTCTCCAGATTTAGGAGAAAAAGAATCATAATCTAATCCTATAATCATATAGGCGTAGTAAGCTAAAACAGCTGTTAAATTTGCGGCGGCTGCATCGGTTCCTTGCACCCTGTTCTCATTAAATTCTACAGGTTGAAATTCTACGTACTTGAACAATAATTCTGGATCTATAAAATTGACCAATGCTGCTTGATAAGAAGCATTAAATACAGGCCTGGCTGCTTGTACGGTTAATGAAGCTTTATATATATTGGGTTCTACAGCTGACTCAATATTTACGATAAAGCTGCATTCTATTTTCTCATTCTCTCGAAATACATCCGCAGTCCATTTGCGGTTATTCATGAAATTATTCAGTTGAGTTTGAAGCGTAGTAAATATTTTTCTATCTACTGTTGTTGCAACTCTTCCGGCCATTACGGTCACTTTCGCTTTTAATTCTTGTGCACTTACTGATGAATTCAATATTGAAACAATTGCAATAATCAATAGAAACAAGTGCTTACGCATAATAAAAGTTAATTTGAACTGGAACTAAAAGTAACAAAAAACGACAGTATTATACTGTCGTTTAAATCATTTTAGAAAGAATTAGCTTATCTAAATAAGTCGGTATCAATATTTCTTCTGTGGTACACTTTACCTTCCATAAATTCTGTTGTTGCCAAAATTGCTGGGTTAGGCATTTTCTCGTACGCACGGGAAATTTCAATTTGCTCCTTATTCTCGTGAATCTCTTCTAAGCTATCTGTATGGCTTGCAAACTCTTCTAGCTTGTTATGCAATTCCTCACGAAGAGAAATATTAATCTGATTCGCTCTTCTTGCAATGATTGCAATAGATTCATACAGATTACCTGTTTTCTCTTTTATGGAGATTAGGCTTTTGGTTTCTACCACACTAGCGGTGTTGGCACTCATTTGCCTTCTTAATTTACTCATTTTTTCCCGTTTTTTTAAGTATGTTAAGGGTTTGTGTTTTATACTTGGTCACTTCTTCTAAAAACTTACTATCGGTGAAACGTTCTACAAATTCATTGCACTCAGAAATCACTTTTTCGTAACGTTCTTTTTGTTTTTCCTCGTAGCTCATTTCAGCATACTTGAAGTATGACTTAATCATGAGGGCCTTGTATTCATCTGATTTTTTAGAATCAGGAAAATTATCAGCTACATTACTAAATGCAATCGCAGCTGCTTTATAAAATCCTAGATTATAATATAACTCAGCACTCAAAAATTCTTTACGCTCTAATTTCTCTCTACACAAATCAATGATCTCGGTTGCCTCTTTAACCCTGTTAGATGTAGGATGCGTGCTAATAAAAGCCTGCATTAAACCCATTGTTTTAGTTGTATTGGTTTGATCCAATTCAACCTTTGGTGATTGTTTAAAATAACAGTAAGCCCGCATGTATTCGCAGTCTTGACTTTTAGTGCTTGCAGGAAAATTTTCTACAAAGCTTTTAAACATATTTTCCGCGTTCAGGTAATCTTTGATATAGTAATAAGAATATGCGTATTTGTAATACAAATCTTCATATCGCTGAGAACCTTTTAAGTACGGAAATATATCTTCAAAGAGCCTTAATGCTTCTTGGTATTTTTTGTTAGCATAGTACTGCTCGGCCATTTTGTACTTATACTCATAATCCTTGCTCTTCATTATTTTAGCAAACTTTGTAGTGCAAGACGAAGCCAAGAAAACGGTCAACAATAAAATAGTTACAATTCTACCCATAGAAGTTGGCGAAATTACGTATAAAATAGCAATTTAAGAAGGGTTTTTCTCAAGTTAATGGTACAGGGCGTTAATTAATAGCTAAAAAGGCCGTCCAGCGTTTTACAACCGGACAGCCTTTTCTATTACAACTTCAGGTGATATTACTTGGTATCACCCTCTCCTTCCTGCAATTTAGCCTTGATTTCAGCAAGAGCGCCTAAATCTCCAAGGGTCGCTTTTTCAACCTTAGCTTGGATATTTTTTACCGCTTTCTTGGTGTTATCAGATTCAGCTTTCGCTTCTTTCTTCGCTGCTTCTTTTTCTTCAGCAATATGCTGCTCCCAAATACGAGCGTGGCTTAAAACAATGCGCTTTTCGTTGCGATCGAATTCAATTACCACAAATTGTGCAGTTTCATCAGCTTTAACCTGAGAACCATCTTCTTTGTTTAAGTGACGGTTAGGGGCAAAACCTTCTAAACCATACTGTAATTGAACCAATGCACCTTTATCATCCTTGCGGGTAACAGTACCTTCATGGATAGATCCAATTGCAAATGTTTCTTCTAAAGAATTCCAAGGATCTTCTTCTAGTTGTTTGTGACCTAACTGAAGCTTGCGGTTTTCTTTATCGATACTTAAAATGATAATATCAATTTGATCAGCCACTTTGGTGTAGTCAGTTGGGTGATTGAAACGCTTCAACCAGCTTAAGTCGCTGATATGAATCATTCCACCAATACCTGGCTCTAGTTCAACAAATACGCCGTAAGGAGTAATGTTTTTAACTAATCCCTTGTGCTTGCTGTTTTCAGGGAATTTGTTTTCGATGGTATTCCAAGGATCCTGAGTCATTTGCTTAATGCTCAAGCTCATTTTACGAGCATCCTTATCTAGGGTAACTACTTTAGCCTCATGCTCATCTCCTAATTTGAAGAACTCTTTTGCATTGATTGGCGTATTTGCCCAAGTAATTTCAGATACGTGCACCAATCCTTCAACACCTGGTTGAATTTCTAAGAATGCACCATAATCTTCAATATTTACTACTTTACCTTTTACTACAGATCCTTCAGCTAATCCTTCAGGTAATACATCCCATGGGTGTGGAGTCAATTGTTTTAGACCAAGGCTGATACGCTTCTTATCGTCATCAAAGTCTAATACAACCACTTGTAATTTCTGATCCATCTTAACCACTTCACTTGGGTGAGAAATTCTACCCCAAGAGATATCGGTGATATATAATAAACCATCTAATCCACCTAAATCCATAAATGCACCAAAGTCGGTAATGTTCTTCACAATACCTTCTAGTACTTGACCCTTCTCTAACTTACTCATGATTTCTGCACGTTGTGCTTCAATATCACTTTCAATTAAGGCTTTATGAGATACAACAGCGTTCTTAATAGTTTCGTTAATCTTCACTACTTTAAACTCCATTGTTTTACCAACAAACTGATCATAATCAGTTACAGGCTTCACATCAATTTGAGATCCTGGTAAGAATGTTTCCATTCCAAATACATCTACAATCAATCCACCTTTGGTTTTGCTGGTAACAGTACCTGTTACAACTTCACCAGTTTTGTGAACTTCCACAATTCTTTCCCAAGCACGGTAAATACGAGCAGACTTACGGCTTAAGTGAAGATTACCAGAACGGTCTTCTTTCTCTACTACCATTACTTCTACTTCATCACCTACTGCCAATCCTGGCAAATCACGGAATTCGTTTAAAGAAACCAAACCATCACTCTTAAATCCAATGTTTACAACAACATCAGTTTTAGTTAAGGCAACAACGCTACCGTTGATGATTTCGCCATCTTCAATTTGAATGAAAGTGTTGTCATACACTTTGTCATACTTTACACGCTCTGATTCTGCATAGTGACTAACATTTCTTTTGTCAATACTCCAATCGAAATCGTCGTGAGCGGTAACTACTTCAGGTGCATTTGTTGTCGCAGTAGGAACAGTAACGGCTTCTTCTGAAGCGGCAACGTTCTCCTGAGCATCTGCGTTTAGTTGTTTGTTAAATAAAATCATACTGTAACCCGATGGTTTTAATCGGGGTGCAAAGTTAATCATTCTTCCGAAATTTAACAGTATTAAAGCCCTAAAATAGTAGCAGGATATTGCATTTATATCAATTTTTACTTATTTTAGTGTTCCAATGACCATTTTCTTATGAAAATTACTCCTATACTCCTATTAGTAGGGTGCATATTGGGAATCTCAACTTATGCACAATCTTATGACCCAAGGGTTGAAAGAGCTATGCGAGCGCAAAAGAAAGCCATGGAAGCGCAAATTATGGCCAATAAAGCAGAAAGAGCCAAAGCCATGTCGATGGGTAAAAAAGAAAAAAATACGGGTCCGGTTTTAACAGAAGCAGAAAAAGCCAAAAGGAATAAAGAAAATATGGACCGAATCCGTAAGCGGATGCAGTTTCTTCAAAACAATGCGAATAATACCAATCCGGAAGCAAAATATAGAGCTGGGCCAGGAGGTGCAGCAGAAAGAATCGGCTCTCCGGGTTATAAGTCTCCTTCCAATAATGTTGAAAGAAAAGAAGCAAGGGTAGCACAAACATATCCGAGAAGATATTAGTGCCATTTTGTATTTTAGTTGGCAAATCATCCAACTATGTATCAATTTAGCTTTTTGATTTTGTTAGTTGCTTGCTCTTTTTTACCTGCTCAAGCACAACAAAAAACTCAGCGCCCAGAAGACATTAAAAAAATTCAATCCATTCAAAAAGGCATTCAGCCAAATGGAAAAAACAAGGCTGTTGTTCATCCCACCAAATCGGATGGAACAATGGACATGCGATATAAAGCCAACAAAGAAAAATTAAAAGAAATAGCACCTGGACCTAAAAAAGCAGATGGTTCTCCAGATATGCGCTACAAAGAAAATAAGCAGGCGCTAAAAGCACCGTTGAAAAAAACAAAGCAGTAATAAAGCTGCAACAGTCTTGATCAACCCATAAAAAGAAATAAAAAAACCGTCTCGATGTATCGGGACGGTTTTTTTATTCGTAGACCAACTGATTAATCTACTTTCAAGGCTTTGTCTATGATGAATAACAAATGAGCTCTATGTGCTTTGGTATCTTCATTAGGAGATACGGCAGCAGCTAATTTGGTTCTCAATTTTTTCAAGGTATACAATGTTGCAGATTTAGATACATCGTCTAAAGGTGCAGTTGGAGCTAATAAACTTGCAGCACCTTTTACAAAACTAATTTGAACATATCTGCGATACACATTTACATTGGTATTGATATCGGCATCAAAAATTCCTTTTACTAAATCACTCATAATTTCTACCACACCGTATTCATTTCCATATAAGCGGGTATTATTTACTCTTTGCAAAGTGATTGGATTTAAAATATGTGCCAATGCACCATTCACTTGTAATCCTAAGAAATTATTGGTCACTTTAAAATCTTCTCCGTTTCCAGGTTGATTAAAGCCTCTACGTTGCATTTGTAAGTAAGGAAATACTTGCGTATCTGCTTCAAATGCATTGGGTGCAAATACATATTTATTCAAAACTTCCATTGCTTTTTTCTGTGTAGCAAGTGGTGTAGGCGTATATGGCTTATTGGTTGAATTTTGTTCAGGGAAACTTCTATCAATATATACTCCTCCAATATAACGGCTCACTGCATTGATTTGACCGCTTCTTTGTCCTTGCAACATATTATATCTAGATCTAAGCTCTGCATAAGATTGACCAGGCTTTGTATATTTCTGAACCAACTTACCCATGATATTATTCACCAACTTAAATCTTTCTTCTGCATACGCAACTGCATCGTTACTCATATCATTTACATTGATACGAGGGTCTATGGCTTTTCCTGGCGCACGCATATCGTCTCCATCATTTCCGAATGCCAATTTAGGATCGGTACTGCGAGATAATATTTTGCTGAGCATTGCTTCTTCCTCCGATTCATTAAATGGAGTATAACCAAATTCAATAGCCCAAATATCATAAGGACCAGCTTTAGTGGTATAGTAGTCTCCTTGTTTAGATCTGTCTAATGAAACGTTGATGGCAGGATAATCCATTACCGAACCAATCAATCCAATTTTACGAGTTATAGAAGTATTGTGTACTTCAGCTGGTGACAACATTTGGCTACTCTTCATATTATGATTCAATCCAAGTGTATGTCCCATTTCGTGCATGATTAAATAAATAAGAAATTGCTGGTGCATTTCTTTTATTTCTGCAGCACTTGCATTCATGGTTTCTAATGTAGTTAACCCTGCAGTGTATTGCATTTTTAATTCTGAACCTATATTGCAATTAAACTGATGTTGGTGCTCCATTCCAGGAAATACCAATTGCGGCATAGAAGGACCATTAAACAATTCATCACTAATTGGAGTTGCACTACCAGAATACCATTCAACTGTAATATCTGATCCCAATATTTGACCAGTTCTTGGATTAACAAAACTTGGTCCAATGGCGCCATAAGAAGGTTGAGCAGAAGATACCCATCTAATTACATTGTAACGAATATCGGCTGGATCCCACTTCGCATCATCTGGCATGATTTTCATTTGAACAGCATTTTTAAAGCCTGCTTTTTCAAATGCTTCATTCCATTTTAAACCAGCATCTACAATAGTTTGACGGTATTCTAATGGAGTTGTATTCTCTACCCAAAAAACAATGGGTTCTACTGGCTCACTCAAAGCAGCTGTTGGGTCTTTCTTTTTCAAAAACCAACGATTGATCATGTCTTTATAGGGCGTTGCACCAACACTCGTCATATCGGTACGCTGCTGCATAAAATATCCCACTCTTGGATCATCTCTTCTTGCTCTAAAATCATTTTTAGGCATTTCCAAAAAGCTATGTTGCATTCTAACACGAACATATCTTGGATCCACTACATCAGGACCGCCAGATGCCATCGTAGAAGGATTATCATAAGACAGATCAACTACTATATCGGTATTGTTAGGATAAGAGCGAACATCTACATATTTAGATTTGGTAGGATTTAAACCACCGAGGTTAAACATAAACATAGCCATTGGGCTGGGCGCCATTTGTGGCTTTACTGGATCCATTTTTTCGCTAAGGAATAAACCATCCACACTAACTAAATATCCATTCTCATCTTCAATACTGAACTTATCATTAAAGAAAACTGCTTCTGGCTTGTCTACATTGGCCGATTTACTAACCGGATTTTTTTGATCGTAATAAAAATTGGTATTGACTTCTGAGAATTCTAATTTATCAAATGCTTTCTTGATTTTATAAACAGCCGTATTTCTATGCATGCTTTGGTTTAGAAACAAAGTAGTGGGACCACTGATAGAAAAACTCTGATAAATAAACTCTTTCTCCAATTGGTCTTTGCGAATATACATTTGCAAACTTCCAGTTACCGTATCTTGGTAAATCGTAAACAAGCCTTCCATTTTTTTATTGCCCTTTGTTTTATCGGCAACGGTTGGCTTTTTAGGAGCAGCAGGTTTGCTGGTATCCGCAGCAGGTTTTGCTGCAGGGGTGGGCGGTTGTTGTGCATGCACCATGGTAGAAACACCTACTAGTAGCAATGCAGTACTAAAGAAATATCTTTTCATATAGTTAGTTTAGGTAATACAAAATATGCATTCTATTCATAACGTAGTATGAATTAACAGAATGTTTGATAATTGGCAAAAAAGGCTTCGCAAAAGCGAATTAGCTTATACGAATGGGAAGCTTAAGATTGAAGATAATTCTCTAATTGAGTGATGGTTTCCTTTTGACTCAAAATGGTTTCGGTTACCACATCATTCATGCTAATGATTCCTGCCAACTTATTTTCTACCATCACTGGCAAATACCGAATATGCCTAGCACTCATTAACTGCATACAATGTTCAATAGAATCGGTCATTGCAACGGAGGGGAAGTCTGCACTCATGATTTCACTAACAGGCGTCTTAGTAGAGTTTCTTCCCATTAAAATGACTTTTCTAGAATAGTCTCTTTCTGTAAGGATACCTAAAAAACGATCATTTTCTGCAACAACAACAGAGCCGATATTTTTCTCTGCCATCATTCGCAATGCATCAATTACAGAAGTGTCAGGGCCAACCATGGCAACTGTACTACCTTTTCTTGCAAGGATATTACTTACTTTACTCATAGTGTAATTTTCTAGCTATAAGTTAAGACTTTTAAATATAAAATACAATACTAAGCAATAAAAAAGGCCTTATTCGTATAGCTTACAGTGCAGATTGAGCTATAGCAGTAGCCGCATTGAACCCACTGGTCCATGCATGCTGAAAGTTAAATCCACCGGTAATACCGTCTATATCCATTACTTCTCCAGCAAAATACAAGCCCGGAATCAATTTACTTTCCATGGTTTGGGGATGAATAGTCGAGAGTTGTACTCCCCCACAAGTAACGAACTCTTCTTTAAAAGTAGTTTTACCATTCACTTCAAAAACATGGCTGGTGAGTAGCTGAATCAATTTATTTTGATTGGCTGATTTCAATTCACCCCATCTGGTATCTGGGGCAATAGCAGCTTCTTCCAATAAAAATAACCACAACCTAGAAGGCAATGCAAATGGATATTTACTAGCCATTTTATTAGCAGCAAATTGCTCTCTATAAAATGACCAATCGTTTCTTAATAGGGCGTCGGTGGTTTCTCCTAACCAATTAACTTGAATAGAGAATTGATATCCCTTTTCGGCCAATTGTCTTGCACCCCAAGCGGATAGTTTTAACACTACAGGTCCACTTAATCCCCAATGGGTAATCAATAAAGCGCCATGCTCTTTTAATTTAGTCCCTGTTATTTTAATCACTGCATTAGTGACAGATAAACCCATCAATGCAGTAATCGGATGCTTGGGCATATTAAAAGTGAATAAAGAGGGGACTGGTGATTCAATGGTATGTCCCAATTGTTTGATCCAATTAAACATCTCTAATTTGGGTAATCCTCCTGAAGCAATACAGATATAATCTGCCTCGATAGAACCCAACTGATTTGTTTCAATTTGAAAACAATCTTCTTTTTTGGTGATTTTTTTTACTTCGGTATGCAGTTGTATATGAACCTTATATCGATCCGCTTCTTTTAACAAACATTCTATGATGGTTGCAGAATTATTGCTTATTGGAAACATCCTACCATCCGCTTCAGCATGCAATTCAACACCACGTTCTGCAAACCAATGGATGGTATCTTGGGTATTGAATTGATAAAAAGCTTTCTTTAAAAACTGTTCTCCTCTAGGGTATTTTTTTACTAATGCAGGTATTTCAAAAAGTTGATGAGTAGTATTACACCTGCCTCCCCCACTTATTTTTACTTTAGCTAATAACTTATTGGATTTTTCTACAATTGTTACCCGCAGCTGTGGATTTAGCCTTGCTGCGTTGACCGCACAAAAAAAACCTGCAGCTCCTCCCCCAATCACAATAAGGTTTTTCATGCACTAAGAATAATAACTGGTATTCAAATTTGGATTAACTTTTTCTGCTGCTTCAATAATACTATAATCAGATAAAATAAGGGCTTTATTGCGCTTCACACATACATCGTGTTCAAAGTGAACAGAAGGCTTTCCATCCCTTGTTCTAATGGTCCATCCGTCTTCATCGGTAAACACTTCTCGTGTTCCTAAATTAATCATTGGCTCAATCGCCAACACTAAGTTTTCTTTTAATTTAGGACCAGAACCTCTCTTGCCATAATTAGGCATTTGCGGATCTTCATGCATACTTCTTCCAATTCCATGTCCTACCAATTCTCTAACAACCCCATAACCGTGCTTAATTTCTGTATGCTCTTGAATAGCAAAAGCGATATCACCAATACGATTATTTACAATTGCTTTCTCAATGCCTTTATACAAAGACTCTTTTGTGATTTTTACTAATTGAATGGCTGCAGGATCTGCATCACCTAGAATAAATGTATATGCATGATCACCATGCCATCCATTGAGTATTACACCCAAATCAATAGAAATAATATCTCCATTCTTTAATGGGGTATCATTTGGAAAACCATGTACCACTACATCATTCACCGATGCGCAAATAGTAAATGGATAACCTCTATAATTTAAGAAGTTAGAAATAGCATTGTTTTGTTTAATAAAGTCTGCACATAGTTTATCTATTTGCAAAGTAGTCATACCCGGTTTTAATACTTTAGCCACTTCAGCCAGTGTTTTACTCACCAACATGGCTGCTTCTTTCATTAGTGCAATTTCCGAGTCCGTTTTATAGATGATCATATCTTTATTTCTTCTGGTCATTTGTTATAAAAAGTAAACCTGTTTAGCATAGCCAAACAGGTTTACGAAGTTCGTTATTTTATTTGATACTAGATGGTCGTACTAGTAACCCCTTGTCTGCCTTGCACTCTTCCACTATTCATTAATCCATCATATTGACGCATTAATAAATAAGTTTCAATTTGTTGCAAAGTATCTAATACCACTCCCACCATAATTAAAAGTGAAGTTCCACCAAAGAAGGTGCTGAATCCTTGAGTAACACCTAATCTTTGCGCAAAACCAGGAAGGATACCTACTAATGCTAAGAAAATGGCACCAGGTAAAGTAATCTTATCCATAATTGCACCAATATAATCAGCAGTTGGTTGTCCAGGCTTAACACCAGGTACAAATCCGTTATTGCGTTTTAAATCTTCTGCAATTTGTTTAGGGTTAAAAATTAAAGCAGTGTAAAGGAATGTAAATCCAATTACCATTACTGAGTATATCAACATATACCAAGCATTGCTATGGTCGTTAAAGATTTTTACAATACCTGAAGCAGAATCTAAATTGGTAAAAGAAACCAATGTAGGTAAGAACATGATCGCTTGTGCAAAGATGATTGGCATTACACCAGCACTGTTCACTTTTACTGGTAAGAACTGACGAGCTCCACCAAATTGTCTGCTTCCGATAATTTGTTTAGCATAGTTCACAGGTATTTTTCTTACCCCTTGAACCAATATGATTAATCCCATAATGATGGAAACCAATACAGCTATTTCAATTAGGAAAATCAATAATCCACCACCACCAGAAACACCTTTTGCACCAAATTCTTGAATAATGCTCTGAGGAAGACGAGCCAAGATACCCACCATGATGATGATAGAAGTACCATTGCCTAAACCCTTGTCTTGAATTCTTTCACCCAACCACATTACAAATAAAGTTCCGGCAGTTAAAGTAACTACAGTAGAAAACCAGAAGAATGGTTTGTATGCAGGTAAAATGGCTTCAGCATAACCAGGACTATTCAAGTAAGCAACATAAGCGCCAGCTTGGAATAGGGTAACGATTACTGTTAAGTAACGTGTCCATTGGTTAATTTTTTTACGACCACTCTCTCCTTCTTTTTGAACCTTCTGTAATTGAGGAACAAGAATAGTCATCAATTGCATAAAGATAGAAGCAGAGATATAAGGCATGATACCTAATGCAAGAATAGATGCTTGAGAAAAAGCACCACCTGCAAACATATCAAATATGCCTAGTAAACCATTGCTCTTTGCAGAATTGGCAGCAGCTTCAATTTTATTAGGATCAATACCCGGTAAAACGATATGCGTACCAAAACGATAAGTTAACACCAATGCAAGGGTTACGATAATTTTATTTCGTAATTCTTCAATGGTCCAAATATTCCTAAAAGTTTGAACTAATTTTTTCACTTCACTAAATTAAATGGCGTTATAACTTAAAACCAAAAGACGCATGCACGATGCGTCTGGCAAATTACGTTAAAATTATTTGATAATCTCAACTGTTCCGCCTGCAGCTTCAATAGCAGCTTTTGCTTTTTCGCTGATGGCGTTAATTTTGAAACTGAGTTTTGTTTTCAGTTCGCCATTACCCAATACTTTAACATTATCAGTACGGCTAATTAAACCGTTGATATATAAATTCTCTAAAGAAATTTCAGTGAAACCGTATTTCTCTACCAACTGATCTAATTGACCAAGGTTGAATACTTTATATTCTACTCTATTGATATTCTTAAATCCACGCTTTGGAATACGACGCTGAATAGGCATTTGACCACCTTCATGAGCCATTTTGCTTTTGTAACCAGCACGGCTTTGACCACCTTTGTTACCTTTTGTAGATGTACCACCTTTACCAGATGCTTCACCACGACCTAATCTTTTTTCTCTTTTTACCGAACCTTCAGCAGGTTTTAAATTGTGTAGTTTCATGTTAATTTGATTTTGAACTTACGGGGTATCACCCCTCGCATTGTTTATAATAAATAAAAGTCAGGAGTAAAGATATCCGCATGAAGCGGTATATCCAAACTACTGACTTGAAAATTTCTTAATTAAGCAACTTCTTCAACCTTTACCAAGTGGCTAACTTTGTTAACCATACCTAGTATTTGTGGAGTAGCTTCTACTTCTTTAGAAGCATTCAACTTTTTCAAACCAAGTGCAATAAGCGTTTGCTTTTGGCGCTCAGATCTGTCGATGCCGCTTTTTATTTGAGTGATTTTTATCTTTTTCATAAATATTATCCGTTGAATACTTTGCTCAATTTGATGTTACGGCCTTTTGCAACCTGAACAGGCTCTCTTAAAAGGCTTAAAGCTTTAATGGTAGCTTTAACCACGTTATGTGGATTAGCAGAACCAAGGCTCTTAGCAAGTACGTCGGTGATTCCAGCACTTTCTAAAACAGAACGCATGCTGCCTCCCGCAATTACACCCGCTCCATGTGCAGCTGGCTTAATAAGTACTTTAGCAGCACCATCTTTTGCCCACTGTTCGTGAGGAATGGTTCCGTGCATAACTGGTACTTTAACCAAGTTCTTCTTTGCATCTTCAATACCTTTAGCAATTGCTTCTTGTACTTCTTTTGCTTTACCAAGACCTTGACCAACAATACCATTTTCGTTTCCTACTACAACAAGTGCAGAGAAACTAAATGTACGGCCACCTTTTGTGGTTTTTACCACACGGTTAATAGCAACTACCTTATCTTTCAGTTCGATGTCGCCACCCGCTTTTACTTTATTTACGCTTACTTTAGACATTTATTGAGCGATTAAATTGATGTTAGTAATTAGAATACCAAGCCACCTTCTCTTGCTCCGTCTGCTACAGACTTCACACGGCCATGATATAGATTTCCACCTCTGTCGAATACACAATTAGTTAATCCAAGAGCCAATGCTTTTTTTGCTACTGCAGCACCAACCATTTTAGACTTTTCAATTTTAGTAACTTTCTGTGCAGCAATATCCTTATCTCTTGAAGATGCGGCAACAATGGTAACACCATTATCATCATCAATTAATTGTGCATAGATTTCAGCATTGCTTCTGAATACAGAAAGACGTGGCTTTACAGCAGTACCTGCAATCTTCTTACGGATGCGGTACCTGATTTTCTGCCTTTGTATTAATTTACCCATTGTTGTTTATTTTATACCTCCGATTCGGCCGGTGGATTGTTAGTTTAATTATTTACCTGCTGATTTACCTGCTTTTCTTCTTAAGATTTCACCTGCGTATTTAACACCTTTTCCTTTGTATGGCTCAGGCTTACGTAAGCTTCTTAATTTAGCAGCAACTTGTCCAATCAACTGTTTGTCTATCCCTTCAAGGAATACTTTAGGGTTTTGACCTTTTTCAGTGGTAGTTGAAACTTTAAGTTCACTTGGAATCTCGATGATGATATTGTGAGAATATCCTAAAGCAAGATCTAATAAGTTTCCAGTGTTAGCAGCTTTAAAACCCACACCCACTAATTCTAATTCTTTCTTGTAACCTTCAGTAACACCTTTTACCATATTGTTTACTAATGAACGGTATAAACCGTGCATAGCGCGATGACGAATTTGATCTGTAGGTCTGGTGAAAACAACTTCACCTTCTTTAACTTCGATAGTAATATCTCTATCAATATTTTGAGTTAATTGTCCTTTAGGACCTTTAACTGTAAGAACATTGTCTGCACTTACGGTGATTGTTACACCTGCCGGAACTACTACCGGTTGTTTACCAATTCTAGACATAGTCGATTTTTAATTTATTATGAACATTGCTCCGTGTTCAGCCACGACTAAGAGGCTTAATTGTCGGAACCTTTTATTTTAAGAAATATAACACAACACTTCTCCACCAACATTCTGAGCCTTAGCTTGCTTATCGGTTAGAACACCTTTAGATGTACTAAGGATGGCAACACCCAAACCATTGATTACTCTCTTAATTTCTGCAGGCTTTGCATATTGACGTAATCCTGGACGACTAACTCTTTCTAAAGAACGAATAGCAGGAACTTTGGTATTAGGATCATACTTTAAAGCGATCTTAATTAAACCTTGTTTGTTATCGTCTTCGAATTTGTACTTCAAGATATAACCTTGATCATACAAAATCTCTGTTAAACGCTTCTTCAAATTAGAAGCAGGAATTTCAACCAGTCTATGACCAGCCAACTGAGCATTACGAATTCTAGTTAAGAAGTCTGCTATAGGATCAGTTACCATATTATTATAATTATACTAGTTCTAAATTTTGTTTATCAAACTGACTACTACCAGCTTGCTTTTTTAACACCTGGAATCATACCGTTTAAAGCCATGTCACGGAACATAATCCTTGACAAACCAAAATAACGCATATAACCTTTAGGTCTTCCTGTAAGCTGACAACGGTTCTTTAAACGTACCGGAGAAGCGTTCTTTGGAAGTAGATCTAATCCTGCGTAGTCACCTGCTGCTTTTAGAGCTGCACGCTTTTCAGCATATTGAGCTACCATTTTCTCGCGCTTTCTTTGTCTGGCTTTGATTGATTCTTTTGCCATAATGTTTTTGTTCTGTGTTTAATTAATCTTTCTTGGTTCCTTTAAACGGCATTCCCAATTCTTTTAAAAGCTCGTAAGCTTCTTCATTGGTAGTTGCAGTTGTTACAAAAGTGATATCTAAACCGGTAATTTTATTTACTTTATCAATATCAATTTCAGGGAAAATGATTTGTTCAGTAACACCTAATGTATAGTTACCTCTTCCGTCGAATGCTTTATCGCTAATTCCCTTGAAGTCACGTACACGAGGTAGTGCTACAGAAACCAATCTGTCTAGGAATTCATACATTTTCTCGCCTCTTAAAGTAACGCGAGCACCAATTGGCATACCCTTACGTAACTTGAAGTTTGAAATGTCTTTTTTAGACATAGTAGGAACTGCTTTTTGACCAGTGATCATATTCAATTCTTCTACTGCAATATCAACTAATTTCTTATCTGTAACCGCTCCATTAACACCACGGTTGATACAGATTTTTTCTAATTTAGGAGCTTGCATTACAGTAGTGTAAGCAAACTTCTTCATCAACGCAGGTACAACATCTTTGGTGTACTTCGCTGCTAATCTCGGTGTATATTTAGCTGTACTCATTATTTGATTACCTCCCCAGATTTTTTAGATACACGTATTAATTTTCCATTTTCACGGGTACGCTTCACTTTGGTTGGCTCGCCCTTTTTAGCATCCCACAACATTACATTGCTGATGTTGATAGGGGCTTCTACTTTTACAATACCACCTTTGGTATTTTGAGCAGATGGCTTGGTGTGCTTTGTAACGATATTCACTCCTTCTACTACTACACGTCCTTTATCTACAATCACTTCCAATACTGTGCGAGGCTTTTTCAAATCCTTGTCATCTCCGGCAATTACCACTACGGAATCACCTTTTTTGATGCTGAATTTGGCTTTAAATCTTGTACTCATTTTATTTAGCTTTTAGCTTTTTTTATAATACTTCAGGAGCAAGAGAAATAATTTTCATATATCCCTTATCACGTAATTCTCTAGCTACAGGTCCAAAGATACGTGTACCGCGAGGCTCGTCTGAATTGTTCAACAACACTACTGCGTTGTCATCAAAACGGATATAAGAACCATCTTTTCTGCGAAGTTTGTTTTTAGTACGAACAATAACTGCTTTAGATACTGTTCCTTTTTTAACACCACCTGCAGGGATTGCGTCTTTTACCGTAACAACAATTTTATCGCCGATCTTAGCATAATCCTGACCGCTATTACCTAGTACCTTAATACAAAGGACTTCTTTAGCGCCACTATTGTCAGCTACATTTAACCTGCTTTCTTGCTGAATCATTTTATTTAATTTGAAATTTTACATTTAAGAACAGCCGCATCGTATAAGATGAAGTAGTTACTCAAATCAATATTATTATTTCGCTTTTTCTACAATTTCAACTAGTCTCCAACGCTTGGTTTTACTAAGCGGACGAGTTTCCATGATCTTCACCACATCACCGATGGTGCACTCTCCTTTCTCATCATGAGCATGGAACTTAGTAGTCTTCTTTACGAATTTACCGTAGATAGGGTGTTTTACTTTTCTTTCAACCGCAACAGTGATGGTTTTATCCATTTTATCGCTGGTAACGATCCCTGTCCTTGTTTTGCGCAAATTTCTTTCAGCCATTGTGTTTAATTTATGGTTTAAATACCCATTTCTTTTTTCTTCAATTCCGTTTTGATACGGGCGATGTCTCTACGAAGTCCACGAATAGTCATTGGATTTTCAAGTGGAGAGATAGCGTGAGCAAACTCCAATTTTTTCAAACGTAGTTCGTCTTCTTGGATTTTAGCTCTTAGATCTGTTACACTGAGATCCTTAAGATTCTTGTTGAATTCGTATGTTTTTTTATTAGCCATTGCAATTTCTTTTTTTGGTTATGCTTGCAAATCTCTTCTTACGATGAACTTGGTTGCGATTGGTAATTTTTGTGCTGCAAGACCCATCGCTTCTTTTGCTACAGCTTCAGTAACACCATCACATTCGAAGATGATACGTCCTGGCTCAACAACAGCAGCCCAGTATTCAGGGTTACCTTTACCCTTACCCATTCTCACTTCAGCAGGCTTATGGGTAATAATCTTGTCAGGGAATACTCTGATCCATACATTTCCCTCACGCTTCATAGCACGGGTCATTGCCTGACGGGCAGATTCGATTTGGCGGTTAGTTAACCAAATGGGCTCTAATGCTTTTAAGGCAAATGATCCAAATGATATAGCAGTTCCACGCTTAGCTACTTCGCGAATGCGTCCTTTCTGCTGTTTCCTATGTTTGCTTCTTTTCGGCTGTAACATTTTTTAGTTTTTTGGTCCACGAACTTGATTCGTAGTTATTTAAAACTTTAGTAATTCTGCATTACTAATTTGAATATTAGTTTCTGCGTTCTCCTCTTCCACCACCTCTTCTATCGTCTCTTCTGTCTCCACCACCTCTTCTCTCATCAGCACCAGATCTTTCTCTTCTATCGCTCATATCGTTCTTACCACCAACGAAGTTTGGATTCAATTCGCGCTTTCCAAGTACTTCACCTTTACAGATCCATACTTTGATACCAATTTTACCGTATACAGTTTGAGCAAAAACATTGGCATAATCGATGTCCATACGGAAAGTATGTAATGGAGTACGGCCTTGTTTAAATTCTTCGCTACGAGCAATCTCAGCACCACCCAAACGACCACTTAACTTAACCTTGATACCTTCAGCACCCATACGGAGTGTAGAGGCAATGGCCATTTTAGTTGCACGCTTAAAGTTGATACGGTTTTCGATTTGACGAGCGATGGTATCACCTACGATAGTTGCATCTAGTTCAGGACGACGGATTTCCAAAATATTAATTTGAACATCGTCTTTACCAGTTAACTTCTTCAACTCTTCTTTGATACGATCAACCTCGTTACCACCTTTACCGATGATAATACCTGGCTTAGAAGTATGAATAGTTATGATCAATTTACCAAGCGTACGCTCAATAACGATCTTTGCGATTCCACCTTTGTTGATACGGGCACTCAGGTAGGTACGGATCTTATGATCTTCGATCAGTTTGGATGCGTAGTCTTTTTTACTACCATACCAGTTACTGTCCCATCCGCGGATGATGCCTAACCTGTTACCAATTGGATTTGCTTTCTGACCCATATAATGGTTTTACTAATTAGTTTTTAGAATCTACGATTAATGTTACATGGTTGCTGCGCTTACGTACTTTGTAGCCACGGCCTTGTGGTGCAGGGCGCATACGCTTTAATACTCTACCGCCATCAACGAATACGGTCTTTACAATCAGACTGCTGTCTGCAGCATTTGATCCGCTGTTTTTCTGCTCCCAGTTACTGATAGCACTCTTCAACAGTTTTGCCAATGGAGTGGCATTGTGCTGAGGATGATGTTCCAGAATAGCCAGGGCTTTCTCCACTTCCATTCCACGGATCACATCGGCTAACAGGCGCATTTTACGCGGACCTGTTGGATAATTGTTCAGTTTAGCTACTGCTTCCATTTCTTTTTTTGTTTGATGTATGGGTGTTAACCCTTACAGTTATTTTTTAGTTCCTGCGTGTCCTCTGAAGTTTCTAGTAGGAGCAAATTCACCTAATTTGTGACCTACCATGAATTCTGTTACGTAAACAGGGATGAACTTATTTCCGTTGTGCACGGCAAAAGTGTGACCAACAAAATCAGGTGTGATTGTGCTGCGACGACTCCAAGTTTTGATAACGTTTCTCTTTACTTTTCCGTCGTTAATAGCAACTACTTTACCTTCTAAGTTAGCATCTACGTAAGGACCTTTTTTAATCGAACGACCCATAATTATTTGAGTTTACTGGTCTATTAGTTTATTTATTTATTTTGACTGGTTGGTTTTACTTAGCCAGTTTTTTACCGTTTCTGCGTTGGATGATTAGCTTATCGCTACCTTTTCCTTTAGTACGTGTTTTTTCACCTTTCGCGTACTTACCTGTTCTACTACGTGGGTGACCACCAGACGCTCTACCTTCACCACCACCCATCGGGTGATCTACTGGGTTCATGGCAACACCTCTTACACGTGGACGAACACCTTTCCAACGGTTTTTACCCGCTTTACCAGCTGTTTCAAGGTTATGATCGCTGTTAGAAACAACACCTACGGTTGCATAACAGTTAATCAATACTTTTCTTAATTCACCAGAAGGCATTTTAAGTACTGCGTACTTTTCTTCCTTGTTGGCTAATTGTGCAGACGCACCAGCACTTCTTACCATCTTACCACCTTGACCAGGTTGTAATTCAATGTTGTGAATGGTAGTACCTAATGGCATATTTTTCATAGCCAATGCATTACCTAATTCTGGAGCAACTGCATCACCTGCAATTACTGTTTGACCAACCTGAATACCCTGAGGAGCAATGATGTAACGCTTCTCTCCATCTGTATACTGTACTAATGCAATAAATGCAGTACGGTTTGGATCGTATTCAATAGATACTACAGTTGCAGCAATATCTCTTTTGTTACGTTTGAAATCGATGATACGATAATGTTGCTTATTACCACCGCCCATGTAACGCATAACTCTACGACCTTGGAAGTTACGACCAGCAGTATTTTTTTGAGGCTCTAACAAGCTCTTCTCAGGCTTATTAGTAGTGATCTCAGCATAAGCATTTCCAATTCTCCAACGTGTTCCTGCTGTGATTGGTTTGTACTTTTTTAGTGCCATTGTTTATTTTTTTTGTGCGGATTTTTCAGCTCCGCTGCTATAAATTAAATATTTGCGTAAAGATCAATTGTTTCACCTTCTGCAACAGTAACAAATGCTTTCTTGTATGCAGACTTCATGCCTTGAATAAAACCAGCTTTTGTATAGCGAGCTTTATTTTTTCCTGGAGCAACTGCAGTATTAACATCTACTACGTTTACACCATAGAAATCTTCAATTGCTTTCTTAATCTCTAACTTGTTAGCCTTACGATTTACCTTGAAAGCATATCTTCTCAACGTATCTTGTTGTGCGTTTGCTTTCTCAGTTAAGATTGGCTTTATTAAAATTTCTGACTGTCTCATTTTGTATGATTGAAACGTTACTTAAATTAAGCTACTGCTTCTTCTTCGTTAAAGATATTCACAGTGTTCTCTGTTATTACTAATACATCTGCGTTCATGATTTCGTAGGTATTAATGTCGGCTAACAATGTGCTAGCAACATTAGGTACGTTACGAGTACTTAAATACAGATTATCGTTGTATTCTGGTAAAACGATAAGCGCTTTCTTATCAGCAACTTTAAGGTTACCCATAATATCAACCAATTGTTTGGTCTTAGGTACATCCATCTTGATTTCTTCAACTACGATGATTGCACTTTCTTTTGCTTTATGACTTAAAGCAGAAATCTTAGCCAAATCTTTCACTTTACGATTCAATTTGAAATCGTAAGCGTGTGGTTTTGGTCCGAAGATGGTACCACCACCCTTGTATAAAGGGTTACGGATATTACCTTTACGAGAACCACCAGTTCCTTTTTGCTTGTGCAACTTGCGGCTAGCACCTTGTACTTCAGCGCGAGTTTTAACTTTGTGCGTTCCAGAACGACGTGCGGCTAAGTATTGCTTAACAGCTAGATAGATAACGTGGTCGTTTGGTTCAATACCAAAGATTTCCTGTGGTAATTCAACCGTTCTACCGGTTTTCTGTCCTTTTATATCTAATACATCTACTTGCATGATCTTTCAATTAATCTGTCAATTAAACAGGGTGATTATTTCTGAATTAAAACGATAGAACCGTTGTGACCTGGTACAGAACCGCTGATCAGGATATAGTTCTTTTCTGAAAATATTTTAACTACTTTCAAACCTTTCATTTTAACACGGTCTCCACCCATACGGCCGGCCATTCTCATTCCTTTGAATACTCTTGAAGGATAAGAAGATCCACCAATAGAACCTGGAGCACGTTGACGATCGTGCTGACCATGAGAAGCTTCACCCACACCAGAGAATCCGTGGCGCTTTACAACACCTTGGAAACCTTTACCCTTAGTGGTACCAACAACTTCAACACTGTCTCCTTCAGAGAAGATGTCAATAGTTACGGTTTCGCCTAAGTTTTTCTCTATTGAGTAATTACGAAATTCTTTTACGAATTTTTTGGCTGGAGTTTGAGCCTTAGCAAAGTGATTGATTTCGGCTTTTGTAGCGTGTTTTTCTTTCTTGTCGCCGATTGCTAATTGAACAGCAGAATAACCATCGGTTTCCTGTGTTTTGATTTGTGTAACGGTATTTGGAGCAACTTCTACGATGGTACAAGCTGTTTGCTTTCCATCAGCGGCGAAGATGCTGGTCATGCCGATTTTTTTTCCAATAATTCCTTTCATCGTTTTGCGGTTTATGCCCCGCTCGGTTATGAGGACATCCCACCGATGAAGCGGGATTCAATCCTAGTTTGCTACCGACCTTTTCCGTTGTTTTCAAAATTTACATTCTGAAGGGGAAGTACCGGTAGTAAACAAACCTCGAAGGGCCTGTTTATATGTTACTCACTTTGTTCATTGTGAACGAAGTGATTTATAATTTCTTTATCAGAGCTGCTTTTTCTAGCCGAAGCCGATTGGCAGATAATTGGGTATATAAGAACTAGTTTCTCTCTTTCTAGAGAAATGGCTTTATCAAGCTTTGATTTCAACCTCAACACCAGACGGTAAGTCTAGCTTGCTCAACGCATCTACAGTTCTAGAAGAAGAAGTGTAGATATCCATTAGACGCTTGTGCGTAGCTAATTGGAACTGCTCACGGCTCTTCTTATTAACGTGTGGTGAACGCAATACAGTAAAGATTTTCTTATGAGTAGGCAAAGGAATAGGTCCTGTTACTACTGCACCTGTACTACGTACTGTCTTAACGATCTTCTCTGCAGATTTATCTACTAGATTGTGATCGTATGATTGTAATTTGATTCTGATTCGCTGAGACATAGTCAAAAACCAATTTTTACGTTGGGGTTGCAAAGGTAAGGAGCTGTAACTGAACAGACAAGTTTTTTATCTTTTTTTTCGCCTTTTTTGTGGATTTATTTTTTATTTTTTCGAAAAAACGCGGGTTTTCCACAAAATAAGCCATGATATTAAACTTAATTAGAATATAAAAAGCCCAATGAATTTGGGAAACACTCAACAAAAAGCTTCTTCTACCATTTGTCCAATCGTCATTTTATAAAAAACGCCCCGATTAAAATCGGGGCGCATATTCCAAGTCAAGTATATCAATTCTAGATGAAATTATTCATCGTTCTTCACCTTACCCTTGTTCTTTGCCATTACTTCTTCTGCAACGTTGTTAGGAGCAGGATTGTAATGAGAGAACTCCATGGTAGAAGTTGCACGACCAGAACTTAATGAACGTAGTTGAGTTACATAACCAAACATTTCGCTCAATGGAACTTTCGCCTTAATAACTTGTAAGTTAGCACGGCTATCCATTCCTTCTAGCATACCACGACGACGGTTTAAGTCTCCGGTAACATCTCCCATGTATTGGTCTGGAGTAAGTACTTCTACTTTCATGATAGGCTCTAACAATGTAGGCTTCGCTTTACGTCCCGCTTCACGGAAACCAGCTTTAGCGCACAATTCAAAGCTCATTGCATCAGAATCCACATCGTGGTAGCTACCATCAAATACACGCACTTTCATATTGTTCACAGGATATCCTGCCAATACGCCAGAAGTCATAGATGTTTCAAACCCTTTAAGGATTGCTGGTACAAATTCTTTTGGAATAGATCCACCAAATAAATCATTCACAAATTGGAAGCTCTTTCCTTCATTTTCTTTTAACCACTCTGCATCAGCTGGTCCAATTTCAAATTGAATATCGGCAAACTTACCACGACCACCAGACTGCTTTTTCAATACTTCTCTGTGTTGAACAGTTGTTCCGAATGATTCTTTGTAAGCAACCTGAGGAGCACCTTGGTTTACTTCTACCTTAAACTCACGACGCATACGATCGATGATGATTTCAAGGTGTAATTCACCCATACCACGTAAAATGGTTTGGCCAGTATCTTCATCGGTATTTACACGTAAAGTAGGATCTTCTTCTACCAACTTTGCAATTGCCATACCCATTTTATCAACGTCTGCTTGCGTTTTAGGCTCAACAGCAATCGCGATTACAGGCTCAGGAATAAACATGTTCTCCAAAGTAATTGGATGGTTTTCATCACAAAGGGTATCTCCTGTTTTGATTTCTTTGAAACCAACCGCAGCAGCGATATCACCAGCTTCAATAAAATCAATTGGGTTTTGTTTGTTGGCAAACATCTTCATGATACGGCTGATACGCTCTTTCTTACCACTTCTTACGTTCAATACATAAGAACCAGCATCTAAACGACCAGAGTAACAACGGAAGAATGCCAAACGACCTACGAAAGGATCGGTCATGATTTTGAAAGCCAATGCTGCAAATGGTTCTTTAGCGTTTGGCTTTCTAGTGATTTGCTCACCAGAATCAGGATCGGTACCTACTGTATCTTCCACATCAACTGGAGAAGGTAAGTAACGACAAACCGCATCTAAAGCTGTTTGTACTCCTTTATTTTTGAATGAAGAACCACACATCATTGGAACGATGCTTAAATCGATACAAGCTTTACGGATGGCTTCGTGCACCTCATCTTCAGAAATTGAATCTGGGTTATCAAAGAATTTCTCCATCAACTTATCATCGTATTCAGCAACTGCTTCAATCAAGTTTTGTCTCCAATGCAATACATCTTCCATCATATCTGCAGGCACAGGAATTTCGTCGAAAGTCATTCCTTCTGTTTCAGCATGCCATACAATACCTTTCATTTTAATCAAGTCTACCACGCCTTTGAAGTTATCTTCTGCGCCAATAGGTAATTGCAATGGAACTGCTTTAGCACCCAACATTTCTTTAACCTGTGTTACCACCATTAAGAAATCGGCACCAGCACGGTCCATTTTATTTACGAATCCAATACGTGGTACTTTATAACGGTTAGCTTGACGCCAAACAGTCTCAGACTGAGGTTCTACACCATCTACTGCTGAAAACAACGCAATCAAACCATCTAATACACGCATAGAACGCTCTACCTCTACGGTAAAGTCTACGTGTCCTGGAGTATCGATGATGTTGAAATAATAATTCTTGGTTTCAGGAGTGGCTTTACCCAATACAGTTGGGAAATTCCACTGACAGCTTACTGCCGCAGAAGTAATGGTAATACCTCTTTCCTTTTCTTGCTCCATCCAGTCGGTAGTAGCACCACCATCATGTACTTCACCAATCTTATGGATCATACCAGTGTAGCGCAAAATACGCTCGGTGGTAGTGGTTTTACCGGCATCAATGTGGGCGGCAATACCAAAGTTTCGTTGAAATTTCAAATCAGCCATATAGTATTCTTGTTTTTTTAGAGGCCGCAAAGGTACATATAATACCGAACCAACAAAGGGTTCGGACCGTTTTATTTAGAATGGGGAAAAATCATTGCTAAAACGGCATATTAATTGGTTGAATTGCAGGCCATTGTTCCAAAAAAAAACCTCCCCGAGTCATCGGAGAGGTCTTGAAATATTTGTGAGATTTTACACTTTAAAGTGAGAGAACGCTTTGTTCGCTTCTGCCATACGGTGTGTATCTTCTTTTTTCTTGAATGCAGCACCTTCACCTTTTGCAGCAGCCATGATTTCATTAGATAACTTATCTGCCATGGTACGACCATTTCTTTCGCGGCTGTAGCGGATTAACCACTTCATACTTAAAGAAATTTTACGGTCAGGGCGAACTTCAGCAGGAATCTGGAAAGTTGCACCACCAATTCTGCGGCTTCTAACTTCAACAGCTGGAGTTACGTTAGCGATTGCTTTCTTCCACACTTCGTAGCCATCTTCGCCAGTGATTTTAGTGATTTTATCAACTGCATCATAGAAAATATTGATTGCAGTACTTTTTTTACCGTCCCACATCAAGTTATTGATGAAACGTGTAACCAACTTATCGTTAAAACGACCGTCTGGTGCTAAGGGTAATTTTTTCGCTTGTGCTTTACGCATGATTTAATTTTTAAGAGACTGATCTTCTTCAAGTATTAAAACTTTACTCAGTCGCAGTGATGAATAGAACTATTTTTTAGCTTTTTCCTTCTTTGTACCATACTTAGAACGGCTCTGCTTACGGTCTTTAACACCGGCAGTATCTAAGCTACCACGTACAATATGGTAACGTACCCCTGGTAAGTCTTTAACACGACCACCACAGATTAATACCATAGAGTGCTCTTGTAAGTTGTGGCCTTCACCTGGAATATAGGCAATCACCTCAACTTTATTGGTCAAACGCACTTTCGCTACTTTACGCAAAGCAGAGTTTGGTTTTTTTGGAGTGGTAGTATATACACGAGTACATACGCCACGACGCTGAGGACATGCATCCAAAGCTCTTGACTTACTCTTAGCCCTGATTATTTCGCGGCCTTTTCTAACTAATTGTTGTATTGTAGGCATTATAAACCATTTAAAATTTCGGACGGCAAAGGTAATGGCTCCAAATGAGAATCCAAAATGTTTTCAAAAAAAAAGTATTTCTACGTGCAAAAAAAAGGGATTTAGCCCAATTTTCACCCCCCTATTGTTGGTTTCAGGAACAGTTTGTTGCTTTACAATGTAGCCCCGCAACCTCCCCTATCCCGCCATGAGGCCATATATCATTCGTTTAATGTTGCTTTTGCTGGTGGCAAACACAACTGTTTATGCACAATTGGGAAGCCCTATTCAATATGCAGTAAAAAATGGGCTTTATCAACAGCATTTTAATGATTTACCCAATGGGGGATCGTTTACGCTGACTGGAAAAGGACCCCATGGATTTTCCCAGTCCCCTTTTTCCATTCCGGGATTAACCGGATGGGAATTCTTACATAAATCTGGGTCTGGTAGCCATGCAGTTTTTGCACAAGGAGCGGGCACATCCACTTCCAGCGGAATATACAGTGTTGGAGCAAGCAGCAGTTCAGAAAGAGCTTTAGGGTCTATTGCTGCGGGTACGGGTGTGTATGCGTTTGGTGTAAGATTGATTAATCAAACCGGAGAAAACCTGAATAAAATTACAGGCTCTTTTACTGCAGAACAATGGAGAAAAGGGGGGTCTGGAAATAAGAACACTTGGATGGGAAAATATGCGACTGGCCTACTCAACAGCATTGATCCCCCCAACCTTTTGAATCATTCATCCATGAATTTTTCTTCGATTCAGTTTACCATTGGTGCTGGAAGTTTAAATGGAAATAGTCCTGAAAACCAAACGACCATTCAATTTACCATTACAGGTATTGACTGGAAAAATGGAGAAGAATTGGTATTGAGATGGGATGATATGGATGAAACAGGAAGTGATGATTTAGTGGCCATAGATAATTTTAGTTTTAGTGCAGATATAGATACCAGTAAGCAGCTTGTAAGCATTGATAGTTTGTTTGCCCTTGCGCCTAAAATGAGCAATGCAGATACCATTCTATATAGTTTTAAAGCAGGTGGAGATATCAGCGGATTAAGCACGACTAATTTTAGATTGATTGCCCCAGGCTTGAGCAATGCAGCAATTACCCAAATTTCGGGAACAGGTAATGAATATTTAATTCAGGTGTATACGGGCTTGGGGGAAGGTAAAATGGTGTTAGGAATCGACAACAACAACAACCTAATTCCCGGTTTAACTGGTCTTCCATTTTTTAGTATTGATACCCAGTTCATCGATAAAATCAAACCCAATCAAATCAGTTTTACGGCTGCTAACGACAGCTTATTAAAACTGGGCGATACATTAAAATTGAAATGGGAATTTAGCGAATCAGTTTATTTAGATTCAAACTTATCCATCAACTATTTACCCATTACCATTGGGAACAACAATAGACAAGCGGTCTATAGTGGTGGCAATTTTAGCAACCAATTGTGCTTCCAGTATATTATTCAAAAGGGAGATCGAGATAATGACGGCATCAGCATTTCAAGTCAATTTAATCCCAATCAATTATTGATTAAAGACCAAGCAGAAAACCTTGCCAGTTTCGAAATAAGATCTACTTCCATTCAACCTATTCGAGTGGAAGGAGGCAGTATACAATTTAAATATCCAACAGATAGTTTGCTGTTACAATGCAACAACAGAGACTCCATTGATATTGGTCTTTTACTTGCGATTGATTCAACTATTGCTGGAGAAGAAATAAACTGGCAAATCATTCATGGGCCAATGAATTGGTTCAGTAATAAGCAATCGTTTACCATGGTTTCGGATGGTAAATTGATTAAACCTGATCAATGGAAAGTTCAAGCACAAAACACCATTGCGCTAGATAGCATCATCATTCGGGCAAGCAATGGAAGCAGTTTCGCAGATAAAAAAATATTACTTCATTCAAGTAGCTGGTTAGGTAAGGCCGATAGCAATTGGCATAACCCACAAAACTGGTGTAATGCGAACATTCCGAATGATAGTGCCACCATCACTATATCGTCCAATACAATGCACGCTCCTATTCTTTCAGGTGTACATCGTATTCAACAACTTGATCTACTGCCCGGAGCCAAGCTGCTTATTACCGGTACTTTAAAAATTAGTAATAGAATAAGCGGAGATTCAATATCTATTGATGCAAGCAATGGACAGATAGAATTGAACGGAAAGCAGCTGCAAATCATCAATGGCCAACTATTCAAAGGGCATCGGGTACAAAATGTAGTTGTGAATAATTTGGCTGGAGTTGAAATAAATGATTCATTAATCATTGGTGGCAACTTACAATTAGCAGCAGGAAAGCTAATAACCAATAATCAATTGTATTTGTCTGCAACGGCTGCTATAGCTGCTTCTTCAGCAGGTACACAAATAGTAGGTAAACTACATGCTGAAAATATTTTTAATAAAAAAGCAGTTGGAAACTATTTGGTTGGGCATCCATTTAATGAATCCATTTCATTTAATTCTTGGACCAATAAACCCAGCATTTTTTACAATAATCCTTTACTAAATGCGGATAATTACACTATAGAATCAGGATGGGAAGCGGTTCCATTTGGCAACGATAGTACCAGCAATGAATGGAAAAAATACCAAGGCATTAAATGGGATATCTTGCCCAATCAAGTAAACAATCAATGGCCTCCTTATTTTAGCGGCACTATTCAATTAGGAACACAACAAATTACATTGAACAAACTAGGTAATGGATTTAATGTAATCGCCAACCCCTATTTAAGTCCTGTAAATACAGGAACATTTACCAAGTCTACAAAAGTGAGTGCCTATAAATATATCTGGAATCCTAGCTTAGGAAATAAAGGTGGCTATATGGCCATTCCTTTCAAACAAAAACAGCTACTCAATCCTTTTGAAGCCATCATTCTTTTAACCGATAGTACTGCATTGAATGAAATAACGATCACCGAAGCATCCAAAACAACGGAATGGAACAAAGGCATCATTGAAGACTACCAAGAAGAAGCTGGCTATTTTTCTACCATTGATTTAATGAGCAACCAAACCCTTCACGATCGCTTGATTATTAGAGAAGAAGCTGGCGCAAGAAATGGCAAAGATTCATTGGATGCTTTAAAGTTGATGAATCCAGGAATAAATCTATTCAGTATTGTTACAGATAGTATTCAACTAGCCATTGATAGCAGGCAATTTCAGGAACAAACCATTATACCCATTGCGTTCAATAATATAGCTGAAGGCAATTATCGTTTTCAAATTTTTGATGCATTCATGCCAACCAGTTTTAAAATGGTTCTATACGATACTTATACCAATAAAACCTTGAGTTTAATAAAAGACAGCAGCTACCAATTCAGCATTACCAGTGACACTTTAAGCAAAGCCCGTAATCGCTTTTTTATTGGCAAATGGATTCCCAAAGCAAGCAACCCTTTATTGAACCTACTAACCGTTAAAGTATATCCCAATCCTGCAAGAAATGAATTACGCGTCACTTTTAAATCTGCTGTAACAGCAAATAGTTCAATCAGGTTATATCATCTTTCAGGAACATTAATCAAAACCTTTCAAATTGGTTCGATGCAACAAGGATTAGTAACCATTCCAATTGGGGATATTGCCAATGGTCAATATTATATTCAAGTAATCAGCGGCTCCAATCAACAAAATATCCCTTTTATTAAACAGTAATGGTATTAATCAGAGAAGATCAATTACCCACATAGATAAAAACCTCGTTCCTGCTATTGGGACGAGGTTTTATTAAAACAGTTTTGATCAAATTAAATAGCGAGCATCCATCCATGGGTATCTGCCGACTTACCTTGACGAATATCGTTCAGTCTTTTCTTTAACTCAGGTGCAACTGTCCAACTATCGGTATCAAAAAACATGGATTCTTCCTTGTATCGCAATTCTTTAATTAATGAAATGGTAGCAGCAGTTCCAGCACCAAACACTTCGCGTAATTGTCCTGCTTTATAAGCAGCCATTAATTCATCAATAGAAATCTTTTTCTCCACTACTTCTAATCCCATTTCAGCTAATAGCGTTAAAGCACTCATTCTGGTTATTCCAGCTAAAATCGTTCCTTCTTCTAAAGAAGGTGTTACAGCTTGGTTTCCGATAATAAAAAACACATTCATCATACCCACTTCTTGTAAGTATTTGTGCTCATTCGCATCGGTCCACAACACTTGGTCGTACCCCATTTCTTTTGCTAACTGAGTGGGATACATACTAGAACCATAATTTCCTGCATTCTTAGAATACCCTACTCCGCCTGCAACTGCGCGTGTGTATTTTTCTTCCACATAAATGCGCATTGGTGTGCTAAAATAAGGACCAGTTGGGCTTAGAATAATCATGAATTTGTAGGTATCAGAAGGCTTTACTCCTAATACTGCATCAGTTGCAAACATGAATGGTCTGATGTACAAAGAATGATCGGGCAATGTTGGTATCCAATTACGATCTAGGCTTATTAATTCGCGCATGCCATCTATGAAGATTTCTTCGGGAACAGTTGGCATTTGCATTCTAGTGGCCGATATATTAAAACGCTTAAAATTTTCGTAAGGCCTAAAAATAGCTGCATGACCTTCTTCGTTTCGATAAGCTTTGATCCCCTCGAAAATAGATTGACCATAATGCAAAGCTGCTAAAGATGGGTCCATGCTCAATGGCTCATAAGGCTTAATTTCCACATTTTTCCAAACCCCATTGCTGTACTCTGCCACCAACATATGGTCTGTGAACACTCGTCCAAATGGTATATTTTCTAGACTAATGGTATCTAATTTAGATTTGTTAGTCTTTGTAATGTTTATATCAAGTACTGCGTTCATAGTTTTATATTTGGCGCAAAGAAACAAAAAAAATAAAAACTAACAACTGTTAATATTTTAAATGGACCTAAAAATGCCTGAACAACTACCCGATTTTGTATTGGCTAACCTTTTTCCTAGCAATTTGGTGATAGTTGAATCAGCTGAAAAAGTGGAACCCATTATGGTTCCAAATGCAGTGTCTATAGACCCTCCAGCTTTTTCTGGCCCCTTAAAAGAGCGGCCCGAAAAATGGTACTTAGGCAATAATGGTAAAAATATTGTCATTTTAGTACAAGAACGAGAAGCTGCCTTCCTGAATGAAGAAAGTTTAGACTTTTTAACAAAAATTCTTGGAGCCTGCAAACTGAATATGGGTGATGTTGCCGTGATTAATGTTGCCCGCTATTTAGCCAATTTTACTGAAATTAAGCAAGAGCTGAATCCAACCAGTTGTTTATTGTTTGATGTGAACGCTGCCATGGTAAAACTGCCTTTTACTGTTCCCCATTACCAGGTTCAACAATATGGTGGATGCAAATTTTTAATGGCCCCTGCTCTTTTAAAATACTACGGTGATGGTGGAGATGCTAAATTAGAAAAAACCAAACTTTGGGTGAGCCTTAAATCACTTTTTAATCTTTAATGAATGGCTATAGTTGAAATTATTTTTGCTACCAATAATGCAAATAAAGTAAAAGAAATAAAAGCGGTTACTGGTGATCGCTTAACCATTCTATCATTGGCGGATGCAGGGATTAACATTGATATTCCCGAACCCCATGATACGCTGGAAGCCAATGCCAGTGAGAAGTCTAGCGTCATTCATGCGTTAACTAAAAAAAATTGTTTTAGTGAAGATACCGGTCTAGAAATAGCTTCTTTGAATGGTGAACCTGGCGTAAAAAGTGCAAGGTATGCAGGTGATGAAAGAAATTTTCAAGCTAATATAGATTTAGTGTTACAAAAACTAAACAACAAAGAAGATAAAGCAGCACAATTCAGAACGGTTATTTCACTTATTTGGAATAACCAAGAATATATGTTTGAAGGAATTTGTAAAGGATATATTCTATCTGTACAAAGAGGCACAGAGGGTTTTGGTTATGATCCTATTTTTGTTCCGGAGGGAGCCAATAAATCATTTGCAGAAATGAGTATGGATGAAAAAAATCAATACAGTCATCGCAAAAAAGCAATGAGCAAACTCATCCACTTCTTATTAGATCAAACCAAGTAGTAAACCTAGTTTCTTATCTGAGTAATCGTTTAGCCATGAATCGCATTAAAATTCAACTCCCCAGCCAATTTAGCTTTTCTACGCAAATGCAAATCAGGGTTACCGATTTGAATTATGGTGGACATGTAGGTAACGACACGGTATTGTCTTTACTCCAAGAAGCCAGACAACAATTCTTACAATCGAGAGGCTATGCCGAACTAAGTGTAGAATCTTATGGATTAATCATGGCAGATGCAATGGTCGAATACAAAAAAGAATTAAATCACAAAGACCTCATTGAAATTACGCTTGTTGCAACCGATTTTGACAAATTGGGTTTTGATATTTACTATCAAGTATCTGTACTTCAAAACGGTGAATCTGTTTTAGCCGTTCGCGCTAAAACAGGTATGATGCTATTCGACTATACAACCAAAAAGAAAGTATCGCTTACGGAAAAGATCATTCAGCAATTGAGCTAATTATAAGTTCCAGATTCTCCAACTTTCTTCTGCCTGTAATACGAGCATTTCATAGCCATTTTGAACGGTAGCCCCTTTTGCTTTTCCTTTTTGCAAAAACAAAGTCTCTGTTGGATTATAAATCAAATCGTATAAATGGTGTTGAGGCCCTATATATTCGTATGGAATATTAGGACATTCATCTATGGTAGGGAATTGACCTACTGGGCTGGTATTGATGATTAATGTATGGGCTGAAAGTATTGATTCATTCAATGCATCATACTGTAGGGCGTTTTCACTTGCAGTTCTAGAAACATTTAAAAAAGCAATATTTAATTTTCTCAATACAAATTCTACTGCTGCTGCCGCTCCACCCGTACCCAATATGAGCGCATGGGTATGATGTTTTTGTAAAAATGGTTTCAATGAATTTTCGAATCCAACAATATCTGTATTGTAACCAATTAATTTTTTATTCAGAATGCGAACGCAATTACAAGCCCCCATTTCAGCCACTTCAGGACTTAGTTGATGTAGAAATGGAATGATTTGTTTTTTGTAAGGGATGGTTACATTAAAGCCATTCAAATGAATTTTCCGAATCAACAAATCGGGTAATTCTTCAATATCTGGTATAGAAAAGTTTTCATACATCAACGATTCTTCCATACCCATGGATGAAAATTTTTTTGTAAAAAAACTTTGAGAAAACGAGTGCGATAATGGGTAGCCCACCAAACCAAATAAGCGCATACTAGGCTTTATCTAAATAAAGATGAAACGTATCTCCTCTTAATCCTATTCGCATTGCTTCAAGTGGCAATACTTCATTAGGGGCTATATTTCCTAAGTTTACATTGCATCCAATTAATTCAAGAAAGTACAATTGTTGTGCTTTTTGTGGTGCTTCCCATATGATTTTTTCAGCCGGAATTTGGGTTAATATTTCTTGAACCAATCCTTCTCTTACTTCCCCACTTCCCCTATAAATTCCCACATTACCCGCTTCTCTTGCTTCTGCAATCACATAGGAGGATCCTGCTTCTAATTCTGCCCGCATCAATTCAATCCACTTATAAGGTGGAATAATATGTGCAGCATCTTTACTACCAACTTCACTTAATACCGTTGCATGCTGCGTTAATTTTTCAATGTATCCGCATTTTTCTGCATGGGGTATGGTGATTGACCCATCTGATACTTCTATATAACTAACTCCATAATCTTTACATACTTCTACATAATCATCAAACTGATTTCTTATTAAGAAAGCTTCAAATAAAGTACCTCCAAAATAAACAGGCATATTCGCTTCTCTATAAACTGCTAACTTCTCTCTTAAATTGGGTGTTACAAAAGAAGTCCCAAATCCTAACTTAACAATATCAACGTGAGGTCCGGCTACGCTTAAGAAATCTTTTGCTTGGTTAATGCTTAAGCCCTTATCCATCACCATGGTTAATCCATTTGCCCTAGGTTGTTTTGTTCTTTCTGGTATTTGAGTAAGTCTATAATTCATTCCGATCTAATTTAACTCCGCAAAAGTACATATTTATATTTTCTTTCCTTTCTTATAACGAGCAATGATATCCACCACTTGATTGTTTTGTAATATAAACGGATTCAGTTCCATAAATTTTTTAAGCAATTTGGGTGCTTTATCCATGGCTGTTTCTAATTTTAGCAAGGCCTCCTTAGACTTTCCTAAAACAAATAGGATGGTACTCGCATAAAAGTAAAACAATGGTTTTTCCGAAGTTGCAACTAATGCAGCCTGACACTGATCATAGGCTTCTTCCAACATTTCGGCTTTAATTAAACAACGTAAAAGCGCTTCCCAACCTGCAACCGATTTAGGCTTATGCTTCACCACCGTTCCAAAATAAATAATAGCGTCTTTATACCTATCTAAATTCATCATACACTCTCCCATCGCTAAATTGTATTCAGGTACAGATCGCGTGATTCGCATGGAATTCTCTAATTGTTTGGCTGCGGCTTGCCATTGCTCTTCTAACATATAAGTGACCGCAATCTTATAGTGCAGTTTACTGTCACCAGCATTTAAATGAACCGCTTTCTTGTAATTAAATCTTGCTTGTGCGTATTTGCCCATTCTATGATAACAATGTCCAATTGCTTCATAAATAACATCTTCTGGCCTACTGAGCTCTAATACTTTTTCTAACACTTCAATTGCTTCTTTGTATTTACGCAATCTCAAATAGGCATCGCCCATATTGCGATACGCGTAATCGAATTTTTCGTCAATTGCAACAGCATATTGATACGCATCAATCGCTTTTTCATACAACTTGAGTCCTTGGTAAGCTGCGGCCAAATTAAACCAAGCCAATTCACTAAAAGGATTTTCTTCTATAATTGATTGATGCAGCTTGATGCTCTCTTCATTCCTTCCAGTAAAATCGGTCCAAAAACAAATTTTATATAAAGCTTCTTCATTGTTGGGATCTTCTTCTAAAATGAGCTTTAAGCAATCAAAGACTTTATCAAACTCTTCATAGTCGTCGTAAACATCGGCTAATTCAAAAAGCAAGTCTAATCTTTCTTCTCCTTCAAATTGCAACAAAGCAGCTTCTAATAATTCTACTGCTTTTGCTTGTTGATCTAAAGCTAAATAAGCATCCGTTTTTAATATAAATAGATTCAAGTCGGTACTGTCAAATAATTCTGCAGTTTCTAATAAATTAAGGGCTTCCTGGTATTTTCTACTTGCCAATAACAAGTCTGCCTTTTTAATCATTAGATTGGATGAATAGGGAAACTGCTCTAAACCCAGCTCTGCAGCTATCATTGCTTCGGGCAAATCATCCTTTTCATCATAATAATCTATGATCCGCTCAAAAGCATCTTCATCTAAAAATGGATGGCTTCTTCCATGCTTAAGGTGTTGATACTGAATGATCAACTCCCTCAATTCTTCCTTGTCTTCGCGGTACGGATTTTGGCTCATGGGGTGATGGTTTACCTAATTTAGGCAAATAATTAAACTTTTTTCGGCGAAAACCAAACTTTTCCCCCCTTATTAACGTTTGTTAATAAAAATAATTCGTTAAAATATTTAGGATATATCCTACCTTTGTCATATGTTAATGCAAATCAAATCCGCAAAAAAAGCCCCAATGGTGATGCTCATTCTGAGTTTGCACCTAGCTATTGCTGCATTTGCATTCACTGGAATTGTTGATGACAAAGCTAAAAACAGCAAATTCACCCTTCGTAGCCTCAATAGTTTTTCTAAAAAAGGATTATCCTTATCTGCAATTAAATCGAATCTGCACTACAAAGGCTTAACGCTTACTGGCAATAATAATTTGATGCAACAGAATAACGACCTCAACAGCATGTTGCAGTACAATAATGGTAATACCACTTATATCTATCCTTATAAGATTAAAGTGAAAGTACCAAAGTTCAAAACTCCACAGGAATCTCGTAATTAATCGTTCAACAATCGGTACCCGGTTGTTGGCACTTCAAATTTGGCAGCGGAAACTGGGTTGAAACTTATTTTTGTTGCGGTATAGGTGATTTTCTGAGTATATCCATCTTTCGCTTCATACTCCATCACAAATCCTGGTATGTCTTTAAATTGATATTCAAATTCTCTAACAGAGGGCGTAATGGTATTTGCGTAGTAAACAGAAAATGTGCTTCCGTCTTTTAATTGCATAATAGCATGCTTACATTCATACCCTAGTATTAGCTTTTTCTGATCCGTAAATTGAATCAGCATATCACTAAACTTTTCATTCTTCTTTAACCATTGAGTAGCATCAATTTTGGTTAAAAATTTATTAGCCCCTATTTCTCTAAGAATAACGGCATTCCCATTGGCCTTATTATAAAGAAGTGACTGTGAAAAAGAAGGACTCGTTAAGTCTGAACGACTATTATTTCCTTTGATATAAACGGTTTTGCTGCTTTGCTTTAATAAAGCAACCGCATCTTTGTCTATTTGAGCTTCGTTGTTTACTGTAATTGCATAGCTAACGGTACATTCAGCAACAACACGGGTTTGAGCAAATGCGCTACTTACCAAACAACAAGCAAGGACCATGTTTAATAAGTAGCGCATAGTAATTTATTTTTTAGTGGTTTTATTTTTTAGCTCTTGTACTTTCTTCTGGCTTTCTACCATTTGCTCATAACGTTCTTGCCATTTGCTTTTGGTTTTAGGCGCTTTTCTTTTTGCCTCAATCTTCGCTAGAATTTTATCATGGTCAATGATATAATTCTGAATTACAAATTGAAGTAAGAGTGTAACAACGTTAGAAACGGTATAATACCAAGTTAATGCCGATGGCAAACTGTTGAATATAAACAACAACATGAATGGGAAAATATAAGGCATGTACTTTAATGCAGGATTATCCTGTGTTGGAGTCATACTCATATTGTAGATAGATATCAAGAAACTGGTAATAACAGCAGTGATGGTGAACAAGCTAATATGATTACCAAATGCTGGAATATTAAATGGCAGGTTAGCAATTGAATCGTAGCTCGACAAATCTTCACTCCATAAAAATGCTTGACCACGAAGTGCAATTTCTGAGTTAAAGAAACTATACAAAGCAAAGAAAATAGGTATTTGTAATAAAGCTGGAATACAACCACCTAATGGATTCACCCCTGCTTCTCTAAATAATTTCATTTGCTCCATTGCAAAGCCTTGTTGATCATCTCCCATTTTCTTTTTCAATACATCTAATTCAGGACGCAAAGCTTTCATTTTGGCACCACTCAAATAACTGCTATATGTTAGCGGAGCTGTAACCAATCGAATAAACAAAGTCAACAATAAAATAACCCATCCATAATTGGTTACAAATGATGCAAAGAAATCAAATACATTCATAATAATGTATTTGTTAATTGGTCGAACAAATGAATACATATCTCTACCAAGATTGACAATCTTGTCCATTTCTGGGGCTTGCTTAGCAAGGATTTCGTACTCGTTAGGACCTACATAAAAATGAAATGGAACAGAAACCGTGGCTGCTGGAGGCAGCTTCATTTGTAGTGTACTGGTAGCGGTTGCCAAATTACGGGAAGAATCAGTTGCTCTAGCCCATTTGATACTACCGCTGTTGAATGAATTGTCCGCAATTAGGGTACTATTAAAAAACTGCTGCACCACAGAAACCCATTGTGCAGGCTTTTCAAAAGTATGATCGGTATTAGAAGAGATATAATCAAACTCATTGTCTTCAGAAAAACAAATATTAGACACTTGACGCTCATACTGAGAGGTACGCTCCATTTGCTGTGTAGCAACTGTCCAATTTAGGTTTAGGGCACTGTTGGTTAATAATTGAGGGGCACCATTCATACCCAGTTTCCAACCTATTTTATAACTATTCGGTTGTACACTAAATTCATGGGTAATGGATTGTCCATTTGCCGCTGAAAGTGTAAAACGAAGGATTTGAGAACCATCTGCATTTTTTATGGGTTCACCTGCAGTAAAATACAAATTTTCAATAGTAGCAGACTGTGCTGGTGCAGTATTAATTGCATATGATATACTACTATTATTAGAAAGTGTTACCAACTGGTTATTGGCATCTTTATAATTTTTTAGGATAACCGACTTGATTTGGCCTCCTTTATTGGTGAAATTCACTTTAACCAATTCATTCTCAATAGCAATAATTTGCTCTTTTCCTACTGCTGCATCTGTAAAGTTTCCAGCAACAGTAACCCTTACCGCTGAATCTCTTTTTAATGAATCTGCTTTTAATGCAACTGTGTCTACCAACTTCATTCTTGCAGCAGCTACTTTAGCTAGAGAATCTTCTTCTCTTTTCTTCATCTCAATAATGGCATTTTGCTGCTGACTAGTATACCAGAAATAAAGAAACATCAGGATACCCAACAACACAAAACCAATGACCGTATTTTTGTCCGTCTTCATACAAACTTTTATTGAGCGGCAAAGGTAACGTTTGCCTAACAAAAAAAACCTTTTCTTTGTCTTTCCAATCGGCCAACCCCAACCAACCAAAAAACAACTTGTGCCTGCCGTAACCATTAAAAAAATAGTTATGCAGGAAAATTATCGTCCCAACCGCCGGGAACAATTCTTATGGTGGCTCAGTACGGCCGAAACCGAATTATTAAAAGATGCGGTAGTAGACCGGAATAGGCATGCCATCATCGGCATGCTGGTATTAGGAACTTGGGGATTTGCCACTTTGGCATGGTCTTACTTTTTTAGCACAGTGGTTTCTACCTGGTGGCTAGCAATTTTATTGGGTATTTTCATGGGAGGATTGATTTTATTCATTGATCGGGCTTTGATTAAAGGAGTTCAAAAATTGTCCCCGATGGGCTGGAAGCCACTTATTTTTCGACTTTTTTTAGCCATCACCATTGGACTATTCATGGCACAACCTGCTTTGCTATTTCTGTTTGAGAAAGAAGTAAAACTGCAAGCATCTATTGACAACGAACAAAGGAAAAAAACGAAAAATATTGCCTTACAAAAAAGCCATCAAAATGATTTGGACCAATTAGCCAATCAAAAAAAAATAGCTAATCAATTACTTGCGCAATATTATCAAGAAATGATCAACACCCGAAATCGTTTTATTGAAGAAACAGATGGAACAGGTGGATCAAAAAAAATCGGTTTGAAAAATATCGCTTTAGCAAAAAAAGCGGCGGCAGATAAAGCCGCATTAGATTATCAAGCAATGGCTGAAAAGCTTAATCCTAGTATTGCTTACGCTGATAGTGCTACTAAAAACATCCAACAATTAATTGCTAAAGAACAGCTTGCTTTTGATCAACTTTTGAATAATGGATTTATCACACAAATTGAAGCCTTAGATCATTTAATTGAACAAAATAATGCAGTCGCTTTTAGATATTATTTGTTGGTGATTTTGTTATTACTGATAGAAATCATGCCACTGCTTGCTAAATATTTACTACCGTCTGGTACTTATACGGTAAAATCTACATTAGTGGAAGAGAATGAAATAAAATTGATTAAGGAAGCTTATTCATAGCGAACCAATTTATAATTGGAAATAGCCGCATTCGCCATCATATCAACCACTCGAATGACGTCCATATAGTCGGTATCATTGTCTACAGCAATACATAGTGTTTGTTTGCTTAAAGATCCCTTATGCTTTTTCAAAAAAAGGCTTAACGAATTATAAGACAAAGAAGTTTCATTTAAAAATACATTGGCAACTACTTTATCACGCAATAATATTAGGCTATGCATTAACTCATTATCAGTTGCAATTGGTTGGTTTTTTACTGGAGATATTTTAGGAACAAATGCCAAGGTTTCTGTTGCCTCCAAACTGCCTCTGAAATAACGATTAGCAGAAGGAAGTAACAACAATATGATCAAAACAGCTTTTTTCATTCCCCAATTAGTAAGTAGTGTATTGAAGACATTAAATTCGGCATTTCGGTTATGCAAGAGGTATTTTTTTCACCAATCCCCCCATTTTTTTCATGAAACACAAAAAATCCCACTATTTTGGATAGTGGGATGCTCATTCTATTCAAATTCCTCGCTTAAATTACCGCGTCTTTTTTACTCGAAGATTTAAAATTACTCTTGTTTTCATTGTACTTTTTTGCCGCATCAATGAACCCTACAAACAATGGAGCTGGCCTTTCTACTGTACTTTTTAATTCAGGGTGATATTGAACTCCTATGAAGAAAGGATGATTAGGTAATTCAATGATTTCTACTAAGCCAGTTGCTGGATTTTTACCACTGGTTTTCATCCCAGCTGCCTGATATTGATCTAAATAATCATTATTGAATTCATATCGATGTCGATGTCTCTCTGTGAAAGTGGTTGTACCATAAATTTTATGTGCCAATGATCCTTCTTCTACTTCACATGGATAAGCCCCTAAACGCATGGTTCCGCCCATCAACGTTATTTTCTTTTGCTCTTCCATCATATTGATGACAGGATGTGCTGAATTGGTATCCATTTCAACAGAATGGGCATCTTTTAATCCTAGCACATTTCTACCAAATTCAATAACAGCCATTTGCATTCCCAAACAGATTCCAAAGAATGGCAAGCCTTTTTCTCTTGCATATTTTACCGCAATAATTTTTCCTTCAATTCCTCTATTACCAAATCCTGGAGCAACCAATAATCCATCTAATCCATTCAACTTCTCTGCCACATTCTCGTCTGTAATAAATTCGGAGTGCACATTTACTACCTGAACTTTTACTTCATTAATAGCCCCCGCATGTACAAAGCTTTCTAATATTGACTTATAGGCATCTTGTAATTCAATGTACTTTCCAATTAATCCAATGGTTACTTTGCTCTTAGGATATTTTAGTTTATCTAAAAACTCTTTCCAATTATTTAAGTTGGGTTCTGCATACTGCGTAATATTCAATTTTTTAAGACAAATCAAATCGAGCTTCTCTCTCAACATATGCAAAGGCACTTCATAAATAGTACTCGCATCCATCGCTTCAATCACTGCTTCTTGCTTTACATTACAAAACAGTGCAATTTTTCTTTTGATATCATTGTTTAATGGTTCTTCTGTTCTGCATACAATAATATCAGGATGCACCCCTGTTTCGCTCAACATTTTCACACTATGTTGAGTAGGTTTGGTTTTTAATTCTTTGGCGGCTTTTAAGTAAGGGATTAATGTTAAGTGCACTACCATCACATCTTCTTCTGGCAATTCCCATTGTAATTGTCTTACTGCCTCAATAAATGGTAAACTCTCAATATCGCCTACTGTTCCACCAATTTCTGTTAATACAATATCAAACTGATCATCTTGACCCAATAAAAGCATTCGATGCTTAATCTCATCAGTGATATGTGGCACAACTTGAACTGTTTTACCTAAAAAATCTCCCGCTCTTTCCTTATTAATAACAGTTTGATAAATTCTTCCTGTTGTTACATTATTCGCCTGTGAAGTATAGATATTCAAAAATCTTTCATAATGCCCTAAGTCTAAATCAGTTTCTGCTCCATCTTCTGTTACATAACATTCCCCATGCTCATAAGGGTTTAATGTTCCTGGATCTACGTTGATATAGGGATCAAACTTTTGAATGGTTACTTTAAGCCCTCTGGCCTGTAGTAATTTTGCCAATGAGGCGGCTATAATCCCTTTACCTAAACTGCTTGTTACGCCACCGGTAACAAAAATATACTTGGCCATAAAATGAATACTTTTATTGCAATAAATTAAAAAACAATCTTGGACCTGGAAATTTGAACTGATATAGTTCGGAGGTCAAACAAAGCTAGCTTAAAAAATGAAATAAGAAAAATACCGTAACAATTTTCAACCAATCTGACGAAAAACTGTTAGTGAAAAGTGAACAAGTCTTTTTTTAAACAACCATCATATATGAAACAATTACGATTTTTCGCCTTTTTTGTAGTGGCTTTGATTGCCATTCAAGGTTTCCGTTATACCGAAACCAAACAAAGCATTCGTTCTGCCGAAGACTACTTAGCTTGCTATTCAGACATTCGCGACCAGTTCAGAGACGAGGCAATGACCCCAGAATTTGCTGCTATGCACGAAAATCCACTTCCATTTACATTGACCAATGGAACAGGAGAAACCATCCAATTTGATGCACCAGACGGGAACAAAGCTTCTGGTTATTTTATTAAGAGCAAGAAAAAAACCAATAATTGGATTTTTGTGATTCAAGAATGGTGGGGTTTAAACGACCAAATAAAACAAGAAGCAGAAAAATTGGCTGCTGAACTAGGCAACGTAAATGTGATTGCACTTGATATGTACGATGGTAAAGTTGCAGCTACACCAGACAGCGCAATGAAACTAATGAGAGCTGCCACCAATCCTAGATTGGAAGCCATTGTAAAAGGTGCATTGGCATACGCAGGAACCAAAGCTAAAATATTTACCATTGGTTGGTGTTTTGGTGGAATGTGGAGTTTACAAAGCAGTATTTTAGCTGGCAAACAAGCAGCGGGTACAGTCATGTATTATGGCCGTCCTGAAAACAATTTGGAAAAATTGAAATCGCTACAATCGGATGTCATCGGATTTTTCGGAAACCAAGATAGAAGCCCTTCTCCTGAAGTGGTGAATGCATTCGAAAAAGATATGGCTGCTGCGGGTAAAAAATTAACCCTTCATCGTTATGAAGCCAACCATGGTTTTGCCAATCCAAGCAACCCCTCTTTCAATAAAGAAGCTACAGAAGATGCACACAAAAAGACGATTGAGTTTTTAAAAGCGCGTTTATAACGCGCTTTTTTTACATATCGTTGATAATTTTTTTATAGCTGGTGACGATGCCTTTGATAAGAGATGAACTAAATCCTTGATGTTCCATCTCGTTTAAACCTGCAATGGTACAGCCCTTTGGCGTGGTGACTTTATCAATCTCTTGTTCTGGATGTGTATTTTTTTGTAAGAGCAACTCAGCAGCCCCTTTAACGGTTTGGGCTGCTATCAGGGCAGCAGTTGAAGAACTGAATCCAATCTCGATTCCCCCTTGAATATTGGCTCGAATATAGCGCATGGCATAAGCTGTGCCGCATGCACCCAAGACCGTGGCGGCATCCATTAGTTTTTCATCAATCACAACCGTTTTACCCAATTGATTAAATAGATGGATAGCAAATTCAGTTTGCGCCGCTGTAACGGATTGACCCGTTAAACAGGTCATGCTTTCTTGTA
>JACCDH010025946.1_pt1 | contig 49474 bp, 41 predicted proteins | sample 7442481 | NCBI WGS metagenome assembly JACCDH01 (sample SAMN15323433, study PRJNA562643) | freshwater metagenome | isolation source: river surface water | place: USA:Blue River Watershed | collected 2017-08-15
GCGCCAACGAAAGCGACTTCCAGCGCATGAAGTTCCGCCAGCGCGTAGCCGTCAACATGGAAGGACGCAGCACCGCCAGCACCATGGTGGGTCAACAAGTGGCCATGCCCGTGGCGATCGCCCCCACCGGCCTGACCGGCATGCAACACGCCGACGGCGAAATCCTGGCAGCGCGGGCTGCACGCGAGTTCGGGATCCCCTTCGCCCTGTCGACCATGAGCATTTGCTCGATCGAAGACGTGGCCAAGCACGCCGGCGAAGGATTCTGGTTTCAACTGTATGTCATGAAAGACCGGGGCTTCATCGAACGCCTGATCGATCGCGCCAAAGCCGCTCATTGCGGCGCCCTGATCCTCACGCTCGATCTGCAAATTCTGGGGCAACGCCACAAGGACATCAAACACGGCCTCTCGGCCCCGCCCAAGCTGACCCTGAAGAACATCGCCAACATGATGACCAAGCTGCGCTGGTGCATGGGCATGCTGGGCACACCCCGGCGCCAGTTCGGCAACATCGTGGGACACGTCAGCGGGGTGGCCGACATGAGCAGCCTGTCCAGTTGGACCGCCTCGCAATTTGACCCGGCACTGAGCTGGGACGATGTGCAATGGATCAAAGACCGTTGGGGCGGCAAGCTGATCATCAAGGGCATCATGGACGCCGAAGACGCCAAACTGGCCGCGCGCTCAGGGGCTGACGCGCTGATCGTGTCCAACCATGGCGGCCGCCAGCTCGACGGTGCGCCCAGCAGCATCCAGGCCCTGCCCGCCATCGTTGACGCCGTCGGCAGCCAGATCGAGGTTCACATGGACGGTGGCATCCGCAGCGGCCAAGACGTGCTCAAAGCCCGCGCCCTGGGGGCACGTGGCACCTACATCGGCCGCGCGATGCTGTATGGCCTGGGGGCCATGGGCCATGCGGGGGTGGCCAAAGCCATTGACATCATCCACAAAGAGCTCGACACCACGATGGCGTTTTGCGGTCACACCCAAATCGACCGCGTCAACCGCGAAATCCTGCTACCGGGAACCTACCCGACGGCCTGAGCGTTTGCACCTCTGGGGTCAAGATGTCTGCCCTGACCCGACGCATCGCACACCTGGACATGGACGCGTTTTATGCGTCGTGCGAGCTCATGCGCTACCCGCAACTGCGGGGCCTGCCGGTGGTGATCGGAGGGGGGCGCCGCCGCGCCGATGACCTGTTGGCCATCATGCAGACCCTGCAACCCGACAACGGCTGGACCGCCGACAACATCACCGAACGACTCGACCACATCCCGGTGGCGGCCTTCCCTCGACTCGATGGTTATGCCGGCCGGGGGGTCATCACCACCGCCACCTACGAAGCCCGGCAATTTGGCGTCGGCTCTGCCATGGGCCTGATGAAGGCTGCCCAACTGTGCCCCCAAGCGGTCTTGTTGCCCGTTGATTTCGAGCGTTATCGGGCTTTTTCCAGGCGCTTCAAAGCCGTCATCAGCGACATCGCGCCGGTGATGGAAGATCGGGGCGTGGACGAGGTCTACATCGATTTCACCGAAGTCCCGGGCGGGCAGCGCGAAGGCGGGCGGGTGTTGGCGCGTTTGCTGCAAAAAAGCATTTTTCAGGAGACCGGGCTGACCTGCTCGATCGGCGTGGCCCCCAACAAGCTGTTGGCCAAAATGGCGAGCGAATTCAACAAGCCCAACGGCATCTCGATCGTGCACGAAGCCGACCTGTCGACGCTGATCTGGCCGCTGCCGTGCCGCAAGATCAACGGCATCGGGCCCAAGGCCGATGCACGCCTCAAAGCTCAGGGCATCGAGACCATCGGCCAACTGGCTCAACGAGACCGGTTTGAGTTGATGGAGCTGTTCGGGCGCAGCCATGGCGCCTGGCTGTTTGATGCGGCCTGGGGACGCGACGACCGACCGGTGCAGACCACCAGTGAGCCCGCGGGCATGAGTCGAGAAACCACCTTTGAGCGCGACTTGCACGCCCGCCATGACCGCGAGGCGCTGTCCGGGATCTTGACGCGCCTGTGCGAACAGGTGGCCGAAGACTTGCGCCGCAAGGGTTACGTGGGTCGCACGATCGGCATCAAGCTGCGCTATGACGATTTCAAAATCGTGACCCGCGATGTCTCGGTCGAAGACCACACCGCTGACCCGCAGCGCATCCGGCAATTGGCCGGGCAGTGCCTGAAGCGGGTGGATCTGAGTCGGCGCTTCCGGTTGTTGGGGGTGCGGGTGGCATCTTTGATGCGCACCTCAGACTGGCAGACGCAAAAGGCCAGTGAACCGGTCGCCGGCTATGGCGAGAGCGAATCGCTGTTTTGAACTTACCAGCGATCGTCAGCCCCCGGGTTCAGACGTCGATGACGTCAGTGGCTGAAGTCGCCGGGGCGGTTGAAGGGGCCGGCGGATCAGCGCTTTGCGCCGGACCGATGCCCCCCGCGCGGCGCAATTCGTTCAGGGCACTCAGGCCATAGTGGGCAAACCAGAGCGCGCCAAAGGCAAAAATCCAGGTGTAGATCCACAAAGCCAATGGCACCAGCAAAATGAAGGCAGCTGCCAGCATCGCGCCAGAAGCCCAGATCAGGCCCGGAATGGCTCCCATGAATCCGGTCACCACCCCCATGGCCCAGAGCGGCCAACGGTGTTGCTCAAAAATCCACTGCCGTTCGTTCTCGCTGGCGTGCTCGGCCAGGGCATCGTAGGTCATCACCCGATAGGTCAGCCAACCCCAGATCAAAGGGGGCAGCACAAACATGAACGGCGGGATCCACCACAAAGGCACGGTGATCACCAGCACCAGCAAGGTGATGGCGGTCGATTTGACCATGTACCACACACTGCCCGCCACGCTGCCCCCGCGCAGCCGTTGCAGGTTGGGAAATCGTCGCCGCGCCACGCCGTCGAGCAAGGGCGTGCTCAGCAGCAACGATACCGATAACAGGCTGATGATGACCAACACCGGCGTCACCATGAAAGCGATGATCAGCGTGGCCAGCACGGTTTGCAAGGTGGCAAAGCCCAGACGCGACAGCCAGGTGAATCCGGCTTGCAGCCAGGGCCAGTTCAAGAGGGCGTCGCTGACCCACTCCTGGGCCGGGTCGAGGTAAAAATAGGCCAGCGTCATCACCGCCACCACCAGAATGACCAACGGCATCAGGGTGAGCACCAGCACCCTGGGGGTCAGGGCATAAGCAAAGGCACGCCAAAAAGCATCGAGGATTTTGAGCATGGCCCGATTATCGGGCCTGTCGATGTCAATCAAGCGGCGGAGTCCAGCCCCCTCTCATGCCCACTTCTCGACCCCGCGGGCATAGACCACGACCCGCTTCATGAAGGCCTCGTGCTGGGTTTCCACCTTGTCGAGCTCGTAAAGGTAGTTGACCATGATGCCGGCCGACTGCTGAATGCCTTTTTTGGACAAATCCGCGCCCCAGTTGATGCGGTACAGCGTGGCACCGTTGGTCAGATGGAACTTCCCCACCGAATCACCCGTGGGGTGGGTGGTGTGGTACATCAGGTACAGGGCGCACAATCGCATCAGGGCCTGGCGTTCAGCCTCGATCGCATCATCCGGATGCCAACCAGCGCGCAATCGCTCGGCCCACTTGGCGCGGTCCAGGCGCAAGGTCGCGAGCGCTTCTTCGGCTTTCTTGATGCGCGACAGGGTGACTTGGGCCGGGTCCAACGGAGCGCCCTGATCGAGCCAGCGGGTGAAGCCCGGAATTGGCGACAGCGTGGAAAAAGTTTTGATGCCCGGCGATTCTTGCAACAAGCGGTCGGCCACCCGCTTGATCAGGAAATTGCCCAACGACACCCCGCGCAAGCCGGGCTGGCAGTTGCTGATGGAATAAAAAATCGCCGTCTTTTGCTTTTTCTCTTCAATCAATGGTGCTTTTTTGTTGAGCAGCGGCCCGACATCGCCGGCGATGTCGGGAACCAGTGCGACTTCCACAAAAATCAAGGGTTCACCCGGCAATTGGGGGTGAAAAAAGGCAAAGCAACGGCGATCCGGTTGCAAGCGCCGGCGCAAATCATCCCAACCGTCGACGGCATGCACCGCTTCATGCTGGATGATTTTTTCCAGCAGCTGGGCGGGCGAATTCCAGGTGATCTCGTGCAACTCCAAAAAGCCCGGGTTGAACCACGACGTGAACAAGTGATGCAAATCAGCGTCCAGCGCCCTGAATTCGGGGTTGTCCTTCATTTGGGTGAGCAATTCAGCCCGCAAACGCACCAGTGCGCCCGTGGCGTTGGGGGCCCGGTTGATGCGGCGCAACAGCTCTTGCCGCGGCGGCTCGACCACCCGGAACAAATGCATCAGGTTGACCCCAGAGGGCTGACTGGCATAAGTGCTTGCCGCCTCTTGCACCATGATCGGGTCAGGATTGAACTCGGTGGATAAAAACTGAAAAAATTCGGTGCGCTGGGCCGGGCTCAGTTGCTCATAACCGTCGAGGATGCGCCGGGCCATGCTCTGGGCGTTGGATTCGCCGCGCTCACTGAGCAAACGACGGCAAGTTTGCTGGACCGTCTCCAGCAAGCGGGACTTCAAAAAACGCTGCAACATCTAGGTGACACCTTGGATCGGCCGGCCGCATGGCTGGCTCTAGAATCATTCTCAGGCATCGCGTGGTCGCGTTGCAACTTTTTTTGTTCATCAGGAGTCCCCATGAAACTCTTTCGCTACACCGCCGCCGGCCGCCATGGTTTGGGACTGACCCGACCCGGGCACGATGACCAGTTCATCGATCTGGCAAAGCTCGATGCCTCGTTGGCCCCCGAAATGACCCCTTTTTATGACGACGCCACCCGTCAGCGCGTGGCTGGCCTGTTGGCCAAAGCCGCTTCCAGCGACTTTCAGCCCCTGTCATCGGTGCAGTTTGACCTGCCCATTGCCCACCCCCCCAAAATCATTTGTCTGGGCCTGAACTACGCCGACCATGCCAAGGAAGGCGGTCACGCCCGCCCCGAGTACCCCAGCTTTTTCATGCGGGTCGACACCTCGATGACGGCCCACAATGCCCCCATCGTGCGCCCCAAGGTTTCGACCAAACTCGACTACGAAGCCGAACTGGCGGTGATCATCGGCAAACCGGCCCGCCACCTGACGCCCGACAACGCCTTGGACTGTGTCTTTGGCTACAGTTGCTTCAACGATGGCAGCGTGCGCGACTACCAGCGCAAAACCAATCAGTGGACCATCGGCAAAAACTTTGACCAGACCGGCGGCTTTGGCCCCTGGATCGTCACCGCAGACGAGCTGCCCCCGGGCGCCCATGGTTTGCGCATCCAAAGCATCCTCAACGGTCAGGTGATGCAAGACGCCAACACCAGCGACTTTTTGTGGAACGTCAAAGAATCGCTGGTCATCATTTCCGAGTGCATCACCCTGATGCCCGGCGACGTCATCATCACCGGCACCCCGGCCGGTGTAGGCTACGCCCGCACGCCCCCGGTGTTCATGAAACAAGGCGATGTCTGCGACATCGTGATTGAAGGCGTGGGCACGCTTCGCAACCCGATCGTCGACGAAGCCTGATCGGCCCTGGATCGCACCAGCCCAAGGGGGCTTGGAGCCCTCTTTTTTTATTTCAGGCTCATGGCTTGAGCCTTTGGCTGGGCTATGCTTGAAAGCATGGCTCCGCCCCCCGACACCCCTGCCCACCATCCCGCGCCGACGGCCGATTGGCCGATCGGATTCATGGTGTTGCATGGCAACCGGCTTGAAGACCTGCGCCAACTGCTCATCGAGCACGTGCGCCAATTTCCTTTACCGGGCCTGAGCCCCGAATGGATGGTGGTGCAAAGCAACGGCATGAAGCAGTGGCTGGAGCAGGGCTTGGCTGCCGCCGAAGGTCTGGGCGTTTGTGCCGCCACCCGCATGGTGTTTCCTGCCGAGATGCTGTGGCACGCCTACCGCACGGTGCTGGGCGCCGACCTGGTTCCAGCGCAGATGCCGCTGGATCGCGAACACCTGGTTTGGCGTCTCATGCACCTGTTGCCCCGGTGGTTTGAGCAAGACACCCAAGGGGTGTTCGAGCCCTTGGCCCGATATGTGCGCAACGACCACGGCCGCACCGATGACGCCCGGCTGTTGCAACTGTGCCAACAATTGGCTCAACTCTACGACGGCTACCAAAACTACCGTGCCGACTGGTTGCGCGATTGGGCGCGGGGTCAGGCGTGCTTCAGCGATGCCCAGGGGGGCACCCATGAATTGCCCCCCACTGAACGCTGGCAAGCCCAACTGTGGCTCGAATTGTTGGCTGATGTGTCCGCCAACCGGAAGGGGGCGACCCCCATGCCCACTTCACGGGCCGAAGTCCACGAAGCTTTTTTACAGCAGATGGCGCACGCCACCCCCCAGGGGTTACCTCGTCGCATCGTGGTGTTCGGCGTCAGCGCCATGCCCATGCAATCGATCGAGGCCTTGGCGGCGCTGGGTCGGGTTTCGCAGGTCATGGTGTTTGTGCTCAATCCGTGCCAACACCATTGGGGCCATGTGGTCAGCGAGCGTCAGTGGCTGCAAGCTGCGCTGCGCCAGCGCCAAGCCCCCAAGCCCGGCACTGACGTCCCCTCCGCTGGCGTGATCGATGGCCATGTGCAGGCTCAACCCTTGTTGGCCGATTGGGGACAACAAGGGCGCGATTACCTGCACTTGCTTGACGTGCACGACCACACCGACCGCTATCGCCACCTGCTCGGCCGGATCGATTTTTTTGCGGACCCGGCGCCGCAAGATCCGCACGCTGCTGCCCCCCTCGCCAGCCGACTGCACCGTTTGCAGTCGGACATCCTGAACCTCAACCCCCTGCCTTCGGACCCGCACCGATACCCGGTGGCCGCAGGCGACGACAGCGTGTTGCTGGTGCAAGCCCACAGTGCCGTGCGCGAAGTCGAATTGCTGCACGATCGCATCCTGAGCTGGCTCGAAGCCGACAAGCAGTTGCGCCCCAGCGACATCATCGTGATGGTGCCCGACATGACGCCCTTTGCTCCCTTGATTCATGCTGTCTGGGGGCGCTTTGCGGCCGATGACCCGCGCCGTCTGCCCTACAGCGTGGCCGATCAAAGTGCCAAAGATCATCCCATGGCCGCCATCATCGACGCGCTTTTGCAAGGGCCCTCCGCTCGCCTGACGCTGGATGATTGGCTCTCATGGCTCGAGGTTCCGGCCTTTGCCCGCGCTTGCGGCTTTCCGCCAGAAGAACTCTTTGGCGCACGCGAGGCACTTCGTTCGGTGGGCGTGCGGTGGGGGCTCGATGGCGAACACCGCGTCAGCATGGGGGTGGGACTGAGTGCCGCCGACGCCACCCCCAACACCTGGTTGTTTGGCTTGCAACGCTTGTTGTTGGCGCAGGCGCAAGGGTCGATGACTGCCGCAGCATGGCAAGGCGTGGCCCCGGCCGACCCCGGTGACCACCCGGCCGCCAACCTCAGCCATGCGGCGCTCAACGCCTTGTGCACCAGCTTGCGCACCCTCGAGCAGGTGCTGCAACAAGTCGGCGCACCCCGCACGCCCTCGGACTGGGTGCGCGATTTGCATCAGATCGTCGCCGATGTCCTGGTGGCCCAAACCGAATCCGAAGAACGTGCCTTGCTGGGTCTCACCGAGCCCCTGACGCAATGGTTGCAATCTTGCCAGGTCGCTGGCCTGGACTCCGAGGTGTCCCTCAGTGTGGTGCGCACCCATTGGATGTCTTGCCTGTCCAGCACCGGTTCGGGCAACCGGTTTTTGAGTGGCGGTGTGCAATTTGCCACCCTCATGCCCATGCGCTCTATCCCATTCCAGCGGGTCTGCCTGCTGGGCATGAACGATGGCCAATATCCCCGTCGACAACCGCAAACCGATTTCGATCTGATGCGCTGGCCCGGCATGCGTCGACCGGGCGACCGATCCCGGCGTGAAGACGACCGCTACCTGTTTCTCGAAGCCTTGCTGTGCGCCCGCCAGCAGGTCTACATCAGTTGGCAGGGTTTTAAGGCCACCGATCAGTCCCAACTTTATCCCAGCGTGCTGGTGGGTCAACTGATCCAGCACCTTGATGCCGCCCACACCGAGCCATTGGGGGTCCACACGGCCCCCATGCAATCGTTTTCGCGTCAGTATTTTGAACGTGCCGACAGCCCCTGGAAAACCTACGCCACCGACTGGGCCCATGCCAGGGGCTGGCCAACGCCCTCCCAACCTCGGCCCGCAGAGCCTCCCGCCGCAACCCAAGGTCACCCCCTTCCCCTCACCCTGCCTCTCGATTCACTGATCGCTGGCCTGCGACAACCCCTGGATGTGTTTTACAAGCACCGATTGGGCATGAACCTGCAGAGCCCCGAACAAGAATTGCCCGATACCGAGCCCTTCGACCTCAATGCCCTGGACATGTACCATCTGGTGGATCAGGCGCTGGCTCATCCTGCCGACCATGTCGTCATGGCACGCGCCAGTGGCCTGTTGCCGCTGGGACACTTGGCTGAACGACCCTTGCTGCGATTGAACTCGCAAGTCAAAGCGCTCAATGATCGCCTCACCGATCTGCTGCACAACCACCCCTGGCAACCTCTGGCCGAACAACTTCTGAACTGCCCCACTCCTCAGACGGTCACCGATGGGGCGGTGCAAAGCGTCAGCGGCACCGTCGGCGGCTCCCATTGGTACCAAAACCCGGCGGGGCAGTGGCTGCATGTGGTCTTGCGACCGGGACCACTGAGCAAAAACAAGGCTTTCCAAATTCACCCGCTGTTATCGGCTTGGGCCCGGCATGTCATGGCCAACGCCTGCGGCCAGCCCTGCACCACCCACTGGATCGGACTGGGTGAAGTCAAAGTGCTCCAGCCCTTGCCCCCTGCGCAAGCGCAAGCGGTCTTACACCGGTGGCTGTTGGCCTACCAAAACGCCTGGGCCAGTCCCTTGGCCGTGCCGGGTCGCTCGGCCTGCCTGTTCATCGCCCGCCTGTTCAGCCCAGGTAAAGAAACGGACACCGGGCAACGACTGCTCAAAGCGCATGCCGATGCGCGAATGGCATTCGTGGGTTCTGATCAATCCCGGCGTGAAGCAGAGCGAACCGCCTTGGCCATGATGGCTCGACATGCCCGAGACTATCCCGATGTCGCCTCTCTCATTGAACACTGGGCCCCCGTCTTGTATCAGGACCTGATCGAAGCCCTGCTGAGTTCAGCACCCAATCGTGCGGAGGGCAACGATGACTGAGCCCCAACGCATGCTGGCTCTGGACCTTCCCCTGCAAGGCCGTCAACTGATCGAAGCCAGTGCCGGTACCGGTAAAACCTGGACCCTGGCGGCTTTGTATGTGCGGCTGGTTTTAGGACACGGTCGCGGTGGACTGGCATGCGGCCTGTTACCGCCACAAGTGCTGGTCATGACCTTCACCGAAGCCGCGACTGCAGAGCTGCGTGAGCGCGTCCGGACCCGACTGGTCGAAGCCGCCCGGGCCTTTTTCTCCGCAGACCCCGACATCCAAGACCCTTTTCTCACCGGCCTGATGCATGACACCCCTGCCGAGCAATGGCCGGCGTGCGCCCAACGCCTGACTCAGGCTGTTTCGTGGATGGACGAATCGGCCATTCACACCATCCATGGATGGTGCATGCGTGCCCTGCGTGAACACGCCTTTGCCAGCCGCAGCCTGTTTGACCTGCAACACCTGCCCGATGCCGAACAACTCTGGCTCGAATTGGCACGCGACCATGTGCGCCAGTTTGTTTACCCACTCACGGTCACTGACTTGCAGGCCCTCGAAGCCGAAAAACTCACCCCTGACCCACAAACCTGGATCAGTGCCTTGGCCGATCTGCGCCGGGCTCACCAGAAGCAGCCGCAGGCCAGGATAGACCCTGCTACTTTGCCCACCCCCACCGAGGTGTTGGCGCAAACCCGTCAATGGTGGGCGCAGGACAACGCCTTGCTTGAGGAAGTGCGGCAGCACTTTGATCCTGATTTGGCACAGCGCATCATCGACTTCAAACGACAACACAAAGGAGTGCTGGGGCATTTGCGCGCCGACCTGATCGAGGCCGCACTTCAGCGCGTGCTCGCCTGGGTCTCGGGTCATGCCCTGGGGGTGCCTGCTGACTTGCCTAAATTGGGTCATGCCATGATGGTCGACAAACAATGGCCTCCAGACCCGCCCCATCCGGCGTTGCTCGCCATCGACCGCTGGGTCGAGTGGCAAACCCACAAGCCCCCGCCGGCGCGCGATGCCGTGCTGCAACATGCCCTGCACAGCATGTTGCAGGCTTATGACCGTCGCAAAGCCCAAGCCGGTCTGTTTGATTTTCAAGACCTGCTGGAACGCCTGTATTGGGCTTTGCAAACCTCGCCCAACTTGGCCGACACATTGCGCACCCAATACCCGGTTGCTTTGGTCGACGAGTTCCAGGACACCGACCCCTGGCAATATGGGTCACTGGACCGCATCTACCCGCCCGAGGCTCAAGGCACCCTGGTCATGATCGGCGACCCCAAACAGGCCATCTACAGCTTCCGAGGCGCCGACATCGACACCTATGTGCGGGCGCGTCAACAGTGTGTGACGCTCAACCGCGACAGCCTGCACAGCCTGCGCCAAAACCGACGTTCAACCCCTGCATTGCTGGCAACGCTCAACGCGCTGTTCAGCACCCGTACCGATCTCTTTGGCCCCCAAATTCAATTTGAGCCGGCTGAACCCGCCTCGTCTCCTGAGGGCGCAGCGGCAATGCCTGAGCACCCGGTCCAGGTGGTGGTCAGCGAAGGGGAGATTGCCCGTAACGCCGAACAACACCGGCAATTTTTGCTCTCGCATGCCATGGCCGACATGGTGCAAAAACTCCAGTCGGGTCAAGCCCAGCCCCGCGACCTGGCGGTCTTGGTGCGCAGCCATTCACAGGCCGACGCCGTGCTCAAAGCCCTGACCGCCAGTGGCATTGCTGCGGTCTACCTCTCCGACCGCAGCCAGGTGTATCAATCTGATGACGCCCGCGACTTGTGGCTGCTGTTGCGTGCACTGGCCCAGCCACGCCATTCCGGCGCCTTGCGCGCTGCCTTGGGAACCCCCTTGTGGGGATTGACCGAGACCCAATTGCTGACCCTGACCACATCGGACGATGCCTGGGACACCTTGCTCGATCAAGCCCTCCAATGGCACCGGCACTGGCTGACCCATGGGATCTTTCCGATGTTGCGCCAATGGTTGCTCGACACCGGGGCGGCCACACGGTTGTTAGAGCGACCCGATGGCGAACGCCGGCTCACCAACGTCCTGCACCTGGCCGAACTGTTGCAACAGGCCACCCATCCGCTGACCGCCCAGGGCATCGCCGCCTTGCCGCACGCCACCGTGCGCTACCTGGGGCGTGAGATCCGCCGCCAAGGTCCAGAAGACGGCCCTGCGCAAACCCGGCTCGAAAGCGACGAGCAACGCGTGCGGGTGGTGTCGTTTCACAAAAGCAAAGGCCTGCAATACCCCCATGTCTACATTCCGTTCTTGAGCAGCGGGGCCGCCGCCCCCGAGCGGCACGCTGAAGACGAAGACGGCGATGCCGATCGCAGCCGCGATGTGCTGGAAGACACCCGCCTGCTGTATGTCGCCCTGACCCGTGCCGAGCAAAGCCTGTGGCTGGGCGTCTACCCGCACAAACTCGAAATTCAAAAATCCGGCGATGCTTCAGCCCTGTGCCGCTGGCTCGGTCGCGAACAAGCCAGCTCAACATGGTCCAGCGTGTGGTTCGCGTTGGCACAACGCATTCCCGGCCTGCAAGTCAGCCAGCCCACCGACACCGCCCAGGTGAATTGGCGTGCTCCGGCACCTGCTCCCATGGCTGGGGGCCCCCTGGACACTCCCACCTTTCATCACCCCCTTTGGTGGAGCGCCAGTTTCAGCGCACTGACGCGACAACTTGGCGACAAAACGGAGCAAGTCTGGAACAGCCAGGGCAACCGGGTTGCGCGTGAAATCGACACCGAAGATTTGCGTCGTCATCCCGAAGCCAGTCAGCGCCCCACCTATCCATCGCCCTGGCAAGAATTTGGCGCTGGAGCCCGCTATGGCACCATCTTGCACGATCTCCTGGAATGGCAAGCCAACCACCATTGGCCGCTGGCACAAGGTCAAATCGGTGACGATTGGCGCGCACTCCTTGAACGCCAGCCAGGTCTCAAAGACACCGAACGCGCCCTGATCACCCCTTGGTTGGCCCAAGTGCTTCAGCGCCCTTTGCCCATGGGGGATGCGCCTGACCTGGTGTTGGGCCAGTTGCGTCAACCTCAGTACTGGGCTGAGATGCCATTCCATTTCAGTACCGCCCCGGTCGCCGTCACTGAGATCGATGCCATGATTTGCAATGACCTCTTTAAAGGGCAAGCCCGACCCGCACTGCGACCCCACATGCTCGGAGGCATGGTCAATGGGTTCATCGACTTGGTCTTTGAACACGGGGGGCGTTACTGGGTGCTCGATTACAAGTCCAATCTGCTCGACCACTACGACAGCGACACCTTGCAGACCGCATTGCTCGACAAACGCTACGACGTGCAATCGGTCATCTACCTGCTGGCCCTGCACCGTCTCTTGCAGCATCGCATCGCCAACTACCAGCCTGAACATCATTTGGGGGGGGCCGCGTACCTGTTCATGCGTGGCATCGACACACCTGGCGCGGGCGTTGTCATGCAAAGCCCCAGCGTCCGCCTGATCCTGGACCTTGATGCCTTGCTCGGTCACCCCGCAAGGAACGCCGCATGACCGCTACCCGTCTGGCCTCCGTCTTGCCGCTGCGCCCGCGATGGCAAGGGACTCCTTTGACCGCGCTGGACACGGCCATGGCGCACAGTTTTCAAGCCCTCCAACCCAGCGATGACGTGCGCCATCTCTGGTTGGCCGCCCTGACCCATCACCAATGGACCCGGGGCCACGCCTGCCTCGAATTGCCCGCTCTGGTTCAAAATCCCGCCGCCTTGCTCGGCTGGGAAGCCCCTGAGGCGCAGTCACTGCCTCTCGACCTGCCTGCCGCCGTATCCACCCTGCCTTGGGCTCAAGGCACCTCCTCGCCGCTGGTGGTATCTGGCGATCGCCTCTACCTGCGCCGAGCTTTTGAAGCTGAGCAGCGCATCCGATCGGCCCTGATCCTGCGTTCCCAGCCGCAGACATGGCCGGCTGATGTCCCTTGGGATGATTGGCTCGATGAGTTGTTCGCTGGCCTCGGACAAGAGGCCACAGCCATGACCCAACAAATCGACCAACGCCAAGCTTGCTTGCTCGGCTTGCAGCATGGCTTCACCCTGGTTTCTGGCGGCCCCGGTACGGGCAAGACCACCACAGTGGCGCGCATGCTGGCACTGCTGCAACGGGCTCACATGGCGGTGTCGGGGCATCCCAACCCGCTGCGCGTGCTGTTGGCCGCCCCCACCGGCAAGGCGTCGGCCCGCCTGGCCGAATCCATGCGCCAGGCCGTGGCCAAACTGCCCGAAGCCTGGCGCACAGGCTTGCCGGAACAAGCAGCCACCTTGCATCGGCTGCTGGTCGATCAACCCGACACCTGGCCGGTCGACGTGCTGGTCATCGACGAAGTCTCCATGGTCGACCTCGAACTGATGGCGCGGGTGCTGAGTGTGCTGCCCCTGAACGCTCGGGTCATTTTGTTGGGTGACCCCGATCAACTGGCCTCGGTACAGGCCGGCGCCGTGCTGGCTCAATTGTGCGAAGCCCACTGGCTCGAAGCCCAGCGGGTCCACTTGCGCCACAGCCACCGCTTTCAGTCTGATCGTGGCATCGGTCAATGGGCTCGGTTGGTTCAACACGGCTCACCCATCGAACGCACCCAAGCCTGGTCTGCACTGGCCACTGGCTGGGCCAACACCGACGGACAAGTCACGCACCTGCCCGCCCTGACCCCTTCCAGCGCAACAGGTCGGGCCATGCTCAAACATGCCTTCGCACCCTGGTGGAATCAAGTTTTACAGGCCGTCGGCGATGGACAACAAGCGGTCGGTGATCAACATGCGCGGCAACTGCTCGACGCTTTGACCCAAGTCGGCGTGCTGTGTGCGCTGCGTGAAGGTCCCTGGGGGGTTGAAGCGCTCAACCAGCAAATCGCCCAGGCCCTCGGGCTCGAAGGCCACTTGTGGCGTGCGGGTCAACCCGTCATGGTCACCCGCAACCTGCACGCATTGGGCATGAACAACGGCGACATCGGCCTGTGCCTGCCGCCCGCCCTCCGCAACGGCCAAGTGACCCTGCGCGTCGCATTTGTGCATGGGCAAGGCGTGCGCTGGATATCGCCGGCACGGCTCGACGACGTCGAACCCGTGTTCGCCATGACCATCCACAAATCACAAGGCTCCGAATTTGACCATGTGCTGCTGGTCCTGCCGCCCCACCCCAGCCCGGTGCTGACGCGCGAGCTCATCTACACCGGCCTGACCCGAGCCAAAAACCGCCTGACCTGGTGGACCTCCAAACCCGACGTGATCCTGGCAGCCTGCGACATCCGCGTCGCCCGCAGCGGCGGCCTCGCCACCTGAAATAATGGGGGTCAGACCCCAATTTCCAACCCGTTGCCAAAAACCAACCATTAATTGGGGTCAGACCCCAATTTCAGCATCATGCATTGGACCCTGCTGAATCCCCCAACCCCCGAAGCTGCGCTTGCTCGCGTCCGCGCCGTCGACGCCACGCATTACGCCCAGACCCGCAACCACTTGAACGGGGCGGTTTCAGAGTTGTCGCCTTATCTCACCCACGGGTTACTCCGCTTGCCCCAGGCTGTGTCTGAGTTGCCCGCAGGCCTGGACTTGCCCATCGGTCACAAATGGCTGGTCGAATTGGGATGGCGCGAATTTTTCCGCCATGCCTGGGGGTATGCGGGCGATGCCATTTTGAGTTCGATGCGACCTGGTGTGTTGGCCGAATCAGCGTATGCGCCTGTGCTGCCTTCCGATGTGATTGAAGGACGAACAGGTGTTCCAGCCATTGATCTGGCCGTGCATACCCTTTACACACATGGAATGCTGCACAACCATGCACGCATGTGGTTGGCCAGTTACCTGATTCATGTGCGACGGGTGCATTGGAGAACGGGTGCCGACTGGATGGTGGCCCACCTGATCGACGGCGATTTGGCCAGCAACCACCTCAGTTGGCAATGGATCGCCGGGACCTTCAGCATCAAACCCTATCTCTTCAATGCCGACAACGTGGCTCGCTTCGCACCATCGCACTGGCACAGCCCAGGGACAGAAATCGACCAAAACCACGACACACTGATGCAATGGGCCACCGATCCCACTCATCGCCGTTGGGTAGACCCTCGCTGGCCTCTTGCCCGACAGAGCATGGCGTCACCTGCGCTGTGGCACAAGCCGCCACCCGGACTGGGGGTCATCGAGCCCGACATCGCCACCCTGCAATCCATGGCGGGAAAAGACCTGGCACTCATCCACCCCTGGGACCTTTCTGGTGCTGACCTACCCCCGACGGCCATCCGCATCGGGATTTACCTGAAAGAACACCACACCCAATGGCCCTGGGGCGAAGCCCGTTGGCTTTGGGTGCAACAAGCGATGGCTCGCTCCACCTCTCAACAATGGTGGGTCGACGCGGCCACCCTGACGCAAGCATTGCGCACGGCACGCAGTGTCCATGCACGACACGACCCCCACATCGCCCGCCATGATCTGCCCATCGATTGGCACCCGCCCATTCGATTATTTCCCCAAGTCCAACGAGAGTGCAGCAGCTTCAGCGCCTGGTGGAAACACGCTACCCAAGGCAAGAAAATCGCACTCGACCTGCAGATTTAATTGGGGTCAGACCCCAATTTCCTGCGGTTATATTTGACTGCTAAGAGCGCATGTCTGCGCTTGATCTGTCCCTGATTTTTTCACTGTGATAAAAAACAACCATTAATTGGGGTCTGACCCCAATTAAAAGAGAGTGAGGTCGTGATGAGAACACTGAAGATGTTATTGTCGTTGCTGACGTTGTTGCTGGCTGGTGCTGCTTGGTCGCAAAGTGGTCAATGCGGGTTCATTCAGGATCCTAATTTGCAAGCGCAGTGCCGCGCGAGCACGGGCGGAGGTTCCGGTCAGTGCGGGTTCATCCGCGACCCTGATCTTCAAGCGCAGTGCCGCGCCATGACAGGCTCTGGCAGCGGCCAATGCGGGTTCATTCGGAACCCGGACCGGCAAGCGATGTGCCGAGCTCTGACTGGCAGTGGTTCAGGCCAATGCGGATTTATTCGAGAACCTGACCTGCAAGCCTATTGCAGGGCGCTGACGGGCAGTGGTTCGGGGCAATGCGGATTCATCCGCAATCCAGACTTGCAAGCTTATTGCAGGGCCGGCACAGGCAGCGGGTCGGGCCAGTGCGGGTTCATCAGAGATCCAGATTTGCAAGCCATGTGCCGCGCACAGCATTAATTGGGGTCTCATTAATTGGGGTCTGACCCCAATTTCTGCACTGTTGCGAAAAAACGACCATTAATTGGGGTCTGACCCCAATTAATTTTGCAGGAAGGTGCGGACTTCGGTTTGGTGGGGGGCGCCGAGGATGCCGTGGGGGCGGGTGCATTTGAGGGCGGCGGCGGCGCTGGCAAAGCGCAGGGCGTCTTCGTGGGTCATGCCGTCGGCCCAGGCGTAGGCCAGGGCGGCGTGGAAGGTGTCGCCCGCTCCGGTGGTGTCGATGACTTGGGGCACCCGGAATCCCGCCATGCGCTGGGGTGCTTGGCCCTGAAGTTGCCACAAGAGCCCCTCGGGGCCCAGGGTGACCGCAGCCAATTCCATGTGCGGGTTGCTGGCGAGGGCCGCCGCCAGGCCGTCGGCTTGCGTGCCGGGATGGAAGGCTTGCAAGCCCGGCTCAGAAAAAACCACCCACTGCGCCAACGGCACCAAGCGGTGCAAATCTTCCGGCGGCGAAACCTCACCGTCGAGCAGGCAGGGCAGTCGCTGATCACGCGCCAGGCGCATGGCCTGCTCGGCCCATTCGGGGCAACGCGGGTCGGTGAGCACCACGTCCTGGTGCTCCAGGCAGGAAGGGTCAAAAGTTCCGGGATGCTTCAGGGCCGAGCCCTTGTGGCTGTAGATCATGCGCTCGCCGGTGTGGTCGGTCACGATGGCCGAGATCGAGTTGGTCTGCCCATGGACCGGATGCACATGCCGCGTGTCGACGCCCTGGCTGCGAAAGTGCTGCAAAAAAATCGGGGTGGCGGTGTCGTCGCCCAACGGCCCATAGAAGGCTGCCTGGGCCCCCAAGCGGGACAAAGCGACCGCCGAATTGGCCGCCATGCCGCCGACGCCTTGAAAGAAATCGTCAGCGTGCTTTTTGGTGGGATGGTCGGGAAATTGATCAATCTGGAACATCAAGTCCAGCGCCACATGTCCGACCGACACCGAGCGCAAGGTCATGGGCAGCCTCGCTCAGCGGGCGAGATAGATCACCAAGCCGACGCCCACCGCCACGGCCACCCAAACCCAGGCTGGCCAGCCTTGAGCGGGCGGTTCGGCTATGGCCACCGGCTCGGCCGGGACCGCTTGCGCCTGCGGCGGGTAGAGTTTTTCGGTTTCGGCGTCAAATCGCTTGAAGAATTCTTCGGACAGCGATTTGGCCACGCCGTCGATCAGGCGTTGACCCAATTGGGCAATCTTGCCGCCGACTTGGGCGGTGACGCTGTAGCTGAGTTCGCAGCCCTCGGCATTCGGGGTGAGGTTGACTTTGGCGGTGCCTTTGCCAAAACCGGCCACGCCGCCCTGCCCTTCGAAGTTCAGGGTGTAACTGGCCGGAGGCTGCATGTCGGTGAGCATGATCTTGCCATTGAATTTGGCCGACACGGGGCCAATTTTGAGGGCCGTGCCCATGCTGAATTCGTTGTCGCCGCTGGCTTCGATGCGGTCACAACCGGGGATACAAGCCTTGAGCACTTCGGGGTTGTTCAGGGCATCCCAAGCTTGTTGTTGGTTGACTTTGAGTTGGCGTGTGCCTTGCATTTCCATGATGAGTTCCTTCTTGGTCAGCCTAGTGTAATCCGAGCCAGCCGGTCATGCCCGCAGGAGTTGTCGCAAAGAAGAGGCCAGTTCTTCGAGTCGGCTGAGGTTGTGCACCGCCAACATGGCGTCGGCCTTGCGATGCAGCACCGCCGCGCCGCGGGCGATGGGGGCGTAGCCGTCAAAGCGGAGCAAGGGATTGAGCCAGAGCAAAGAGCGGGTGTGGCGTTTGAGCCAATCGATTTCTTGCGCCAGCACATCGGGCTCGCCAGTGTCCAGGCCATCGCTGATGAGCAAAACGACGGTGCGCCGTCCGACCAAACGACGGGCGTGCGCCCGCCGCAGGGTGGCGAGGGCGTCGCCCAATCGAGTCCCGCCGGCAAAATCATGGATGCGACCCGCCGCCGCAGCCAGCATGTCGTCGGGGTCAGCCAGCTTGAAGGTGTCGGACAGGTCGCTCAAGCCGGTGCCAAAGGCGAACACATCGCGCCGGCGGCAAGCCTGGGTGGCCGTGTGCAAAAAAGCCAATAAGAGGCGGGCATAGCGCTCCATCGATCCGGAAACATCGACCAGCAACAAAATCGGCAAGGCTTCACGCCGCCGTTGCAACAAGGGCAGCCGCATCACCTCGCCGTCGCTGCGCGCGGCATCGCGCAAGGCCCGTGACCAATCGGGACGATGACCGCGCACGCCAGGGCGCATGCGGCGCACCGGCCACTGGGGAATCGGCAAGGCGATCTCACGCGCCAACCGTTGCACCAGCAAGTATTCGCTGGCCCCGAGTGCGTTGAAGTCGGCTTGCTGGAGCCGGGCCAGGTCACTGGCGGTCATGGCGGCGTCGAATTCGAGCTCGTCCTCGGCAGCGGTTTCGGGCGGGTTGGTACGCTGGGGGGCCAAAGCTTCGCTGACGCGGGGCCGGCGTTGCGGGGGTTCGGCCTGCCCGTCAGCGCCGGGCAACATTTGCGCCAACAGTTTGTTGGCCACTTCCGGGTCTTTGAAAAAAGCCGCAAACAATTCGCGAAAAATACCGCGATCTTCTTCCCGCGCCACCAGCACCGATTCGAGGGCTGCGCTGAAGTCGTCGCGCCGCTCGATGCCAACCCAATCGGCGGCTTGCAAAGCCAGGGCGATGCGCGAACTGTCGGTGCGCACGCCCGCACGGCGCAAGGCACGCCCGAAGGCCACGATGTTGGGGGCCAGTTTGCCGCTGCGTGCGTCACCCAACTGCATGGGCGGTTCAGTCTTGCGAAGCCAACAATTGCGGGACCAGGGGGGTGAGTGCCGCCACGTCCTCGCGTTGCTTGAACAAGATGCCCGCCGTGTCGGCCACCACTTCAGGGTCGAGCTGCAAGGTGTCGAGCGCCACCAAGGCGCGCGCCCATTCGACGCTTTCGGCAATGCCGGGCCCGCGCTAGAAGGCATTGGCAAAGGGCTGGCTGCGCAATCGCCCGACAAATTCGGCGACTTGCCGGGCCAACTGCTCACTGGCCTGCGGCACCTGGCGGCGCACAATGGCCAACTCGCGCTCGCGCTCGGGGTACTCCATCCAGTGATAAAGGCAGCGCCGTTTGACGGCGTCGTTGAGGTCCCGGGTGCGGTTGCTGGTCAAAAGGGTGACCGGTGGGGTTTGGGCGTGCACTGTGCCCAGTTCGGGGATGCTGACTTGGTATTCACCCAGGTATTCGAGCAAGAAAGCCTCGAAGGGCTCATCGGCGCGGTCCACCTCGTCGATCAGGAGCACCGCACCAGGTTCGGCCGCCTCAAGGGCCTGCAAGAGAGGGCGGCGGATGAGGTAACGATCCTGATACACCTCGCGCTCGATCTGCTCGGCCGAGGCCAAGTCATGAGCGGCGCGCATGTGAAGCAGCTGAGCGGTGTGGTTCCACTCGTAGAGGGCTTCACGCAGTTCAAGCCCGTCATAGCACTGCAACCGGATCAATTGCCGCCCCAACACCTGGGACAGAGCTTTCGCCAACTCGGTTTTGCCGACCCCGGGCTCGCCTTCGAGCAACAAAGGTCGTTGCAATTTGAGCGCCAAAAAAACCGCCGTCGCGAGACGGCGGTCGGGTTCGTAGCCTACGCCCTGCAGGGCGGTGATGATGGAATCAACTGAATTCATCCCATCAATTGTTTCACAGCTCGCTGGGTTTGCACACTGATCAGGTGAGCACGGTAGTCGGCACTGGCATGCAGGTCGCTGCTGAGGTTGCCGGCATCGATCTTGACGCTGGCGGCCGACTCGGGCGTGAATTGCTTGGACAAAGCGGCCTCAAGGCCGGCATGACGGAAGACCCCCTCGCTGGAAGCGCCCGTCACCGCCACCCGCACGCCCTGTGCGGTGCGCGCCACGAACACGCCCACCAGCGCAAAGCGCGATGCGGGTTGGCGGAACTTCATGTAGATGGCTTTTTGGGGAATGGGGAAGCTGATGGCGGTGATGATTTCGCCTTCGGCCAAAGCGGTGGTGTACATGCCCACAAAGAAGTCATCGGCAGCGATCTTGCGCTGGTTGGTGATGACGGTCGCACCCAGTCCTAGCACAGCGCTGGGGTAACAGGCGGCGGGGTCGTTGTTGGCCACCGAGCCACCCATGGTGCCCATGGCACGAACCTGCTTGTCACCGATCTGGCTGGCCAAGTCGGCCAAGGCCGGGATGTGCTGACGCACCAGGGCGTTTTCGGCCACCTCGGCGTGCCGGGTGGTGGCGCCGATCACCAGAGACTGACCGTCCTGGCAGACGCCTGAGAGTTCGGACACCCGGCCCAGATCGACCAGTTTTTCGGGGCTGGCCAGGCGTTGCTTCATGGAAGCCAACAGGGTCTGACCGCCAGCCAAAGCTTGCCCGCCGGCGCCGATGTGCTTGAGCGCATCGGCCAGGGTGGCAGGGCGTTCGTAAGTGAATGCGTACATGAGTGATCCTCCTGATTCTGTTTTTAATGCTTGGCGGCCTGAATGGCTTTCCAGACCCGATGCGGGGAAGCGGGCATGTCGATGTCTTTGACGCCGACTGCCGACAAAGCGTCGAGGACGGCGTTGATGACTGCCGGGGGTGAGCCGATGGCACCCGCCTCGCCGCAGCCCTTGGTGCCCAAGGGATTATGGGTGCAAGGGGTGCAGACATGGCCGATGTTGAAGGTGGGGAAGTCGTCGGCGCGCGGCATGGCGTAGTCCATGAAGGAGCCGGTCAGCAACTGGCCCGATTCTTTGTCGTAGACGCAGTTTTCCATCAGCGCCTGCCCCATGCCCTGAACCAGCCCCCCGTGCACCTGACCTTCGACGATCATCGGGTTGATGATGGTGCCAAAGTCATCGACCGCGGTGAAGCGGTCGACCCGGACCACACCGGTCTGGGGATCGATTTCGACCTCGCAGATGTAGGTGCCGGCCGGGAAGGTGAAGTTGGTCGGGTCATAGAACGCTGTTTCGTTTAGACCCGGCTCGAGCTTGTCCAGCGGGTAGTTGTGGGGGACATAGGCGGTGAGCGCCACCTGCCCAAAGGGGATCTTTTTGTCGGTGCCTTTGACGCTGAACTCGCCGTTGGCGAACTCGATGTCGGCATCGCTGGCCTCCATCAGGTGGGCGGCGATTTTCTTGGCCTTGGCTTCAATTTTGTCCAAAGCCCGCATGATGGCCGCGCCACCGACCGAGATCGAGCGTGAGCCATATGTGCCCATGCCAAAGGGTACGCGGCCCGTATCGCCGTGCACCACGTCGACGTTTTCGACCGGAATGCCCAGACGGGAAGCCACGACCTGGGCAAACGTGGTTTCGTGGCCTTGACCGTGGCTGTGCGAGCCGGTGAAGACTGTCACACTGCCGGTGGGGTGCACCCGCACTTCACCACACTCGAACAATCCGGCGCGGGCGCCCAGTGCGCCGGCGATGTTGGAAGGTGCGATGCCGCAAGCCTCGATGTAACTGCTGTAGCCGATGCCGCGCAGCAAACCTTTGGCGGCCGAGGCGGCTTTGCGCTGGGCAAAACCGGCGACATCGCCCATCTCTTTGGCCTTGTTCAGACAAGCCGGATAGTCGCCGATGTCGTATTGCAGGGCGACCGGCGTCTGATAGGGGAATTGGGTGATGAAGTTGCGCTGGCGGATTTCATCCTGTCCCAACCCCAACTCGGCCGCCGCGCGGCTGACGATGCGCTCGAGCAGGTAGGTCGCCTCGGGGCGACCGGCGCCGCGATAAGCATCGACCGGGGCGGTGTTGGTGAACCAGGCATCGACCTCGACGTACACCTGGGGCGTGGTGTACTGCCCGGCCAACAAGGTGGCGTACAAAATGGTGGGCACCGCAGTGGCAAACGTGGACAGATAGGCGCCCAGGTTGGCGTCGGTGTGGACTTTCAGGGCCAAGAACTTGCCGTTTTTGTCCAAGGCCAACTCGGCGTGACTGACATGGTCGCGGCCATGCGCATCGGAGACAAAAGCCTCGTTGCGGTCAGCGGTCCATTTGATGTTGCGGTTGAGCTTTTTGGCCGCCCAGGTCAGGCACACATCTTCGGCGTACAGATAAATTTTGGAGCCAAAACCACCGCCGACATCGGGGGCGATGACGCGCACCTTGTGCTCGGGCAACCCCATCACAAAAGCGGTCATGAGCAAGCGTTCAACGTGCGGGTTCTGGTTGGACACATACAAGGTGTACTCGTCGGAAGCGCGGTTGTAAGCGCCGATGGCGGCACGCGGCTCCATGGCGTTGGGCACCAAACGGTTGTTGACGAGATCGAGTTGGGTGATGTGGGCGGCCTGGGCAAAAGCCTGATCGACCTGAGCCTTGTCACCGATGGCCCATTTGTAACAATGGTTGTCAGCGGCCTCCTGGTGCACCGACGCTTTGCCCGCCTTGGCGTCGGCAACATCGACCACCGCCGGCAACACCTGGTACTGGACTTCGACCAGCTCGGCGGCGTTGCGGGCCTGCTCCAGGGTTTCGGCCACGACCATGGCCACGTGATCACCCACATAGCGCACTTTGCCTTGCGCCAGGATGGGGTGCGGGGGTTCCTTCATGGGCTGTCCGTCGGTGCTGGTGATCAACCAGCCGCAGGGCAAGCCATTGATTTTGTCACCGGCTACATCGGTGCCGACATAGACCGCCAACACGCCGGGTGCCGCACTGGCCGCCTGGGTGTTGATCGATTGGATTTGGGCATGGGCGTGCGGCGAGCGCACGAACACCGCATGGGCCTGCTGCGCCAGCACGATGTCATCGGTGTACTGTCCAGCGCCTGTCAGAAAACGGTAGTCCTCTTTGCGCAGCACCGATTCGCCGATGTGCGGGAGATTGGCAAAATCTGAAGCACCCATGTCGTTCTCCTGAATTAGGATTTCATGGCGGCCGCGCCCTGCTGGACGGCCTTGACGATGTTTTGGTAACCGGTGCAACGGCACAGGTTGCCTTCGAGTTGCTCGCGAATTTCAGCTTCGCTGGCATTGGGATGACGCTGGCACAAGTCGACCGAGCTCATGACCATGCCCGGGGTGCAAAAGCCGCACTGCAAGCCATGGCACTCTTTGAAGGCGGCCTGCATGGGGTGCAAGGTGCCATCAGGCTTGGCCAGACCTTCGATGGTGGTCACGTCGGCTCCTTCGGCCTGCGCCGCCAAGACGTTGCATGACTTGACCGAGCGGCCGTTCATGATCACCGTGCAAGCCCCGCACTGGGCCGTGTCGCAGCCCACATGGGTGCCCGTGAGGTTGAGGTTGTAGCGCAAAGCCTGCACCAACAAGGTGTTGGGTGCCACGTCGAGGGCCACGGGCTTGCCGTTGACCTTGAGTTGAATGTTCATTGGTGTGTTCCCCTGAGTAAGCAAATTCAGACGGCTATCATCCCGCCGCCCAAGGGATTTGGCGCTAGGTGTTTTCCTAGGTTGAAACCCTTGGTTCAGCCTTTACCACGCCTGATGTGACCCCGGTCTCAGCGGGCATTGGGGAAAAAGAGTTGTTCGCCCTGGATTTTGTAGGCGGCAATCGTCGCCTGACCTGCGGGCGAAATCACCCAATCGATGAATTTTTGCGCCAAATCGGCCTTGACATGGGGGTGTTTGGCCGGGTTGACCGCCATCACCCCGTACTGGTTGAACAGGCGCTTGTCACCCTCGACCAGAATCTGCAGGTCAGCCCGGTTTTTGAAGCTCAACCAGGTGCCGCGATCGGCCAGGACATAGGCGCCTCCCGATGCCGCGATGTTGAGGGCCGGGCCCATGCCACACCCGCACTCGCGGTAGCCGTTTCCTTTTGGGTCACCTCCGGCGGTTCTCCAAAAGCGCAGCTCTGCCGCATGGGTCCCGCTTTTGTCACCCCGCGAGATAAAAGGGGCATTTTTGTCGCGGATTTTTTGCAACGCCGCCACGATGTCCTGACCCTGGGTGCCGGCAGGATCTTGCGCCGGGCCAATCAGCACGAAGTCGTTGTACATCACCGCCTGCCGCTTAAGGGCAAACCCGTCGGCCACCATTTTTTCTTCGGCCACCTGATCGTGCACGAAGACGATGTCGGCGTCACCCCGGCGACCCATGTCCAACGCTTGGCCGGTGCCCAGCGCCACCACTTTGACATCGATGCCGCTGGTCGCCTTGAACGCCGGCAACAGGTGCGAAAACAGCCCCGACTGCTCGGTGGATGTGGTGGAAGCCATGACGATGTTTGGCGCCTGCGCGTGTGCCCCGGCAGACCAAAGGGCTGAACTGGCGCCCAGCAACAAGGCCAGGGTGAAGGCACCGCGTCGGGTCAGTGATCGAACGGGGTGAAGGTTCATGCGGTTTCTCCTCGGACGAATGAATGGGCTTGGGGATGTGTCCGCTCCAGCGGACCTTGAAAAAACTCATCGACCGGCAAATCGGCCAGGATCCGACCTGACTCCAGATAAACGACCCGGGTGGCCAAACGCTTGACCTGCCCCAGGTTGTGGCTGGCAAACACCAGCGCCGGGGCTTGTGGGCTGTCCAGCCATTGGGCCAGCAACCGTTCGATGTCTTGCTTGGCGCGCGGATCCAGGCTGGAGGTGGGCTCGTCGAGCAACAACATGTGTGGCTGCAAGGCCCAGACCCGCGCCATGGCCACGCGCTGTTGCTGCCCCCCTGAGAGCGTGCGTGCGCTTTGGCGGGCGATGGCCGCCAAACCGACCCGGTCGAGCGCCTGCAACGCCAACGCCATCGATGCCCCCCAGCTCTGCCCCGCCAGCCAGGGCCCCAAGGCCACCTGGCGCTGGGCCGTGGTGTTGAGCATGTGGGGGCGCTGAAACAGCATCGCCTGACGCTGATCCGCCGCCACCTCGCGTGACCCGCCACTGGGGGGCACCAGGCCGTGGATCAGGCGCAACAAACTGCTTTTACCCGACCCGTTGGGCCCAATCAGCGCGACACGCTCGTGGGCGTCGATGCGCAAAGAGACGTCGTGCAAGACCTGCCGGCCCTCGTAGGCCAAGCCGGCGCCGATCAGTTGCAGCAAAGGGGTCATGTGGACATCACCCCCGAAGGGCCTTGCCAACCGCCCTCAAGTTTCATGCGCCACAGGCGCAAAGCGGCAATCAGGGCATTGAGCCACAAGACCACGCCCAGCAGGACCGCGCCCAAAGCCAGCGCCAGGGGTAAATCCCCCTTGCTGGTCTCCAGTGCAATGGCGGTGGTCATGACGCGGGTGAAGCCGTCGATGTTGCCCCCGACCATCATCACCGCCCCCACTTCGGAGATGGCGCGACCGAACACGGCGATGCACACCGTGAGCAAAGCAAAACGGGCGTCCCAGGCCAACAACAAACTGCGCCACAGGGTGCCGGCGCCGAGAGAACGCAATTGCTCGCCATGGCTGCGCTCGGCATCTTCGACCTGTTGCCGCGCCAAGGCCATGGCCACCGGCAAGACCAGCACGGCCTGCGCCAGGATCATGGCCTTGATGCTGAACAACCACCCCAAATGCCCCAAGGGACCCGAGCGGGACAACAAAAGATAGACCACCAGACCGACCACGACAGAGGGCAATGCCAAAAAAGTATTCAAGACCGTCAAAACCACATCGCGCCCCCGAAACCGGGCCACCCCCAGCCAGGCCCCTAGCGCCAGACCCAGGGCACAAGCCAGCACCGTGGCGCACGCACTGACCCACAAAGAGCGTCCCACGATGGACGCCAGCACCGGATCCATCGACCACAACAAGTGACCGGCGGTTTGAAGACTGAGGCTGAGATCGGACATGGCGCAAAACACCCGACAACGGCGGGTTGGATTTTTTGAGGTATCGTAGTCAGTGGACATTAACCTTGCGATATGAAATCTCGTGCATAACATCCAGCTTCACTACACCCTGCAACCCAGCCATTTGGCCCCCAGCGCATGGGTCAGCCATCCCCTGATCGGGCTGTTGCAAGCGGTGGCTGCCGAAGGCTCGATCTCGGCGGCCGCCCGCCGGCTGGGCGTCTCTTACCGGCACGCCTGGGGAGAGTTGAAACGCTGGGAACAAGAGTTGGGTGAAGAGTTGATCGTTTGGGGCAAGGGCCAATCGGCGCGTCTGACCGAATTTGCCACCAAGCTGATGTGGGCCGAGCGCCAAACCCAGGCACGTCTGGCGCCGCAAATCTCGGCCCTGCAAGCCGATTTGCAGCGCGCCTTTGCCATGGCGTTCGACCCCGAGGCCCATGTGCTGACCCTGTATGCGAGCCACGACGATGCCCTGTTGCGCCTGCAAGACCTGGCCACGGACGAGCGCTTGCACCTGGACATCCGTTTTTGCGGCAGCGTGGATGCGATCCGCGCCCTGAATGAGGGCCGTTGCACACTGGCCGGCTTTCATGCCCGGCAACGCCCTGCGCGCGACTCACACAGCGCCGTGCAATACCGCCCCTTGCTCAAGCCGGGGCAACACAAATTGATCGGCTTTGCGCAACGGTTGCAAGGCTTGATGGTGGCCCCCGGCAATCCCCTGCAATTGCACGACTGGGCCCAGATCGTGGCGCAACAAGCCCGTTATGCCCAGCGCCAATTGGGCACCGGCACCCGGGTGCTGGAAGCCGAACTGCTGCAAAACGCCGGATTCAGTGAGCGGGACCTGAATGCGCTGAGCCAAGTCGAACCCTCGCACGCCGCCTGTGCCGCCCGGGTGGCATCGGGCGAGGCCGATGTGGCGCTGGGCATTGCCTCTGCAGCGCAGTCGCATGGGCTGGATTTTGTGCCTCTGGTGTCTGAAGCCTATCACCTGGTGTGCCTGAAGTCCGAACTGGACACAGCGCCCATGGTGGCGCTGCGCGACCTGTTGCGCTCGGCTCCCTGGCAACAGACCCTGCTGGGCATTCATGGCTATGGGCCCAACCAGTGTGGCGAGGTGCAGTCGTTGAATCAGACCCTGCCCTGGTGGCGTTTCAAAACCACCAAACCGGGCCCCTGACCGTCAACGCGCCTGCAACCTCCAGGCGCTGCCCATCGAAGCCGACATGACCAGCGCGATCGCCAGCATCTGTTGCAGGCTCAGCGATTCGCTCAGGATCAGCCAGCCCATGAGGGCGCCCGTGACCGGTTCGAGGCTGAGCCAAATGCTGAAGGTGTGTCGTGGCAAATGCTTGAGCGCGTACATCTCAAGGGCATAGGGTATGGCACTGGACAACAATGCCACACCCAGGCCCGGCAACAACCAGTTGACCTGCAGCAGTTGCCAGCCGGCCTCGCCGGCCCCGAGGGGGACCACCACCATGGCGGCAAACATCATGCCCATGGGCGTGGCCATCGGCCCGTGCCGACGCGCCACTCGTTGTCCCAACACGATGTAGAGTGCCCAACAAACCGCCGCCGCCAGCGCGTAGGCCACCCCCGCCGGATCGAGCGACTGGGTGCCAGCGAGTCCTTGCCACGGCAACAACAAGGCCAGCCCTGCAACCGCCAAGGCGACCCAGAGCGCATCGAGCGGATGGCGCGACAAGCAGATGGCCACCGCCAACGGCCCGGTGAATTCGATGGCGATCGCCAGGCCCAGCGGAATGCGCCCGATGGCCTGATAAAACCAAAAATTCATCAGGCCCAGCGTGACCCCATAGGCCACCAGCAACGGCATGTCAGCCGCACGCCAACTGACCCGCCAGGGCCGGAACGCCAGCATCAGCAAGACCATGGACAGCCCAATGCGCAGGGCCGACACCCCCTCGATGCCCATGACAGCAAAGAGCGATTTGGCATAGGACGAGCCGACGCACAAAGCGATCAGTGACCCCAGCAGGGCCAACAGGGGCAAAAGAGGAAATTGCACAGCGCGAAAGATAGACCCGGGCGAGTTTAAATCAGCCTGTCCGGAAGCTGAACGCCATCCGCCCTCTGACCACCGAACCGGGGCGGTGCATGCATGTGCCCAACAAGGGTTGATTGGGCGCGTCGGGCAGGTGCTGCGGCTCCAGGCACAAGCCAGCATAGCGCGAGTATGTCTGCCCTCCTTTGCCGGCGTGCCTGGGCAATGTTCCGTCCATCGCCAACCCGCTGTAAAACTGGACGCCGGGGGCGTCGGACCACACTTCCATGCCGATGCCGCTCGCAGGGGCGAACAACCGGGCCTGACGATGCCACCCCCCCGATTGCAAATCCGTCACCCAAGCGTGATCAAAGCCCGGCGCCACGCCCAGCCTGACTTGGGGGTCGTTGTGGGCGTGCGCCCGGTCCAAACGGACAGCCTGGCGAAAGTCAAAGGCCGTGCCTTGAACAGGCGCCAAATGCCCAAGCGGAATGCGCTGCGCATCCACCGGCAAAAAGTGATCGGCCTCGATCTGCAACTGGTGGCCCATCACCGACCCCTCACCCTGCAGATTGAAAAACGGATGAAATGTGAAATTCAGCGGGGAGTCGGACTCTCGAACCCGGGCTTCGTGGGACACTTCCAGCGTTGCTCCGTTGAGCCTGAAGTGCACTTGCAAATCCACCTCGCCTGGAAAGCCGTCATCCGCTTCGGTGAAAGTCAAACCCAGGCTGAGTTGATCCGGAGTGTGTTGCAAGACATCAAAGACACGATGCCGGCTGCCGCCTGGTCCACCGTGCAAGGTGTGTGGCCCGTCATTGGCCGGCAGTTGCACCCAAGCGCCCGCATGACGATAGCGGGCCCCTGCGATCCGATTGGCGAAGCGGCCGACAAAAGCCCCCATCGAAGACATGCCCGACAGCAGTTGGGGCAGACTGTCATGGCCCAGGACCACATCACGGCGCTGCCCCGAGAAATCGGGCACCCACAATTGCAGCAACCGGGCGCCGTGCGTACAAATGCTGGCCTGCAGGTGCTCCGAGCGCAAAGTCAACAGGCGCACGGTTCGCCCCTGAATCTGGCCCCGAAACCGCTCAGGATCGAGCTGCGCACTCACTTGAGCAAACCCGGCAGCCACAAAGAAAAAGCCGGCACATAAGTCACGGCCAGCAGCGTCATGCCCAAGGCGCCGTAAAAAGGCAAGATCGTGCGCATGACCTGACCGACCGAGATCCCACCGATGGCGCATCCGACAAACTGAACGCTGCCCACCGGCGGCGTATTCAGGCCCAAAGCGCAATTGATCAACATCACAATGCCGAATTGCAAAGGGTCCATGCCGTACTGCATGGCGATCGGCATGAAAATCGGGGTGCAAATCAGGATCGTCGCCGCCATGTCCAGAAATGTGCCCAGCAAAAACAGCAAAATGTTGATCATCAGGAAGATCACCCAAGGCTTTTCGCTGACCCATCGCATCAACTCCCCGGTTTTTTGAGGCACTTCGTACAGGGCCAAAAAGTAACCGAAAGCGGCCGAAATCCCGATCAGAAAGAGCACCACGCCGGTGGTCTTGCAGGCCTTGGCGCAGGCCTTGAGAAAGTGGCTCCAACTGAGCGAGCGATAGACCACAGCCGTGATCAGCAAGGCCCAGGCGACGGCGATCGAGGCGGACTCGGTGGCCGTGAAGGCACCCGACAAAATGCCCCCCAAAATGATCACCACCACCATCAGCCCGGGCAACGCTGCCAGAAAAGCCGACAAGACCATCGCCCAACCCGGGAAGCGCCCGTGCGTCGGATAGCCACGCCGGACAGCCACCCAGTATGCAGCGGCCATGTTGCACACGGTCAAGATGATCGCAGGCACCAGACCGGCCAGGATCAAACCCAGCACACTGACCGAGGCGATGCCGGCGGTGGCCAGGGTGAAGATGATCATGTTGTGGGAGGTCGGCATGATGGCTCCCACCAGCGACGCATGGGTGGTGACATTGACCGCATAGTCGGTGTCGTAACCCTCTTTTTTCATCAGCGGGATCATCACCGAACCGATCGCCGAAACATCCGCCATGGGTGAGCCGGCGACGCCACCAAAAATCGTACAGCCCAACACATTGCTCATGCCCAAGCCGCCGCGCACATGGCCGACCAGGCTGTTGGCGAACCGGATGATGCGATCGGCGATGCCGCCATAGAGCATGAGTTCGCCGGCAAAGATGAAAAACGGAATGGCCAGGAACGAAAACACCTGCATCCCGCCGACCATCTTTTGAAACACCACGGCCATGGGCAGACCGGCCACCCAAATGGTGGCCAACGAGGACAGGCCGATGGCAAAGGCCACCGGCACCCCCAAGATCAGCAACAAAGTGAAGCTCAGTCCCAGGACCGTCAGTTCCATGCCGGTTCTACTTTCTGCCCGCGCAAGAGGGCCCAGATGTGCTCCACAGAAAAAAGCGTCACCAAGACGCCAGCCACGATGATGGGCACGTAGTCGATGCCATCGGGGACTGGCAACATGGGTTTTTTCTCGCTCCACTTGGCGGCCGCCCAAGTCCATCCGCCCTGCACCATGAGGATGCCAAACACAGCCACCAGGGTGTGGATGAAGAACTCGATGCGGCGTTGCCAGTCAGGCGGTAGCAAGACCACCAGCGACTCCAGTCCGATGTGTCCGGCATCACGCACACCCACCGACAAGCCGAACGCGGTGACAAACAGCACCAGCAAAAGGGCCAGGTTCTCAGCCCAGGTGGGGGTGTCGTTCAGGACATAGCGGCCAAACACTTGCCACTGCACGCACAGGATGAGGACGATGAGCAGGCCCACCGCCGTCATCAGGCTGAGTTTGGCCACCAGGGCGCAAAAGCGGGTCACTTGGTGTCCTGCACCGCCTTGACCAAACGCTTCATGTCGGGCGTGGTCATGAACTTTTCATACACCGGAGCCATCACCGACTGAAACGAAGCCTTGTCGACTTCGACAATCTGCACCCCGGCGGCTTTGATCTTGGCCAGTGATTTGCCTTCTTGGTCATCCCAGGCGGCGCGCTGGACCTTCACCGAATCTTTGGCCGCCGCGCGGATCAGGTCTTGTTCGGCTTTGGGCAACTTGTCCCAAACGATTTTGGAGAACACCAGAATTTCGGGCGCCATCGAGTGTTCGGTGCGCGAGTACACCGGTGCGGCCTCGAAATGCTTGGCCGTGTCATACGAGGGGAAATTGTTTTCGGCCGCATCGATCAATCCTGTTTTCAGGCCGGTGTACACCTCGCCGTAAGGCATCGGGGTGGCGTTGGCCCCCATCGCCCCCACCAGGGACACCCACAGATCCGACTGCTGAACCCGGATTTTCATGCCTTTGGTGTCGGCCACATTGCGTACCGGCTTTTTGGCATAAATCGAACGGGCGCCCGAATCATAAAAAGCCAATCCGATGTAGCCAGCCGATTCGCATGACTTCAGGATTTCATCGCCAATGGGGCCATCGAGCACCTTGCGCATGTGATCCACCGAGCGAAACAAAAACGGCATGGTGGGCACCATGGTCATGGGGCAAACGCCATTCATGGGAGCCACATTCACGCGCACCATGTCGAGGGCGCCGATTTTCACTTGATCGATGGTTTCCTTTTCAGAACCCAAAGCGCCTTTGTTGAAGACTTTGATCTTGTGCTTGCCCGCGCTGCTCTTTTCCAGCACTGTGCTCATGTGCTTGACGGCGATCACCGTGGGGTAATCGTCGGCGTTGTGGATGTCGGCCGAGCGAAATTCGGCAGCCTGCGCCAGCAGGGTCACGCTGGCCAGTAATCCTGTCAGGGATGTTTTCAGTTTCATGTTGTCTCCTTGTGGTTGGGTCAAAAAAGGGCACTGCGGTTGTCATCCGACAGACAGCGCAGCCGGAAATCTGCTGAATAACGGCTCGGGTTGGCCCTGCACACCGGGTCGCAACGCCACCACCGCGCCGCTGAGATCACTGCCGTCATGGTTGGCCGGCACGATCGAGGTGACAAACAGGGTCGCGCCATCGTCGCCGCCGAAGCAACACATGGCTGGTTTCACAAAAGGCACCCGCAGGGTATCGACGCGCAGACCCGCGGGCGACACCCGATGCAGCACCCCGGCATCGTTGCCACACACCCAATAATGCCCCTCGGCATCCACCGCTGCACCATCGGGACGACCGGGCCAATCGCGCATGTCGATGAATCCTCTGGCGTGTGCGATCGTGCCAGTCTGCTGATCAAAATCGGCGACCCACACTTGTTGGCTGAGCGGGTGGGAGTCCGACCAGTAAAACAAATTGCCTTCGGGGCTGAAGCCACTCCCGTTCGGGGTGTACAGGCCACGGATGTGTGGCCCCGTCAGGCCACGCTCGTCGAGGCAATACCAGCCCCCTTGGGCTTGCGCACTGGGCATGTCCATGACCATCGTGCCCACCCACAAACGCCCCGCCGGGTCACAGCGGCCGTCGTTGAAACGCATGCCTGCAACCGGGTGATGAATGCGGGCAAGATCAGTGCAGCGCATCTGTCCTTCTGGATCAAATTGCACCCAAACGATGACCTCTTCGAGGGCGGCGATCAGACCGCCGCGTGCGCAAAGCGCGATGCACCCAACGCGCTGCGGCATGATCCAGTGGTGCAACGCACCATCGGCTGCACGCCAGCGACGAATCCGTCGGGACTCGATGTCCACCCACCACAGCGCACGCTGCTGGCGATCCCAAACCGGGGATTCGCCCACCCGATCCGGCCCTGGGGAAATCATCTCAAACGTGGCCATGGTCATCCATTGCTCCGGGGCGGTCCTTGCTGAACCGCCAGTGTCGTTGATTATGAACCCTTCCGTATTCTTGCCAAGCGTCCCGATCCTCCGTGTCTACCCCTAGGGCGGCTGACCGCAAGTGGCGCCAGATCCGAATCAGGGTTAACGATGATGCATGGGGCTGGAGCCAGCCCCACAATTGCTTCAAACTTCAAATATTTAAACCTATTGAATGGGCGCAGGAGACCGCATGAAGATCGTGTGCATCGGGGGTGGCCCGGCCGGCTTGTATTTCGCCCTGCTCATGAAAAAGCTGGGGGCGCACCACGACATCACGGTGGTCGAGCGCAACAAGCCTTACGACACCTTTGGCTGGGGGGTGGTGTTTTCGGACCAGACCATGGCGCACATGCGGCACTGGGATGCTGAAAGTGCGCAGCACATCGAGCAGGCCTTCAATCACTGGGACGACATCGAAATGCACTTCAAGGGGCGGGTGATCCGCTCCGGCGGGCACGGCTTTGTCGGCATCGGCCGCAAAAAACTGCTCAATATCCTGCAGGCGCGCTGCGAAGCCCTGGGCGTGAAGTTGGTGTTTGAGAGCGACGCCGAGTCGGACCTGGACTACCCGGACGCCGACCTGATCATCGCCAGTGACGGCATCAACTCCAAAGTTCGCGAACGTTGCCCCGAGGTGTACCGGCCCGACATCGTGAATCGCCCCAACCGCTACATCTGGCTGGGCACGCACAAGCTCTACGACGCTTTCACGTTTTTGTTCGAAAAAACCGAACACGGCTGGTTCCAGGCGCACGTTTACAAATTCGACGAACAGACCTCGACCTTCATCGTCGAATGCCCCGAGTCGGTCTGGCTGGCCCATGGCTTGGACCGCGCCGACCCGCAAGCCTCGATCGCTTTTTGCGAGCAGTTGTTTGCCGACAACCTGCAAGGCGCCCGCTTGATGACCAATGCGCGTCACCTGCGGGGCTCGGCCTGGCTCAATTTCCAGCAAGTCAAGTGCAAGAACTGGTGGCAATTCAATGGCGGCAGCCATGTGGTGCTGATGGGCGACGCGGTTCACACCGCGCATTTCGCCATCGGCTCGGGCACCAAACTGGCGCTGGAAGATGCGATCGAATTGGTGCGGCAGTTTCAGCACCTGGGTGACCGGCCTGAGCACATTCCCGAAGTGTTGCAGCACTACCAGAAGGTGCGGGAAATCGACGTCATCCGGCTGCAAAACGCCGCCTGGAACGCGATGGAATGGTTTGAAGTGTGCGGCCAGCGTTATTGCGACACCTTTGAACCCGAACAATTGATGTATGCCATGCTGACCCGCAGCCAGCGCATCAGCCACGAGAATTTGCGGCTGCGCGACGCAAACTGGCTGCAAGGGTATGAGCAATGGTTTGCCCAACGCGCAGGCCTGACGCAGGCCACGCCCCCGATGTTCACCCCCTACACCGTGCGCAGCGTCACCCTGCACAACCGGGTGGTGGTGTCGCCGATGGCCCAATACATGGCGGTCCATGGGCGCGTGGGCGATGACCACCTGGTGCACCTGGGCGCCCGGGCCATGGGTGGCGCCGGATTGGTCATGGTTGAAATGACCGCCCCCAGCCCCGATGGCCGCATCACCCACGGCTGCCCCGGACTGTGGAGCGATGAGCAAGCCCGGGACTGGCGGCGCATCACCGACTGGGTGCATGCCAAGACCAGCGCCAAAATCGGCATTCAGCTGGGCCATGCAGGCAGCAAGGGCTCGACCTGCCGCCCCTGGCAAGGCGCCGGCATGGACCAGCCCTTGCCGGCCGGCGACCCCGAAACCAACTGGCCGCTGATCGCCGCCTCTGCCCTGCCCTACCTGCCCGACGGCGCCGTGCCCAAAGCCATGGACCGCGCGGACATGGACCGGGTCAAGCGCGACTTTGTCGAAGCCACCCGGCGGGCTGCGCAGGCCGGGTTTGACTGGCTCGAATTGCACGCCGCGCACGGCTACCTGCTGTCGGGATTCATCAGTCCGCTGACCAACCGGCGCACCGACGACTGCGGCGGCAGTTTGGCCAACCGCCTGCGCTTCCCGCTCGAGGTGTTTGCCGCCGTGCGTGCCGCCTGGCCCGAGCCTCTGCCGATTTCGGTCCGCATCTCGGCCCACGACTGGGTTGAAGGCGGCATCACGCCCGCCGATGCGGTCGAGATCGCACGCGCCTTCCGGCAGGCCGGCGCCGACATGATCGATTGCTCCAGCGGACAGGTGAGCCCGCAACAAAAGCCCACCTATGGCCGGATGTACCAAACGCCGTTTGCCGACCGCATCCGGCAAGAAGCGGGCATTGCGACCATCGCGGTCGGCGCCATCAGTGAAGCCGATCATGTCAACAGCATCCTGGCGGCCGGGCGTGCCGACCTGTGTGCGATCGCCCGGCCCCACCTGGCCAACCCGGCCTGGACCCTGACCGAAGCCGCCCGCATCGGATACACCGCGCAGCCCTGGCCACCGGCTTACGCCTCGGCCAAACCGCAACTGGAATCGATCTTGGCCCGCGAGCGGGCCCAACAAACCGCCACCCGGGGGGACTGAGATGAACACCGATGCAAGACACGCCCTGGTCACGGGAGCCGGCAGCGGCATCGGCGCGGCGATTGCCCTGGCGCTGGCCCGTCAGGGATGCCGGTTGACCCTGGCCGGGCGCCAAACCGAATCCTTGCAGGTCCAGGCCGAGCGCCTGCGGCAAGCGGTGCCCGACGTGGCGGTGGTGCTGGCCTCGCTGGACGTGACCGACCCTGACAGTGTGCAGGCCGGTGTCGCGCTGGCGCAGCAACAGCTGGGCCCCGTGCACATTTTGATCAACAACGCCGGACAGGCTGAGAGTCAGCCCTTTTTGCGCACCGACCCCGATCTGTGGCAACGCACGCTGGCGGTCAACCTGACCGGACCGTACCTGATGACCCGGGCGGTGTTGCCCGCCATGCTCGAAGCCGCGGCCGGCGGAACCCCCGGTCGCATCGTGATGGTGGCCAGCACGGCCGGCCTGATGGGCTACCCCTACGTCAGCGCCTATGCCGCCGCCAAGCACGGCGTGGTGGGTCTGACCCGCTCACTGGCCCTGGAGCTGGCGCGCAAAAACATCACCGTCAATGCCGTCTGCCCCGGCTATACCGAAACCGACATCGTCCAGCAAGCCGTGCGCAACATCGTTGCCAAGACCGGTCAGACCGAGGCGCAAGCCCGTCAAGCCCTGGCGGCCCGCAACCCGATGCAACGCCTGGTCCAACCGGCCGAAGTGGCGCACACCGTGAGTTGGCTGTGCCTGCCCGGCAGCGACGCCATCAATGGGCAGGCGATTGCCATCGACGGCGGCGAACAAGCCGGCTGAACCTCTTTGGGGAACACCATGAACACCTCCACCGCCACTGCACCCCCGATCGACATGGAAGTACGGGCCCACGAGGACCACCACGCCTCTTTGCGGCTGTGGTTGCGCCTGCTGTCTTGCAGCACCCGCATCGAAGACACGATCCGCCAGCGTCTGCGCGAGCAGTTCGGCATCACCCTGCCCCGCTTCGACCTGATGGCCCAACTCGAACGTGAACCCGACGGGTTGACCATGGGCGAGTTGTCACGGCGGATGATGGTCACCGGCGGCAACATCACCGCCATAGTCGACCAACTCGAAGGGGAGGCGCTGGTGGTGCGCAAACCCCTGCCCGGCGACCGCCGCGCCCATCGGGTCAGCCTGACCGCCGCCGGACGCAAGGCCTTTGCCCAAATGGCCCGGGTTCACGAGACCTGGGTGGTCGAACTGCTCTCTCCCCTGACCGACCGCCAACAAGCCCAACTGCACAAACTGCTGGGGGCTTTGAAACACGGCGCCCTGCCAACCCCGACCCCGGAGGCCTCATGACCGACCGCCATTTGCCCGGACAACCCCACCAGTTGCCCCGCCACAACGTGCCCATGGCCGGCTACCGCCCGCAACATTTCCTGCTGCACGTGCAGCAAAGCGTGGCCACCCTCAGCCTGAACCGGCCGGAACGCAAAAATCCGCTCTCGTTTGACTCGTATGCCGAATTGCGCGATTTTTTCCGTGCGCTGGCCACGGCGCCCGACATCCATGCGGTGGTGCTGACGGGCGAGGGCGGCAACTTTTGCTCGGGCGGGGATGTGCACGAGATCATCGGCCCGCTGACCCGGCTGGACATGCCCGGGCTGCTGGCCTTCACCCGCATGACGGGCGATCTCGTCAAAGCCATGCGGGCATGCCCGCAACCCATCGTGGCGGCGATCGACGGCGTGTGCGCGGGTGCCGGCGCCATTTTGGCCATGGCATCGGATTTGCGTTACGGCAGCCCGCGCAGCAAAACCTATTTTTTATTCAACAAAGTCGGACTGGCCGGCTGCGACATGGGGGCCTGTGCCTTGCTGCCGCGCATCATCGGCCAGGGCCGCGCCAGCGAATTGCTGTTCAGCGGCCGCGGGCTGGGTGCCGAAGAAGCCGAACGCTGGGGCTTTTACAACCGGATCTGCGCGCCCGACGCCTTGCTGGCCGATGCACAAGCGATGGCCCTGCAACTGGCTCAAGGCCCCACCTTTGCCAACGGCATCACGAAAAAAATGCTGCAACAGGAATGGAACATGGGCGTCGATGAGGCCATAGAGGCCGAAGCCCAGGCGCAGGCGATCTGCATGGCGACCAACGACTTCCATCGGGCTTACCACGCCTTTGTGGCCAAGCAGACACCGGTCTTCAAGGGGGACTGATCATGAGCGACGCCCCAGCCTGGCCGACCGAACTGGATTGGCCTTTTTTTGACGATGCCCACCGTCAGTTCAAAGCCCGCCTGGATGCCTGGTGCGAGACCCATTTGAGCCATGGCACCCCGAGCGAAAGCCGCGACGCCGTGGACGCCGAATGCCTGCGGCTGGTCGACCTGCTGGGCCAGGGGGGCTGGTTGCGCCATGCCGTGGCAGGCCGCACCCATGGCGGGGCGCAAGACACGCTGGACACGCGCCAGTTGTGTCTGTTGCGCGAGACACTGGCCTGGCACCATGGCCTGGCCGATTTTGCCTTTGCCATGCAAGGTTTGGGCAGTGGCGCCATCAGCCTGTTTGGCACTCCGGCGCAACAGGCGCGTTACCTGCCCGGGGTGGCACAAGGCCGGACGGTGGCCGCCTTTGCCCTGTCCGAGCCGCAAGCAGGCTCGGATGTGGCCGCCATGCAGTGCACAGCCCAACACACGCCTCAAGGCTATGTGTTGCAGGGCCAAAAAACCTGGATCTCCAACGGTGGCATCGCCGATTTTTATGTGGTCTTCGCGCGCACCGGCGAAGCCCCGGGCGCCAAAGGCATCAGTGCGTTCGTGGTCGATGCACAAACCCCTGGCCTGAGCATTGAAGAGCGCATCGACGTCGTGGCACCGCACCCCCTGGCCACCTTGCGCTTTGATCAATGCATCGTGGGGCACGACCAACGGATCGGCGAAGCGGGCTCGGGCTTCAAGGTGGCCATGGCCACCCTGGACGTGTTTCGCACCTCGGTGGCGGCAGCCGCTTTGGGCTTTGCGCGCCGTGCGTTGCATGAAGCCCTGGCATGGTCCCGTTCAAGGGCCATGTTCGGACACCACCTGGGCGACTTTCAACTGACTCAGGCCAAGCTGGCCGACATGGCCACCGCCCTCGATGCCGCCACCTTGCTGACCTATCGGGCCGCATGGCTGCGCGATCAGGGCCGGCGCATCACGCGCGAAGCCGCCATGGCCAAAATGGCCGCCACCGAAAACGCGCAGCGCATCATCGACATGGCGGTGCAAATGCATGGCGGCATGGGGGTTCGCAAAGGGCACATCGTCGAGTCGCTGTACCGCGAAATCCGGGCTCTGCGGATCTACGAAGGCGCCACCGAAGTGCAACAACTCATCATCGGCAAAGACCTGCTCAAAGGCTAAAGCCCCCAACCCCGGAGGAGACATGAGCGACTGGAACACCCTGCTGCCCACCAGCCACGTCGACACCTACACCCGCGACCGGCTGCCCCCTGCCAACCAGTGGCCGGTTTTTTTGGCCGACCGCCCTGAATTGGCCTACCCTGACCTTTTGAATGTGGCCACCGAGTGGGTCGACGTGCATGTGCAGCGAGGCCAAGGCGAGCAGATCGCCTTGCACGGCGTAGACCCGGTGACCTCCCGTGCAATCAGCTGGACCTATGCCCAACTGCAGGCGCAAGTCGACCGCGTGGCCCACGTGCTGACCCGGGACATGGGTCTGGTCAGCGGCAACCGGGTGTTGCTGCGGGGCGGCAACAGCCCGATGATGGCGGCCTGTCTGCTGGCTTGCTTCAAAGCCGGCCTGGTGGCGGTACCGACCATGCCTTTGCTGCGTTCGGGCGAATTGGCGACCATCATCCGCCAGGCCCAGATCGGCGCCGCCTTGTGCGACAGTCAACTGGCTGAAGAATTGCAGCATTGCATGACGCCAGGCCATCCCCACCACGCGCCGGAGTTGCAACAGTGGCTGGCCTTCAAGTCGACCACAGACGACGGGCTGGAGCAACGCATGTCCCGTCATGCCCTTCCCTTTGCATGCCACCCCACCAGCCGCGACGACGTCTGCCTGATTGCCTTCACCAGCGGCACCACCGGCAAACCCAAAGGCACCCTGCACTTTCAGCGCGACTTGCTGGCCATGTGCGACCTGTTTCCCCGCCAGATCTTGCAGATGCAGGCCAGCGATGTCGTGTGCGGCACGCCGCCCATCGCCTTCACCTTCGGTTTGGGCGGCCTGCTGGGTTTTCCGCTGCGCCATGGCGCCAGCAGCGTCCTGATTGAAAAACACACCCCGGAGACTTTGCTGGCCACCATCGCCCAATACCGGGCCACCCAGTGTTACACCGCCCCCACCATGTACCGGCAAATGGCCGCCCTGGCCCAGGATCATGACCTGAGCAGCTTGCGCCATCCGGTGTCGGCCGGTGAAGCCTTGCCCGACGCCACCCGGCAATTGTGGCAAGACGCCACCGGCATCGTGCTGACCGACGGCATCGGCGGGACCGAGGTGATCCACATCTACATCTCGAGCGCAGGCCAACAGGTGCGGCGCGGCGCCATCGGCAAGGTGTTGGCCGGCTACGAAGCGCAAATCGTCGACGAAGACATGCGCCCGGTGCCTGCCGGCACGGTGGGCCGCCTGGCCGTGCGCGGCCCCACGGGTTGCAAATACCTCGACGACCCCCGCCAGCAAGACTATGTCAAGGCCGGCTGGAACCTGCCCGGCGACACCTTTGTGATGGATGCCGACGGCTACTTCAGCTATCAGGCCCGCAACGACGACATGATCATCTCGGCCGGTTACAACATCGCCGGCCCCGAGGTGGAGAGCGCCTTGCTGCAACACCCTGCGGTCGCCGAATGCGGTGTGGTCGGCATGCCCGATCCGGAGCGCGGACAAATCGTGCAGGCCTTTGTGGTCGTCAAACCCGGGCACAGTGCCGACGAAACCATGGCCACCCGCCTGCAAGACCATGTCAAAGCCACCATCGCCCCGTTCAAGTACCCGCGCAAGATCGTCTTTTTAACCGCATTGCCGCGCACCGAAACCGGCAAACTGCAGCGCTTCAAACTGCGCCAACTGTCCTGAAGGAAACCCCATGTTCAACATTTTGCAACCCGAAGGATGGGCACCGGCCAAGGGTTACGCCAACGGCATTGAAGCCCGCGGACGGATGGTGTTCGTCGCCGGCATGATCGGCTGGAATGGCCAAGGGCAATTTGAAACCGACGACTTTGTGGGCCAGTGCCGGCAAGCGCTGCAAAACATCACCGACACGCTGGCCTGTGCAGGCGCAGCGCCGCACCATCTGGTGCGGCTGACCTGGTATGTGAAAGACAAACAAGAGTACCTGGCACGCGGCAAAGAACTGGGCCGGGTCTACCAAGAGGTGATCGGGCGTCACTACCCGGTGATGGCGCTGGTTCAGGTGGCCGACCTGGTGGAAGACCGCGCCCGGGTCGAGATCGAGGCCACTGCGGTGGTGCCCGACTGAAAGACTTCCGGGGTCACTCTGTCAGGGACTCGGCTGAGCCAGACCGCCAAACCCATGAAGCATCGGGGCATGCCAGTGCCCACAAGCGCGGTTTGAAGCCTCCCTGAAGTGCATTAAGATGTTCCTCAAAAGCCCCCTGACTGCAGTGCGACGGGCACTGGGCATCAGGAGCGCACCCACGGAGACTCCTTGATGACCCATGCATCCACTCGCATCAGCGGCTTGCGCAGCGTGTCCCTTTGCGTGCCGGATTTGAATCTGGCGGAAGATTTTTTCACCCGCGTCTGGCACCTGAGGGTGGCCGCCCGCGATGATCACGGCATTTATTTGTCGGCCACTGGCGCCGACCACCATGTGGTGTCGCTGCACCCGGAACCGGGCCCCGCCCGGCTGCGCGATGTGACTTTGCGCGCCCACCGCGCCGACCTGCTCCAGAGCGTGGCGCAGTCGGCGCTGGATGCCGGCGGTCAAGTATTACAAGCCCCCGGGCCGGTGCTCGAACCGGGCGGTGGCATGGCGGTCACCGTGGCCGATCCCGAGGGCCGGGTGTTTCGCGTGGTGCATGGCGACAGCCTGACGCTTGGCCCCCGCGAAGAGGCCGATCATCCGATCCGGCTGGCCCACGTGGTGCTCAATGCGTGCGACGTTGCCGCGGCCCAGAAGTTCATGGAGCAGGTGTTTGACTTCTCCCTGTCCGATCGCACGCGCATCATGGCCTTCATGCGGTGCAACAGCGACCACCACAGCATCGCTCTGGCCGATGCCGATAACGCGGCCCTCAATCACATCGCCTTTGTCATGCCCAGCCTCGACGATGTCATGCGTGGCGGCGGGCGCATGAAAGAAGCCGGCTACCCCATCGAATGGGGCCCAGGCCGGCACGGTCCTGGCCATAACGCCTTCAACTATTTCGTCGGTCCGTTTGATGTTGTCATCGAGTACACCGCCGAAGTGCAACAAATTGACGACAGCTACCGCACCGGGCGGCCTGAAGACTGGACCTGGCCGCCCGGGCGCGTGGATCACTGGGGCATTTCAACACCCCCCAGCGCCCGCCTGAAACAAGCTCAAAAGAGCGTCCTGTTCAAGCGCTGACATGGCCCGGTCTTTCGCCCGCACCAGGTCTGACGACGCATCGGTGTTCGATGTCGCCATCGTGGGCTTTGGCCCCAGTGGTGCCGTGGCCGCAGGCTTGCTGGGTGCGCAAGGCATCCGCACCTTCGCCTGCGACAAGTTGCATGCGGTGTACGACAAGCCCCGCGCCATTGCCCTGGACCATGAAATCCTGCGCTTGTTTCAGCACATGGGGCTGCACGAGCGCGTGGCGCCCCACACCGAGCCTTTCACCGACTCGGTCTACTACGGGGTCGACGGCCAAGTCATCAAACGCATGTCGGCTCTGGCGCCCCCCTACCCGCTGGGTCATGTGCCGTCGGTGGTCTTCAACCAACCGGCGGTGGAGCAAGTGCTGCGTGAGCATGCGTTGAGCTGGCCCAGCGTGACGGTGGATTTGGGCCAGACGCTGGTCGCGCTTAGGCAGGATGCGCAACAGGCCAGGCTGACTTTGCAAGACGAACACGGTCGCCAGCGCCTGATCCGGGCCCGGTATGTGCTGGCTTGCGATGGGGCTTCGAGCACGGTGCGCGCCCTGACCGGTCTGGGGCTGGAGGATTTGGCCTTTGACGAACCCTGGCTGGTCATTGATGCCCAGGTCAACGACCGTGGCCTGGCCAAACTGCCGCACACCAGCGTCCAGTACTGTCACCCCCAGCGCCCCAGCACTTACCTGATTTGTCCGGGGCGACACCGCCGCTGGGAAATTGCGATCTTGCCCGGTGAAGACCCGCAGGCTTTGGCCACCGAAGAGGGAGCCTGGGCTTTGTTGGCGCCCTGGATCGAACGCGGCGACGCCACCCTCTGGCGGCAAGCCAGTTACCGGTTCCACGCGCTGGTGGCCTCGCAGTGGCGCCAGGGCCGGGTGTTTCTGGCCGGCGATGCGGCGCACCAACAACCCCCCTTTTTGGGGCAAGGCATGTGCCAGGGCCTGCGCGATGTGGCCAACCTGACCTGGAAACTGGGTGCCGTGCTGCGCGCCGGAGCCCCCGACCGGCTGCTCGACACTTATGGCTCCGAGCGCAAAGCGCATGTGAGCGACCTGACCGAGCGGATCAAGCAAATTGGCGCGATCATTTGTGAGCGCGACCCGCAAAAGGCGCGCGCGCGCGATGCCCGCTTGCTGGCCGAATGCGGTGGCGTGGTGCGCCCCACCCCGCGGCAAGACGTGCAACCGGCGTTGCGCGATGGCTTGCTGGCCCGGCAGCACCATCCGGCACGGGGCACCCTGTTTCCGCAGCCCTGGCTGCAACGCCCGGGTGCATCGCCACAGCGCATGGATGACGTTTACGGCTCTGGCTGGTGGCTGGTGCTGGCGCCAGATGCCCCGGCAGAACTCAAACTACAGGCCACCCGCCTGAGCGCCTCGGGACTCAAAGTGATCGAACCCGGCACGCCTGCGTGTCGTGAGACGCAAGGCGTTTTGTCGGACTGGTACCAACGCCAGGGCTGCCACGCGGCCTGGGTCCGACCCGACCGTTATGTCTACGGGGTGGCCCATGATGCCCAAGAGTTGCTCGATCAGTGGCAGGCTCTGTCCAATTTCTGAACCCCAAAAAAATCCATCACACAAGGAGACATACCATGCAACGCAGAGACTTCATCCAGGCTGGCTTGATGTCCGGCCTCATCACGTCCACTTGGGCGCAGTCATCGGCCTGGCCGAACAAGCCGGTGAAATGGATCCTGTCGCAACCTGCAGGTTCCGGGCCCGACATCATTGCCCGATTCTTGGGTGACTTACTGGCCAAGACCTGGGGCCAACCCGTGGTCGTCGACAACCGCCCCGGCGGTCAGAACGTGATCGGTGCCCAGGCCGCTGCCCGCGCCGGCGCCGACGGGTACAGCTTTTACTTCGGCACCACGGCCGCCATGATCACCAATCTGTACACCTTCAAAGCTTTGCCTTATGACCCGGTCAAGGATTTTGTCGGTGTGCGTCTGGTGGCACGCAGCCCGTTTGTGGTGGCCACGGCGGCTCAAGCCCCCATCAGGGACTTCCGGGACGCCCTCGCCCAGGCCAAAGCCCAGCCGGGCAAAATCGCCATGGCGACCGAAGGCCCCAAAACCTTTTCGGGCATGTTGGCGAGCTACCTCAGCAACCTGGGCGGAGCCCCTTTCAACCTGGTGCCCTACAACAAGGCGCCCGACGCCTTGCAAGACCTGTTGGGCGGGCGGATTGCGCTGGTCTGTCTGCCCAACGCAGCCCTGAGCAGTTACCTCAAATCGGGCCAGGTGCGCGCTCTGGCGGTGAGCACCAGCGAACGATTGGCCGAACTTCCCCAGGCCGCCTCGATGTCCGAGGTCTTCCCCGGGTTTGAATACACCGGCTGGAACGGCATCTTCGCCCCGGCGGGCACACCGGCCGACATCGTGGGCAAATTCAACCGCGATCTGGAAACCCTGTTGCAACAACCCGAGGTGGTGCAAAAAATGATGTCACTGGGCTCGATGGCGGTCCAAGGCATGTCGGTCGCCGATTTTGAGGCCTATCTGCGCAAAGAACGCGAGCGCTGGGAGTCGGTGGTCAAGGTGCTGGGTATCGCTGCGGAGTGACGGCGATGGGGATGACTTCAGCCCGCCAACCGCCCCGCGGGAATGAATGATTTAATATTTATTTTTTTATTTTTGGTAAATTTATAGAAAATATTGACTTGAATCAAATATTAAAGTTATATTCCAACCCGCATGGAATATGTCTTGTCGCGCCCTCTCAGGATCAGCATTGCGCTGGTCGTGTTGGTGGCATTGTGGATGTCAGCGGTTTTCAAGCCGCTGCCCCACAGCCCGACAACAGTTCAAGTGGTCTGCACCTCCATGGGCGAACTGATGGTGATGCCCCTGGATCAAAACACCCAGGCCGATTCCCAGCACGATGATTGTCGAGGGTGCCTGTTTTGTGGTGCGCAGACGGTCGCGCAGACCAGCCCTGATCATGCTCGCTCATACGCCAAAGTCACTTCCATTCTGAGTCATCGACGATCCCCGCCGGTTGTCTTGTCTCAGTGGCCCCAAGCCACTTTCCCTCCCCGAGGTCCGCCACACCACGCCTGAAGCGATCTTTGGGTTCCCCCGGTTTTGACCAGGGAGCGCGACGTTGTTGGGGAGTTGTGTCATGCATGAATTCAGTGACTCGTCACCACCGATTGTGGTGACCGTCTTGTCAGATGGCTTGGGTGATTGGGAGCTGTTGCGCTCACACCTTGCCCCGTTGGGGCTGCAGGTGTCTGGCCTGGATGCTGACTCTTTGGATGGCTCCCCCCCAACCCCGCAATCCACAGGACTCTATGTGTTCATCATGAACACCAACGACCGGAAGGCTGTTGCCAAAATGAATGCGTTGCGGCAAGCCAACGCCCAAGCGGGCATCCTGGCATTGCTGCTGAACGGGTCCCCCGAGGCCAGAGTGATCGCGCTCCAAGCTGGCGCCGATGATTGCCTGGAGTATCCCGTCGACCCACAGCTGCTCAGAGCGGTCATGGCGTCGATTGCACGTCGCATGATGTGGTAGCCGGCGCCAGGCATGGCCAGCCTTGTGGGTGCGATCAGAGCGCCTGCGCCTTGAAGACTCGGCCACAATCAGTGATACTGCAGGGGTCGCCGGCGTTGTTCGCCCCGGACTGCCCCGATGGGTCATGCACAAGCACCGGCTGAGCCTGAAAGACCGCCCATGAATGCTGTAAATCCACCCGCCCGCAGTTTTGCGGGCGTGTCTCTGGAAGAAGCCTGCGAACGAGCCCGATCTTTGGTACCGGCCTTGCGCGAGCGCGCCACGCGGCAGGAAAAAGCGCGGCAACTGCTGCCTGAGACCCTGGCCGATTTGCATCGACTGGGGCTCTTGCGCTTCGGACAACCCAAGCGCTACGGGGGCATGGAACTGGATTTGCGCGCCATCTTCGATCTGCCGTATGAGATCGGTCGGGGCTGTTGCTCCACCGCATGGAACGTGGGCAACCTGGGCATCCACCACTGGATGCTGTCGCTTTACGACGAGCGTGCGCAAGAAGAGCTGTGGGCCGACAACCCCGATGTGCTGATCGCCTCGGGCATTGCCTATCCGCAAGGTCGTGGACGACGCGTGGACGGCGGGTTTGTGATCTCGGGTCACTGGAATTTTTCGTCGGGCGTCGACCCCAGCACCTGGAACATGCTGGCCGTTCAAGTGTTTGACGGTGACAAAGTGGTCGATCACCGCATGTGCCTGGTGCCGCACACCGACTACGAGATTGTGGACGACTGGCATGTCATGGGCATGCAAGGCACAGGCTCCAAATCGGTCCGGGCGACCGACATTTTTGTGCCTGAACATCGGGCCCTGTGCATGTACCTTGCACGCGGTGCAGCGACGTTTCCGGGCGCCAAGGTCAACCCCAGCCCCAACTACCTGCCGCCCTTGTCGGCCTTCAGCAGCCATTGCATCGGCGGGGCGATTGTGGGCAACGCGCAGGCTGCGGTCGAATTGACCATCGAGGCGATCCAGGCCCGCAGCACCCACTACACGGGCATGCGCATGCGCGACTTTCAGGCGGTGCAATTGCATGTGTCAGGGGCGGCTGCGCGCGTCGATGCAGCACGCCTGATCGCACGCAACGATTGCGCCAACGGGCAGCGCATGGCCGAGGAAGGTCGCATGCCCACCCAGGAAGAAAAATTGCGCGCCAAACGCAACATCGCTTATGCGGTGCAAATGTGTACCGAGGCTGTGGACTCGCTGCACAAGCTGGCCGGCGCCAACGGCATTTACGACCGCTACCCGATGCAACGCTTGTTCCGTGACCATCATGCGGGCATGGCGCACATCGGCTTCAGCTGGGATGCCCAGGGCGGCCCTTGGGGGCTGGTGGCCATGGGCGGCGAATTTCATCATCCGGTGCTTTGATCCATCGGCTCCTTGGAGAGCCGCATCAACCCCCGGGGTTTTCCTGATGGCGCCAGAGCACTGGACGCCTCGGGTCAGGGCGCAAAAAATGCAATTCAGTTACTTGTGTTGAAAAAAAAACGGTAGAAACTCTCTACACCCTCACTTCACAGGTTACCCGACATGAACTCACCAGCGCGCCCTTCCTCGGCCAAGACAACCCGCCGCAAAAGCAAGGCACCGGCCAACCAGCCGGAACTGTTTCATTTGTATCTGCGCCAACCCGACCGCCGGCTGTACCCTTGCGTGGTGCTCTACGACCAGCAGGGGATGGTCGCTGCACAAGTGACGACCTTGGGGTACCCCGTCAGTGAGTTGACCGCCGAACAGATCGAAGTGCTCAAGACCTTCAGGGGTGCCGAGCAAATCCGGGTCAAGCCCGTCAAGCCGGGGCGCGTGGTCAAAGGCAAATGGCTCCCCGCGAGCCCCAGGCAATTTTCTTACATGTTGAGCCGACCCGATGTCCCCAACCATCGCGTCAACTGGTTGTTGCGTTACGAGCAATCCCAGGCCGCATTGGCAGCGCTCGAAGCCGCCAACCGACCGCCACTGTTTGATCCGCATGCCCTGTCCGGCCTGAAAGGGCATCAACTGCCGCCGGGACTGCAGCAACGCGGATAAATTCATGGGTCGAGGTCGAAACGCTGGAGGCTGTCATCAGCATCATTGGCGGGCGAGAGACGTTATTGACCGAATGTCAGGATAGTCAGAGGTCTCTGCGCGAATGCTTGGCGCTGCCACGCAAAACCTTGCTGACTAGCCCTGCTTTCCCGGATGCTCTACCAGGTCACTGGCTGCCCGAGCCGCCAAGCCCAGATTGACTGTGTCAAGGTGGAGTGGCCGGACATTCCCATATTGGCTTCAAAAATCTGTCCGGATCCGCAAAAAACGGTGCGCTTGCCGTGGCAGGCTCACGCCATGAGCTTGTTGTCCCTTAAGCTGATCACAGGTGTCTTTGACCTACAGCAGTACTGGATTGTGTTGTACCCATAAAAGGATCACCATTTGGCCCAGACCCAAGGCAAACCACGCGCGCATCTGTACCACAAGGTCTGGGATGTGCTTTGCGATCTGCAAACTGATGCATCTCTATACAGCATTGCTGCCCCTGCAAACACCCACGCAGCCCCAAGCAAAGGCCTGGTGTTTCACCCCAAGCCAGATGAGCATGGCCAAAAAGTCACGATCAAACAACCGAGCCAGCCCAGCGCCCTGAGCGCGAGGTCGGACCCTCTGGCCATCGCCTGCGTGACCCCCAACGGCCCCATTCAAAACTCTCAAACAGGCCTGACATGAACATGCAATGCCCCACCTGTGAGCAAGCGCTGGGCGGCGTCCGGCACGTCTTTGCGTTGCAGGCCCAAAAGGTTGAATACACCCTACCGGGTGAAACACCCAATGAACAAGCCGCTCTCAGCCCCCTGGCTTTGACCACCCTGAAACGGTATTGCACATCGGCCTGCTGCAAAGCGCAATTGCCCGAACTTCTGGAGCAACTGGGCTTGCCCGCAGAGTTGAAATTCAACCGTGTGGCGGGCGGCCCCATCTGTCCCTGTGGCCACTGCGGCAAGCCCGTCAACATGACTCAAGTTCACATCGGGGTCATCAGGGGTCATGTCGACCTAGAGCCCGTTGCACTTTGCTCCTGAGGTGCATTGATGGCCCGACGGATGCAAAAAATTATTTTAAGGTTACATTCTTTTAATCTAACGAGGATTTGGATGAAACTCACTCAACTCAACTCAATTCACAAATGAAAAAATTACTTGTACTCTTAGTATTGCTTTGCTCTGCGAATTCATTTGCCGGGCTATTCGGCCCTTCAAATTTTGAGGAATGTATTCTTGATCAGATGAAGAATATAAAGAGTGACGCTGCCGCCAATGCAGTCACCTATGCTTGTAGAAAGAAATTCCCCGCAACCCCAGAGCCAAAGACATCAGAAACCAGATATGGTTATCCTAGGTTAGATATCTGGGACAGCACATATGCAGCCTCAGTCTTCAATAATCTAAGCATTATCAAAGGTACGAACGGTACGTACAGCTTTGAATTAACATTGACAAATAAATCCAAGATAAATCTTACGGGTGTTTACATTGGAGTGCCAACTACCACCGACGGTAAATGTCCTAGAGATCAATCCCAATACCGAGAAATTTATCTTTGTGAAGGAAATGTTAATTCATCAACGACCGGTAAGGTTTTTTGTACAAAATTTCAGGGCAACTACTGCATAGTGGGAATAAAGGCTTGACTACCAAGCTGACGTTGACAAGTTTTTTAAAGATGTATTTCGCTGACCAAACTCGTTAATGACTAAATTACCATTTGGCGGAAGCGGTGAGATTCGAACTCACGGAAGGCGTAAACCTTCGCCGGTTTTCAAGACCGGTGCATTCAACCACTCTGCCACGCTTCCCCAACATGTATTCTAACCGCCTCCCAACAGGGCC
>JACCDH010302228.1_pt1 | contig 49352 bp, 48 predicted proteins | sample 7442481 | NCBI WGS metagenome assembly JACCDH01 (sample SAMN15323433, study PRJNA562643) | freshwater metagenome | isolation source: river surface water | place: USA:Blue River Watershed | collected 2017-08-15
CGAATGCCATCCGCCTTCAGTTGTGCGATGTTGCGTTGCGTGGCGGCGTGCGACCACATTTTATGGTTCATCGCGGGCGCAACGACCACGGGCTTATTGGTGGCGAGCAGTGCGGTGGTGGCCAAATCATCCGCCATGCCTGCGGCCATTTTGGCGAGAATATCGGCACTCGCAGGCACGACCAGCACCATGTCCGCAATGCGCGACAGCTCGATATGCCCCATCTCCACTTCGTCCGTCAGGCTAAACAAGTCGTCATAGGTTTTGGTGCCGGTGAGGGAGGACACCGCCAGCGGCGTAATAAACTTCGCGCCGCCTTTGCTGAGAATGGCGTTTACTTCCACGCCTTTGCCCTTCAGCAAGCGAATCAGCTCCAGCGATTTATAGCTGGCGATGGAGCCGGTAATAATAAGCAATACACTGCGCGGGAGTGGCATGGGCAATCCTTCCAAAGATGCTTCTTATTTAGAGAAACTAGGCGGAATTTCAAGCCGAATGCGGCTTTTGTGGCAGCGATTCGAGGTAATCTTTCAGCGCGCGCAGCACGGTTGGCGCTTCCTTAATGAGCGTTTTGGCCTCGCGCAGCGCGCTTTTGATGCGGGCGCGGGCAGAAAAATGGTCTTCCGCCCACGCACGGATGAGGGGTTCGCTCACCTGCCACATATTCACGTTCGGGTTCAGTTGGCGGCCCACGCCTTCCGCCGTGATCATGGTTTTTTGCAGCAGAATAAGATGAGGCTGCACCTGCATTTCAAACTGACGTGAAACGGCGATGAGCTGGCCGAACAATTTACCCACGGAAATTTCATTCAGTGCCTTGCCCAGAATAGGGCTGCCAATCGCGCGACAGGCTTGGGCGAATTGATCGACGTTGATGTGGGCAGGAATATAGCCCGCCTCGGCATGCAGCACGGCAACGCGTTTATAGTCGCCCTTCAAAAACGCCCAAAGAATTTGCGCGAGGGTGAGTTGGCTTGCGTGGTCGATCCGTCCCATAATCCCGAAATCGACAGGGGCTAAGCGGCCATCCGGCAGGATAAATAAATTACCCGGATGCATATCGGCATGGAAAAATCCGTCGCGGAACACTTGGTTGAAGAAGGCTTTTGCGGCGCGCTCCATGGTCTGGTTCAGGTCGATGCCTGCAGCTTTCAGCCCTGCAATGTCGCCTGCGGAAATTCCGCGGATGCGTTCTGTCACCAGAACACGCTTGGCGGTGCGCTGCCAATCGATCTGTGGCACATAAAAATCTTTGTCGTTTTTGCTGTTTTCGCGCAGCTCGTCTGCCGCCGCGGCTTCAAAACGCAAATCCAGTTCAATGCGTACCGTTTCAGCAAAAGTTTCCACCACCTGCACAGGTTTTAGGCGGCGCAAGTGCGGTTTGCGCTTTTCGATAATTCGCGCCAGCCAGAACATGAAATCCACGTCGCGTTTAAAGTCGCGCTCGATATTGGGGCGCAGAATTTTAACGGCAACGTCTTTGCCCTCTGGTGTCACCGCGAAATGCACTTGTGCGATGGAGGCGGCGGCAACAGGCGTATCTTCAAATGAGGTGAAGAGTGTCGCCACCGGCGCACCCAATTCTCCTTCCAGCGTTTTGCGTGCAAGTTTGGTGGGGAAGGCGGGCATGCGGTCTTGCAATTCGCTGAGGCCTTGGGCGATGTCTTCGCCAATCAAATCACCACGGGTGGAGAGGGACTGGCCTGCCTTGATGAAGCTTGGCCCCATGGCTTGCAGCGCGCGCGACAGGCGCTGACCGCGCGTGAGTCGCCCTGCGCGCGTGGGAATTAAGCGCAGCGGCAAACTAAGTAGTGGCGACACGCCCAGCGTGCTGAACACAAACAACGCATTATAACGCGCAATAATCCAGCCGATACTAATGAGGCGTAGGGTATGTTTGAGATTCGTGACCATCATCACTCCTTGTCATGCCAAACTGGATTTGGCATCCAGCGCGCGAAGCGCAGATCAATAAGCTGGATGCCAGCTTTCGCTGGCATGACAAAATTATTTTTCATATGCGCCATCCTTGATGAATGGCGACGACGCCTAGGGTAAGGTTCGTATATTTTACTTTTGCAAACCCGGCGCGGGTCATCATCGCGCAGAGTTCTTTCTGCGGCGGGAACATGCGAATGGATTCCACCAGATATTGGTAGGAGGCTTTATCATGCGCCACCAATTCACCGATTTTTGGAATCACGTTGAACGAATAGGTATCGTATAGTTTAGCCAGCAGTGGCACGCTGACTTTGCTGAACTCAAGGCAGAGAAATTGCCCACCTGGTTTCAGCGCGCGATACGCGTCGTTCAGCGCTTGCTGAATATGGGTGACGTTGCGCAGGCCAAACGCAATGGTAATCACATCAAGCGATTGGTCGGGCACGGGTAGCGATTCTGCATTCCCACAGACCCAGCGTAGGCCTTCGGATTTTACATCGTCGAACTGGCGGGCACGGCCGGCTTTTAGCATGTCGTGGTTGATGTCGCAGATGGTGATGTTTGCGCCCGTGCGTTCGCGCAGACGCACGGCGATATCGCCCGTTCCGCCAGCCAAATCCAAAATCGCACTGTTGGCGTTCGCATGCACGCGCGAGACGAAATCATTCTTCCACAGCCGGTGAAGTCCGCCGGACATCAGGTCGTTCATAATGTCGTAACTACCGGCCACGGACGAAAACACGCCGCGCACCATGCCCTGCTTGGCATCCGCATCGACGCGGGTGAAACCGAAATTGGCGGATTCTTTGTGTGGCTGGTTCATATGCGGTGCGTGGTAGCGGGTTTTATGGGTGAGGACAAGTTTTGTTCATCGGTTGTGAATCTATTCTACGCGTGCGATTAGGAGGGCCGGGGGAAATATGCCAGAATTACCAGAGGTGGAAACCACGCGTCGCGGCTTAGTAAAAGCCGTCAAAGGGCTTAGAATAAAGGCCGTAACGCTGCGCCGCGCGGATATTCGCACGCCCATTCCAGCTCGCTTTGCGACGGATGTGGCGGGGGTGCGTATTACCGATATTCGCCGCCGCGCGAAGTATTTGCTGCTGGATTTGAACACAGACGACGTGATTTTAGCCCATTTGGGCATGTCGGGCAGCTTTACGGTGGTGAAAACTAAAGGATATGAGCCAAAAACGCATGATCATGTGATTTTTATCCTCGAAGGCGGGTTAACCATGGTCTTTAACGACCCAAGGCGATTTGGGATCATCGATTTGCTGCCGAAAGCCGACGAGAAAACCCACGCATTATTGGCGCATTTGGGACCAGAGCCGCTGCTAAAGTCGTTTTCTAAATCCTACCTTGAAACCCAGCTTTTAAAGCGAAAAGGGCCCATAAAACCCGTTATTATGGACCAAAAACTGGTGGTGGGGGTGGGGAATATTTATGCCTCGGAAAGCCTGTATTTGTGCGGGGTTCACCCCGAAACACCTGCTTATTTAGTAGCGGATAAGGCGCCGCAACTGATTGCAGCGATTCGCACCACGTTAGAAGCAGCAATTCGCTCTGGCGGATCGACCTTGCGCAACTATGTGGGGGCGACAAATGAGGCAGGATATTTTCAGCATCATTTTCACGTATACGACCATGCGGGCGATGCATGTTCGAAATGTGGTTCGCCGATACAATCCATGGTGCAAGCAGGACGTGCAACTTACTGGTGCGCGCAATGTCAGCCACTAGCGAAAAAACGGCTCAAACGCTGATATTTTTCTGTATTTACAGGCGCAAGAAAAATCTTTTTTGCTGGGCGAAGAAAAGCGCTTGACGGGGGCGGAAGTCATCGTTAGGTTCACGCTCCTCATTACGGGAAATTAATCAACAAGTGGGTTTAAACCATGGCACATCATAAATCGGCAAAAAAACGTATTCGCCAAACGGAACGTAGAACGGATGTTAACCGTTCGCGCATGAGCCGCATTCGTACCTTCGTGAAAAAGGTTGAAGCAGCAATCGCAGGTGGCAACGCCCCTGAAGCGCAAGCAGCACTGAAATCAGCGCAGCCTGAAATTATGCGTGGCGTAACGAAGGGCGTTCTGTCCCTCGGCACCGCATCGCGTAAAGTAAGCCGTCTAGCAAAACGCGTGAAAGCGTTGTCGGCTGCCTAACTAGCAATACACTAATTTCGTTACTCTCTTTGTGTGTGTCGCGGCCCATGTGGGTTCGCCAATACCTTTTCTGTTGCCGCGATTCTGCCGGTGACAGCCAACCGATGATAAACGTTATATAGGTAACTTATGGCTTCTGTTGCGCGTGCCGATTATCCCACCTATGCAGGCGATGTTTCTTCCGCCGAAGCATGGAGCGCACTTAGCAGCAACCCAAACGCACAGTTAGTCGATGTGCGCACGCAAGCCGAATGGGCATTCTCGGGAATACCGCTACTCGACTCTATCAGCAAGAACGTGAAGCTGATCTCATGGAAATTTTATCCCAACTTCGATCTGAACACGAAGTTTGTGGAGCAACTGGAAGCAGCGGTGCCAGACAAATCTGCGCCGCTTTATTTTTTGTGTAAGACGGGTGGCCGTTCCACGGATGCTGCAATCGCAGCAACGGCGGCGGGCTATTCGGAGTGTTATAATGTTGAGGGAGGCTTTGAGGGGGATATCAATACGAATCATCAACGCGGACAGATAAACGGCTGGAAAGCTGCGCGTCTTCCGTGGCAGCAAGCATAATTACGGCGTAATCACGCGCATTCTTTCACTATAAAAATCAAAAAATACAGGTAGGCAGCATTTTATGAGCGAAATTTCTTCTTTCCAGTCCCGTCGTCCTGATCATTTTGCCCGTTGGGAGCGCGTGCGTGAACGCCTGCGCGTAAGTTATGGAGAAGCGATTTTCAAAAGCTGGTTGCAGCCCCTCAAATTGGCCGACGTAAAAAACGGTCAGGCCATGATCACCGTTCCTACGCGCTTCATGCGCGAGTGGATCATCGCGCATTATGCCGATAACATCCTGCGCTTCTGGTGTCAGGAAGACCAAACGGTTCACTCCGTGGATATTTTTGTGAAAGCTGAACCTGTGATGGCGCCAGCCGCCGTGCAAGCGCAACAGCAGCAACAGCAATCCCCAGCAGGGCTCGAAGCGGCAATGCTTGGCGTGGCTGCAAACGAAGACAAGCCAATCAACCCAGATTCTATCTCTGCACCGCTCGACCCGCGCTATACGTTCGATAACTTCGTGGTCGGCAAGCCGAACGAACTGGCGCATGCCGCAGCGCGCCGCGTGGCGGAATCCGCAACGGTTGCCCCCGGTTCGAACCCGCTGTTTCTGTATGGCGGCGTAGGTCTTGGCAAAACCCACCTGATGCACGCGATTGCGTGGCATATCCGCAAAACGGATCCAAGCCGCAAGGTGATTTACCTCTCGGCCGAAAAATTCATGTATCTGTTCATTCGCGCCATCCGCACGAAGGATACGATGGCATTCAAAGACTATTTCCGCAGTGTCGATGTGCTGATGGTGGACGATGTGCAGTTCATCTCCGGCAAAGACTCGACGCAGGAAGAATTCTTCCACACCTTCAACGCGCTGGTGGACCAGAACAAGCAGCTGATTATCTCGGCCGACCGTTCGCCGTCCGACCTTGACGGGATTGAAGAGCGCGTGAAGAGCCGCCTTGGCTGGGGCTTGGTGGCGGATATTCACCAAACCAGCTACGAGCTGCGCTTGGGCATTCTGCAATCGAAGCTGGAGAAAATGCCAACCACGCATGTGCCAAGCCGCATTCTGGAATTCCTTGCGCATAAAATCACCAGCAACGTGCGCGAGCTGGAAGGCGCCCTCAACCGCGTGATTGCGCATGCAACCCTTGTGGGTGGCGCAGTGACGCTCGAGTCCACGCAGGAAGTGCTGCACGATATTCTGCGTGCGAATGATCGCCGCATTACCATCGAGGACATCCAGAAAAAAGTTGCCGCGCACTATAACATCAAGGTGTCGGACATGCATTCTGCCCGCCGCTCGGTGGCCATTGCGCGCCCACGCCAAGTGGCCATGTATCTGTCGAAAAAGCTCACCACCAAGTCGCTGCCAGAGATTGGCCGTAAGTTTGGTGGCAAAGACCACACGACCGTGATGCATGCCGTGAAGCGTATCGAAGAACTCAGCCGCGGCGACAAAGAGTTCGCAGGCGACGTCGAGCTGCTAATGAAAATGCTGCAAAGCGCTGCGTAGTTAGCGTTGCAGACAAATGAAGTGATGGGGGCGTTTGCCCCCATTTCTTTTTAATCGCTGAAATACTTGAGTTTTGCGCCAATTGTCCTACATATCCGGCATGACAACGACAGCTATTTCGCCAGCACACATCATCCCCTCCAACCTTGAGGAAGAGATTCTTCGCCTGAAGAAGGAGATGAATGCGGTTATTCTTGCGCATTATTATCAGGAGGATGAGCTTCAGGATATTGCCGATGTGATTGGCGATTCGCTGGAGTTAGCACGACGGGCGGCTGAGACGGATGCGGATGTAATTGTCTTCTGCGGTGTGAAGTTCATGGCCGAGGGAGCAAAAATTCTAAACCCTTCGAAGAAGGTCATTCTGCCGGATTTGAAGGCGGGTTGTTCGCTGGAAACTTCCTGCCCGCCGGATAGATTCAAAGCCTTCCGCGAGGCGCACCCCGACCATCTTGCGGTGACCTATATCAACTGCTCCGCCGAAATTAAGGCGCTGACGGATATCATTGTGACCAGCAGCAATGCGGAGGCGATTTTAAATTCGCTGCCTGCCGACCAAAAAATTATTTTCGCGCCGGATAAATATCTGGGCAGCTATCTGAATAAGAAAACGGGGCGCGACATGTTGCTGTGGGATGGCTCCTGCATGGTGCACGAGCGTTTTTCCGAAGTGGAATTGGTGAAGCTGAAAACGCGCCACCCCAAGGCGCATGTGATTGCGCATCCCGAATGCCCTGAAGCCCTGCTGATGCATGCGGACTACGTGGGCGCCACCTCGGGTTTATTGAAATATACCGAAGCGCGCGCGGGCGAAGAGTTCATTGTGCTGACGGAAGCTGGCATTCTGCATCAGATGCAAAAACGTTCGGCGGGAAGCCGGTTTTATCCCGTTCCCTCCGCGCTGGATGGTGGCGCATGCGTGAGCTGTAACACTTGCCCCTATATGAAATTGAATACGATGGAGAAGCTCTATCTCTGTATGCGCGATCAGTCGCCGGAGTTGACTCTTTCGCCAGCCCTAATGGCCGCCGCCAGAAAGCCTCTGGATCGGATGCTGGAGCTTTCCGCCGCCATTGCAAGTACGGCGATTACAAAATCGTAGCTGTTACAGTCACAGGAGTGTTTATGCGGTCAGCAATCAAATTTCTTCTGATGGCATCGGCGTGTGTGGCGGTCTGGTACGGCGCGTGGGCGTGGATTGTTGCTTCCAACGTGGCACAGGTGAAGGCGACGATTGCATATCACAACCAGCAACTAAAATCGGTGACGCCGCATATGGTGCTGAAGGCTGAGGCGGTGGAAGGAAGTGGGTTTCCGTTCGCGTTCAATGTGCGGTTGCGCGATCTTCAATTATCGATGATCGACGGAAATGAAACCTATTTGGTGCGGCTCAATGAAGTGTATTTGAAGCCCACGGGCGATGCCGACAGCTACCGCTTCCACATGCGCGACCAGTTGGATGTGCTCTATGCCGCGGATAAGGCGCAGCCCGAACATTACCATGTCACCATCAGCGATGTTCTTGGTTTTATGCTGAAAGCAGAGAAGGCGGGTGGGGTGCTCACGCAGTATCGTGCGTTTTTACCACCGAAAATGACGATGCTGATGGAGCTAAATGGCGAATCGAAGAATGCGACTTTTACGATGCCCATCGTGGATTTTTTAACCTATTACGACATTCCAAAACACGCAGAACGCCCGCTATGGTTGTTCGTGAATGTGCTGCGCGAAGCGTTGGTGTTCAAAACGCCTGCTCAGTAAGACCGAACTTCGGGCGCGAAGCTTGGGGCATCCAGCCCGCCAGTAAGGTGCACGGCGCGTGTTGCGTAGCGTAATGAGCCATCCGCATTCACCCATGTGACAGAATGTTTTAGCCACTGCGCGTCATCCCGCGCGGGGTAGTCTTCGCGGGCGTGTGCGCCTCGGCTTTCGGTGCGGTTCAGGGCGGCGAGCATCGTCACACGCGCTTGGGCGAGCAGGTTTTCAGTTTCCAGCGCAGCAATTAAATCCACATTCCATGGGTGATGATGGTCGGGGATGCCGATGGACTCACTTGCCAACTGCGAAAGTTTGTCGTGGCCAGCGGTCAGCTCCGCGCCTGTGCGGAAAATGGGGGCGTAGCGCGTCATGGTCGCCTGAAGCTGCTTGCGCATGTCGTAAGGCGTGCGGGTACCTTCCGCAAAGCGCATGCGGTCAACATGGGCAATGGCCATATCGATCGCGTGGGTGTGGTTGTCGTTCGGGGCGCTGCCTTTGCTTAGGTTTTTGGCGGCCCAATCGCCTGCGTCCTTGCCGAATACCACAAGGTCGAGCAGGGAGTTGCATCCGAGGCGGTTTGCTCCGTGGCAGGAATTGCTAGCGGCTTCGCCAATCGCCATCAGGCCGGTCACGGGCGATTCTGTGCCATCCGCGGCGATGCGCAGCACTTGGCTTTGCACATTGGTTGGAATGCCGCCCATGGAATAATGCACCGTTGGTACAACGGGAATCATCTGCTCGCGAGGGTCTAGCCCCATCAGGCGCTCGCAGATGCTGGTGATGTAGGGGAGTTTCTCGGTGAAGATGGCAGCAGGCAGATGTTTTAAGTCCAGCCATACATGGTCGGATTTTTCGCCAGCGCCGCGGCCTTCGCGCATCTCCACAGTGATGGCGCGGGCAATCACGTCGCGGCTGGCGAGCTCCATAGAATGTGGTGCATATTTTTCAAGGAAACGTTCGCCCTTGCCGTTGCGCAAATAGCCGCCTTCGCCGCGCGCGCCCTCGGTAATCAGGATGCCAGAGCCATATAGCCCTGTGGGGTGAAATTGCACGAACTCCATATCCTGAAGCGGCAGCCCAGCGCGCAGCACCATGGCGTTGCCGTCGCCCGTGCACAGGTTCGCAGCCGTGGTAGAGCTATAGGCTTGGCCATAGCCGCCGCTGGCAATGATGGTAAGTGGCGCATGAAACGCATGCAGAGCGCCTGTGGCGATTTCAAGGCACATCACGCCCTCGCAGGCACCGTCGTCGCTCATCAGCAAATCGAGCGCGAAAAATTCGGAATAAAAGGTGATGGGGCGGCTTTGTGCGCGCTTGAGCATCACCTGCATGATGGCTTGGCCAGTGCGGTCCTCGGCGGCGGCGGCGCGAAAGGCTGGGTCGCCGCCATATTCCACGGTTTGGCCGCCATACGGGCGTTGGTAAATCTGGCCGGATTCATCCCGCGTGAAAGGCACGCCCCAATCGGCCAATTCGGTGATGGCGCGGGGTGCTTGCTCGCACAGGCGGGCGATGGCGTCTTGGTCGCCCAGCCAGTCGGAGCCACGCACGGTGTCGTACATATGCCAGCGCCAATCGTCTGGCCCGCGTGTGCCTAGTGCGGCGTTGATGCCGCCTTGCGCCGCCATGGTGTGGCTACGGCGCGGGTCCACCTTACTGATGACACCCACATTCAGCCCACCTTCGCTGGCGGCAATGGCCGCGCGCAAGCCCGCGCCACCTGCGCCAATAATGGCAACGTCGAGTTGGTGGTGAATGAGTTCGTAGCTGTGCATGGTGGGCGTTGTTCGTTTTTCGTTGTTCGTTTTTCGTTGTTCGTTTTTCGTAAGTGCTTAGTATAGGGCAGGGCAGGCTTTAGCACCAGATATGGTTATAGTTAAATTTTGCTTTTCGACAAACAACGAGCAACCAAAAACGAACAACATGATGACTGACATAACGCAATTTTTATCCGCCGCATTGGCGGAGGATATTGGCGCGGGCGATGTCACCGGAAATTCGGTGATTCCCGCCAGCGCCACGACGGAATTTTCCTTTGTGGCGCGCCAGCCGCTTGTGGTTGCGGGATTGGTTTATCTAAAGCCGCTATTCGCGTTGGTGGATGCAGGCGTGGTGCTTACAGAAATCGCCAAAGATGGACATAAAGTTGAGGCGGGGACGACGCTTGCCACCGTTAAAGGCTCCGCGCGCAGCTTGCTGGCGGGGGAGCGCACGGCGCTGAACCTGCTTCAGCATCTGAGCGGTGTGGCGACCTTGACGCGGCAGTATGTGGATGCGGTGGCGGGTACGCACGCGAAAATTTTGGATACGCGCAAGACCATTGCAGGGCTGCGCCATTTGCAAAAATACGCCGTGACTTGCGGCGGCGGCACCAATCACCGCATGGGGCTATACGACGCGGTGATGATTAAGGACAACCATATTGCTGTGGCGGGTGGGGTTGAACATGCCGTGCGCGCCGCGCGCAGTAGCGGCCTAAAAATTCAGGTGGAGTGTGACACCTTGGCGCAGCTGGATGAAGCGCTGGCCGTGGGCGTGGATTCCGTGCTGTTGGACAATATGGATTTAGCAACGCTGGCGGAAGGTGCGCATCGCGCACGCGCACACGGCGTGTGGAGCGAAGCCAGCGGCAATGTAAACCTACAAACCGTCCGCGCCATTGCGGAAACAGGTGTGGACGCCATTTCCGTTGGCAAATTAACCCACTCCGTCACCGCAGTGGATATTGGGTTGGACGCGCGTTAATTCTTGTTCGAATCCAGCGTGAATAGCTCGCCTGCTTTATACATCTGCATGTAGCGCTTTACGGAATCGGCGTTGCGCACGGCGTTGAGGGCGTTGGCCATGCGGTCGTGCGACGGCACAGGTTTTCTGCGCTGGCCAATGCCTGCGTGGGTTGCCTTAATGCTGGTGCTGTTTATTTTATAGTTCAGTGCAGAAAGCATAGGTTCTCCTTCTGATACATAAATCTTAAAGCGCGTTCAGGACGAACGTTGAGAATTACCGAGCAGCAACAACGCCAGCAGTGGTCATGCGTTTGGCAACGGTGGGCATGCCGCGGCGGCCAAGGCCGATTTGCTTGGCGAGGTTGCTGCGCACCTGCGCATAATTCGGCGCAACCATGGGGTAATTCGCAGGCAGCGACCAGCGCGCACGGTATTGCTCTGGCGTCATGTTATAGGACGTTTTGAGGTGGCGCTTCAGCATCTTCACGCGCTTGCCATCTTCAAGGCATACGAGGTAATCCGCTTTCACCGAATCTTCTACGGAAACGACAGGCTTCAAATTGCCGCCCGTATTTTTAGTTGTGGTCGCAGCCATTTCTTGTTGCGCCAAATCACGCAAGGTGGCGAACACTTCCGCAGTGAGGGCGGTGATGTTCATTTGTTCCGTTGGGCGGTTCACCAAATAGGCGCTAACAATTTGCGACGTCGCTGCAATCAGCGTGTCCACAGAGGTTGGGGTGGCGGGTTGTTCGTTTGTTGCTGCGAGGGTGAGGGCGTTACGATTCTGTTTCATTGCTTGCCTCCGAAGTATTGGGTTGCCGATAACTTATGAATTATTTTTATTTTTGATGTTTTATTGCAACAGTACTTACAGTGAGGCTGTGGATAAGTCAAGCCTGCGCGTGGGGCGTGGATAGTCCCTTACTATTACTTGCGCTTGGCGGTTGGCGGGCTATGGTCGTGGTCTATGCCGAGCGTTCTTGAGAAGAAATGTATTGAAAAAGGCCTAAAAATGACCGAGCAGCGGCGGGTGATTGCCCGTGTGCTGTCGGATGCGAACGACCATCCGGACGTAGAGGCACTTTATGCCCGCGCCTCGAAAATCGACGCGAATATCAGCATCGCCACGGTATATCGGACGGTAAAACTGTTCGAGGATTCCCACATTATCGAGCGCCATGATTTCGGCGATGGCCGTGCGCGCTATGAAGAAATGCCCGAGGAGCATCACGACCATTTGATCGATCTTCGCACCGGCAAAGTGATTGAATTTTCAAACCAAGAAATCGAGAAACTACAAGAGCGTATCGCGCGCGAATTGGGCTACCAGCTGGTAGACCATCGGCTTGAACTTTATTGCGTTCCGCTGAACGAAAAAACCAAATGAGGCCGATCGCATGAATTTTGAATCTATCTTTACGCCGATTCAGGCAGGAAACCTGACCCTGCGCTTGGCAGAGAATTTGGCGGATGTGTATGCGGCTCAGCGCCTGCGTTACCGTATTTTCTGCGAGGAAATGGGCGCAGCTGCTAACTTGGCTGTGCAGCAGCAAAAGCGCGATTTCGATATGTACGACGACGCGTGCTATCATCTGCTGGTGATCGACAATAACCGCACAGGCGATGCGCGTGTGGTAGGCACCTACCGCCTGCTAACCCGCAGCAACATGCTTAAAATCGGCAGTTTCTATACGGAAACCGAATATAATATCGAGAAGTTAAAAGCCTTTGACGGCGAGATCATGGAGCTGGGGCGTTCCTGTGTGGAGCAGCAATACCGCACGCGCCCTGTGATTCAGCTGTTGTGGCAGGGTATTGGCTCCTTCATCGCGGCGACGGATGTGCGTTTGATGTTCGGTTGCGCCAGCTTCCACGGCGTGAACATCAAGGAACATATCCACGCGATTTCGTATCTCTATCACTACCATTTGGCGCCGGAGGGCATTCGCCCCACCGCGCTGCCTGCGCATTACAACAACATGAACCTGATGCCGAAGGAAGAGGTGGTGCCGCGTGCGGCGCTCACCAGCCTGCCGCCGCTAATCAAGGGCTATATTCGCCTGAACGGCTTTGTGGGCGATGGTGCGGTGCTGGATTACGCCTTCAACACCTGCGATGTTTCCATCGTGTTGCAGACGGACGATATTAAAGAGCGCTACACCACGCGCTATATGCCGGAAGCTGAATAATGACCTTGCGCTCGAATCCCCTAAAACAATCCTATCTGCGCGCGGTTGTGCGCTTGGTTGTGCTGCTTAGTTTTACCCTCATCGTTGTGTTTTTAACCACATTGTTGTGGCTGGCGCGCCTTGAAAAAGTGCGCAGCAAGTTCGTGCGCTTCTTCAATGCTGGCGCGCGGCGTATTGTGGGCGTTCGCTTGAAGGTGGAGGGGGAGCTAACCAACCTTCGCCCGCTGATGTTGATTTCCAACCATACCAGCTATTTGGATATTTTTATTCTTGGTTCGCTGATGCCTGTTTCTTTCACGCCCAAGCTGGAAATTCGTAGCTGGCCGGGGATTGGTTTCATGGCCATGCTGGCAGATTGCGTGTTCGTGGAGCGCAAACCCACCGACATGCAGCGCGCCGCCGCCGAAATGGCGGAAAAGCTGAAATCTGGTAAGGTGCTAGCCTTGTTCCCCGAAGGCACCACGGGGGATGGATTCCACGTGAAATCCTTCAAAAGCGGCTTCTTGAATTTGGTGGAGGCGCATGACCTGCCTGTGCAGCCTGTAAGCCTTGCCTATACCCATATTGGCGAAGTGCCGCTTTCCGCAGAAACGCGCGACCAAGTGGCGTGGATTGATGATGCCAGCTTGGTAAGCCACATGATGCGTCTGCTCAGCTTCCCTTACATTAATGTCATTGCGCACGGCCATCCGGTGGTGCGTATGGCGGGGCATGAGGACAGAAAAGCGTTGTCCAAAGCGTGCGAACAGATGGTGACGCAGGGCCTGAAGCAGATGCTGGAGGAACACGGTGTCACTAGTTGAGATTACCCCCGAATCGCACGATGTGCGCATTGAACTGAAATATGCCACTTCTGACAATTTCACTGGCCAGCCTGTCTATCGGCGTGGCGCAAAATGTTATTTGCATGTGGATGCCGCTGCCGCCTTGTCGCGCGCGGTAACGCTGGCAAAAACCCAAGGCTACCGCTTCACGATTTACGATGCATTCCGCCCATCCGAAGCGCAGTGGAAGCTGTGGGACCACACGCCCGACCCTTCATTTTTGGCCGATCCGCGCCGCGGTTCGCCCCATTCGCGCGGGGTGGCGGTGGATTTAACCCTGTGCCGCTGGGATTTTACCCCGCTCGACATGGGCACCGCGTTCGATGAATTCCACCCGCGCTCGCACCATGGGCGGCTGGATATCGACGCGCAGGCACAGCGCAATCGCTTGTTGCTGATGGGTATTATGACCAGCGCAGGCTGGGATTTTTACCGCAACGAGTGGTGGCATTATCAGCTATTTAATTCGCGCAGTTATCCCGTGTTCTCGGATAAAGACCTAAATACGCGCATTATGGCGTAATCGGCTAGACAGCGCCTTGCTTGTGCCCTAGATAGCCCTGCATGCAAACCTTGTTCGACATTCTGGAATTGCCCGCGCAGTTTTCGCTGAATTTGAAGGCGCTGGAATCGGCGTATTTTGCCGCGCAGCGCGCCTGCCACCCCGACCGTTTTGTGGGTAAGCCCGAGGCAGAGCGCGTGGCCGCCATCCGCCGCTCGCAATTGGTGAACGACGCGTATGAAACGCTGAAGAACCCGCTGCGCCGCGCCGAGCATTTGCTGGAGATCCAAGGCATCGAAGCGCTGGCCGAGGACGCTGTTGCGCCACCCGCTTTATTGATGGAAATGATGGAGCTGCGCGAGCAGGTGGGCGACGCTGCGGGCGACGGCGCAGCGCTTTCACGCGTGGTGGACGATATTAAAGCCCGCGCCACCAAAACCACGGATGCCTTGGCGCGCGCGTTCGACGCGGCGGATTACGCCACCGCGACCGAGGAAACCATGCGACTACATTATCTAGGCAAGGCGATTGAAGAAGCGCATATGCTGATTTATCGCCTGAAGGCAGCGCACGCCCATGGCTAATCTCTTACAGATATACGAACCTGGGCAAACCCCGCTGCCGCACGCGGACACAGCCGCCATTGGTATTGATTTGGGCACCACCCATAGTGTGATTGCTGTCGCGACCGAGGGCAAAGCGGAGCCGATTTACGACGCGCACAAGCGCGCGATTATTCCTTCCATGGTGCACTATGCCAACGGTTCAGTCAGTGTTGGCCACGCCGCGAAGTTTGCCTATAGCGAAGGCGAGGCGGGCGTTATCGCCTCCGTAAAGCGCCTCATGGGCAAAGCCGCGGCGGATGTGAAGTCCGTTGCGGGGCAAACGGCGTATGATGTGGTGGCGGGCGAAGAGGGGCTGGTGCGCATTCAGGCGGATGGTCGCCATGTGACCCCTGTTGAAGTTTCCGCTGAAATTCTGAAACATTTACGTGAACTGGCCGCAGAAGCGCTTGGGCGCGATGTCACGCGCGCCGTCATCACCGTGCCTGCGTATTTCGATGACGCCGCCCGCGCCGCCACGAAGGACGCCGCGAAAATCGCGGGGTTTGAGGTGTTACGCCTCATCAACGAACCCACCGCTGCAGCACTTGCCTATGGGCTCGACCAGCAGGCGGAAGGTGTATTTGCGGTCTATGATTTCGGCGGCGGCACGTTCGATATTTCGATTCTAAAATTGCAGGCTGGCGTGTTCCAAGTGCTTGCCACTGCGGGCGACACGCAGCTTGGCGGCGACGATGTTGACCAACGCATCGCCGCGATGGTGATGGAGAAAAAAGGCACCAAAGCCGCTTCCCTCGCGCCTGCGGAGCTTGGGGAACTGCTCTTTTCCTGCCGCAAGGCAAAGGAATTGCTGAGCAGCCAGCCCGAAGCCTCGGTACACTGGAATGGCGTAACGCTGACCCTGAATGCGGATGCGCTGGCGCAAATCGTTGCGCCGCTGGTGGCGCGCACTATTTCCTGCTGCGAAGCGGCGCTACATGATGCACAGCTCACCCTTTCCGATATAAATGGCGTGGTGCTGGTAGGCGGCTCCACCCGCCTGAGCGCGGTGAAGCAGGCCGTGGCCACATTCTTTGCACAAAAGCCGTATGACGGGCTGGACCCTGATTTAGTGGTCGCCATGGGTGCAGCCATTCAGGCCGAGGCCTTAACTTCCGGCGCCGACCATTTGCTGCTGGATGTGATTGCGCTGTCGCTGGGCATTGAAACCATGGGCGGGATTGTGGAGAAATTGATTCACCGCAACAGCCCTATTCCCGCCGCTATTTCGCAGGAATTTACCACCTATAAAGACGGCCAAACGGCCATGAAAATTCACGTGCTTCAAGGCGAGCGCGAAAAGGTGGAGGACTGCCGCTCGCTGGCGGAGTTCACGCTGAAGGGTATTCCGCCGATGGTGGCGGGCGCGGCGCGCATTCGCATCACCTTCACCATCGATGCGGATGGGCTGCTGACCGTGACCGCGCAGGAACTGACCAGCGGCACCACGCAGCAGGTGGAAGTGAAGCCGTCCTACGGGCTTGCGTTTGAGGAAATCGAACGTATGGTGACTGCGGGTATGGAGCATGCGCGCGCTGATATTATGGCGCGCCTGCTCATCGAAGCGCGGGTGGATGCCGAGCGGGTGATTCTGGATGTGACCTCGGCAATCGCGGCGGATATGGCGCTGCTCAAACCGGGGGAGCAGGCCATGATCGAAGGACAAATAAGCCGCTTGCGCGGTGTGATTGCGGGCGAAAATCGTGAGCGTATCGATCACGAAGTGCAGCAGTTGAACGCGCTGGTGGGGCCATTCGCCGAGCGCCGCATGAACGCGGCAATCGCCGGTGCACTGGCTGGAAGAAATGTAAACGACGTGAAGTAATGTGAGGAAAAAATGCCAACTATTGTGTTTGTAATGCCTGATGGTTCCGAGAAAAAAATCACCGCTCCGAATGGGATTTCGTTGCTGGAAGTGGCGCACCAAAATGGCGTGCCGCTGGAAGGCGCGTGCGAGGGCTCGCTTGCCTGTTCCACCTGCCACGTGATTGTGGATGAGGCGTTCTACAGCCAGCTTCCCGCCGCCACCGAAGACGAGGAAGACATGCTGGATTTGGCGTTTGGCCTAACCCACACCTCGCGCCTTGGTTGCCAAATCATGATGAACGACAGCCTTGAAGGCCTGAAAGTCAGTGTGCCAAGCGCCACCCGCAACATGCAAGTCGACAAGAAATAACGAAAGAGAAGAACCATGACCGACGCAACGCCAAAGAAAAAACAAAAGCTCCTGCTGCCTGTGCTGATTGGGTTGGTGGTGATTCTCGTGGTTGGTTTTTTGGTATCGCGCGCGGGGTTGGATAAGGAGCTCGTGAAGCGTAAGCTGGACGAAACCATTGCCGTGATTAAGGAAAAAGGCCGCGCTCAGGGTCGTGATATTGATATTCGCTATGGCGAATTAGAAGTGGCGGGCGGCACGCTCGATAAGCAAGTAATTGTGCACCAGCCTGTGCTCACCATTAAACCGCTGGACCGCGAGCCACTGAAGCCTAACGAAGCGGCTAAGCCGGATTCATTGGTGGTTACCTCGGAAATGTTAGTGATTACGCCAAAGTCGCTGGATATGTCGTCGCTGCTGTTTTCGCTGCCGAAGCCTGTCGATGTGGCGGCGGAGCAGGCACCGCAAACCTCGCTGCTTAAAATTGAAAGCAACACGCCGATTGAAGCAACGGTGACGCAAAAAACGGTGGGCGGCCTCCCCCATACGGCGGTGACGCATGCATTGCCCACCACCATCGACCTGATTTATCTGCGCGAGCGCCATGCGGAAGGGGTGGAGGATGCAGCACAAACCATCACCCCTGTATACGAAACCCTAACGCTAACTATGGATGCAGGCGGCCTCGTGAACACGGAATTCACCACTGATGGTAGCTTGCTGGGTGCGGCGGATGTTGCGCTGAGCAACCTGAAGCTCATTCCCAAAGCTGCGCCAGAAGGCACCATTTCCGTGGCAACCGTCAAAGGCCATTGGAGCAATGCGCTGAACGAAAATAATGTGAATGCTCTGAATGTGAGTGCAGAATTTGGCCCCGTTTCTGCCGCAGAAGGGTTGATGCCATCCGCACCGCTTTATTTTGGCATGGATTTTGGGTTTGAAGGCGTGCTGACCAAACATACAAAACAAGCGGTTTCTAAAGAGGAAGCAGGCAAGGCAACGATTAACCTCAAAAAGCTTACTTTCACGAGTAAGGACGCAGGCCTTTCTGCCCAGGGAATGTTCTCGGCACTACCTTCGGATATGCTTCCGGTGGGCAGCGGAAATATTAAAGTGACGAATGTTCCAGCCACGTTGGCGCTTTTACGCAGCAATGGCATGATTGAGGAATCCAACGAAGGGGTAACTCTTTCGGTGTTAGAGAAAGCTGCTGGCGCGCCACTTGAAACCCTGACCGATGTTGATATTCCCATTCAGCGCGAAAAGGGCGGCCAGTTTGTGGTTGGCAAAACAACGTTTGAAGAGATCATGTCCATCGTTCTGCAACAGATGATGCGCAACAAAATGTCGGGAGCGGCGCCCGTTGAAGGTGCTACACCTACACCACCTGCAGCGCCAATGGCGCCGCAGTCGCGTGCGCTTGTTCCACAGATTCCAGCTGCCACCAAGCCGCGTTCAGCACCGATCGAGCTGCGCGACCAAGATGTTCGGGGATAGAGATGAAAAAAGCCGCTGCCAAAACCAAAAAATCCACCGCACTGCCCACATGGGATTTGTCGGACCTCTATCCGTCACCAACCCATCCGTCGGTGGCGAAGGATATTAAATCCCTCACTGCGGCGGCCACCAAATTCGCTAAGACCTATCAGGGCAAGCTGCCCTCACTTAGCGCGGATGCGCTTGCGGCGGCGATTGCGCAATTCGAAAAAATGCAGGACACGCTTGGCCGCCTTGGCAGCTATGCGCAGCTGCTTTATGCGGGCGACATGGGCGATGCGGCCATCACTCAATTTTACCAAAACACCGTTGAAGAAATTACCGCCATCTCCTCGCAGCTCGTTTTCTTCACACTGGAAATCAATTCGCTGAAGGATGCAGCGCTGGCCTCTGGCTATAAAAAATCCACCAAACTGGCGCATTATAAGCCGTGGGTGGAGGTGATCCGTAGTGGAAAACCTTATCAGCTGGCGGATAATCTGGAGCAATATATTCACGAAACTTCCGTCACCATGGGTTCGTGGCAGCGTCTGTTCGACGAAACCATTGCGCGGCTGGAATTCACCATCGGCGGCAAGAAAATTTCATCGGCGGAAGTGTTCGATTTAATGTCGGATAAGGACCCCAAAAAACGCAAAGCCGCCGCTAAGGAAATCGCCCGCGTGTTCGAGGCGAACGCGCCGCTGTTCGCGCTCGTCACCAACACCCTCGCCAAAGCCAAGCATATCGAGGACGAAAAACGTGGGTTCGCCAAGCCCATCAGCAGCCGCAACTTGGCCAATCAGGTGGAAGACGAAGTGGTGGATGCCCTCATCGCCACGGTGAAGAAAAACTATAAAGACCTGTCGCACCGTTACTATAAATGGAAAGCCAAACAGTTCGGCGTCAAAGCGCTGGATTATTGGGATCGTAACGCGCCACTTCCCGCTGCGGGTGATAAAAACTATCCGTGGAAAGACGGAGTGGAGCTGGTGCGCAAGGCGTATCACGCGTTCTCGCCAGAGCTGGCCAAGGTTGGACAAAAGTTCTTCGACAATGCGTGGATCGATGTGCCGGTGCGTGCGGGCAAATCCTCCGGCGCATTTGCGCACCCCACGGTGCCTTCCGCGCACCCCTATTTGCTGCTGAACTATCTCGGCAAAACGCGGGACGTGATGACCTTGGCGCATGAGCTGGGGCATGGCGTGCATCAAGTATTATCAGCTGGCCAAGGCGCGTTGATGGCGGATACGCCACTCACGCTTGCCGAAACCGCTTCCGTGTTCGGTGAAATGCTCACCTTCCAAGAGCTGCTGAACCGCGAGGCGGACAAAAAACGCCGCACCATGCTGATTGCAGGCAAGGTGGAAGACATGCTCAACACCGTGGTGCGCCAGATTGCCTTCTGCGAGTTCGAGCGCAAACTGCACGATGCGCGCCGCTTCGGTGAACTATCCGTAAACCAAATTGGCGAATTATGGATGAGCGTTCAGGGCGAGTCGCTGGGGCCTGCCATTAAGCTCTCGCCAGAATACCATGTGTACTGGATGTATATCCCGCACTTCATCCACTCGCCGTTTTATGTCTATGCCTATGCCTTCGGCGATTGCCTCGTGAACTCGCTCTACGGCGTGTACCTCAAGGAGAAAAAAGCGGGCAGGGCGGATGCGTTTGCCAAGAAATACCTCACCATGCTGAAAGCCGGCGGCACCTTGCGCCACAAAGAGCTGCTAAAACCCTTCGGGCTGGATGCCGGCAAGCCAGACTTCTGGCAAGCAGGGCTGGATGTGATTTCCGGTTATATCGACGAGCTAGGTGCTTAGCCGTTAGCGACCAACGCTAGCGACGGGTTGCTCAGGCGCCTGTTCTTGCTCGATCTGTGGTTGCTTCTTGGAGCGCAGCGCCCACGCGCCAACCCCAATCCCCACCGCTGCCAGTGCAACCGTCAGCACCTTATTGCGCCCAAACCAAGAGCCTTCTTTTTTAGCAACCGTTTCCGCTTCCTTCGCCGCGTCTTTTACTTCTTCAATCAAGCCTTCTTTCGCGGTCGGGGCATTGCCTTCCACCAGCTTGCTAGCTTCATCCAGATTTTCTTTGATATGTTTTGATCCTGCGCTAGCTGGCGCAACAGCTTCTTCGATTGGTTTTACCGCCTCGAATGTCGCGTCACCTGCCTTTTTGGCAAGTTCTTCTGCGCTTGCTTCTGGGGCGGCGGCTAACTTGCTTTTATATTCCCGCATTATTTCAAGTGCGGTGGCCGTAGGTTCTGCAACGATAATGTTTGATTTTTTGGCATCGTTAATCACGCGTTTTATGATTTCTTTTTCTTCGTTAGAGGTAATCGCGCCATCCATCTCCAACATTTTAAGTTTCAGTAATTCTGCTTCAAATGAAAATACGGAAAAGGGATTTAGTTCGCTGCCTGCAAAGTTAGCCTTCGAGACAAATGCGTTTAGACAACGGTAAGCGTAATTATCTTTTGTCGATATAGATCTAAATATCTCGTGAGCGGCATCATGCTCGGCTTTCCAGAACTCTTTAGTATCCGGCATGTGTTTTCTGACGAGCGCCATGTACGCTTCGTCATTGCGCATGGCTTCCACAAATTTCTTATCTTCCATAAAAATATCCCTCTTTGGTGTTATTATACTGTGCTCCGTAAGCAGGTAGTGTGACAGTTGTGTGAAGATTGCTGCGGGGGCGAAGAGGGGGTGTGTATAACCACAAATTCACTTGGCAAGGGGCGGGGGGCATTTTATAGCTGAGACAAACTCGCATTAACCCCTCGCAACAAATGGGAAAAATCCATGAAACTGGTGATTGAACGCGCGGTACTCCTCAAGGCTCTCAGCCCTATCCAATCGGTGGTTGAACGCCGTGGCACCATTCCAATTCTTGCCAACGTGCGTTTGGAGGCGGATAAAGGCCAACTGCGCCTGACCGCGACGGACATGGACATCGCCATTGTTGAAAAAGTGGCTGCGGAAGTGGCGGACAAGGGTGCAACCACCGTTCCTGCCCACATGTTCTACGAAATCGTGCGTAAGCTGCCAGATGGCTCGAACATCCAGCTTGCGGAGTCGGATAAGGGCAAGCTGGTGATTTCGGCTGGTCAGTCGCGCTTCTCGCTCGCCAGCCTGCCGGTGGATGATTTCCCCGTTATGGCGGAAGGCGACTTGGCGCACACATTCACCATCACGCCTGCGGAATGTAAGGCACTGCTGGAGAAAACCCGTTTCGCTATCTCAACGGAAGAAACCCGCTACTACCTCAACGGGGTATATCTCCATGCGGCGAACAACCAAGGCGCTGCCGTGCTGCGCGCCGTGGCGACGGATGGTCACCGCCTCGCACGTATGGAAGTGGGCTTGCCCGACGGTGCCGATGGCATCCCTGGGGTGATTATCCCGCGTAAAACCATCAACGAGCTGTATAAGCTGGTGGAAGGCGGCGGCGAGAAAGTAGAAATCTCGATGTCGGAAAGCAAAATCCGCTTTGCGGTGGGCAATGCCGTGCTGGTCAGCAAGCTGATCGATGGCACCTTCCCCGACTACGAGCGCGTGATCCCAACCGCGAACGACAAAGTGATGGAAGTGAACGGCAAAGAATTCTCCAATGCGGTGGATCGCGTGTCGGTCATCACCTCGGAGAAATCGCGCGGCATTAAAGTGGCGCTTTCGGGCAGCAAAATCACCCTCTCGGCCAGCTCGGCAGAGCAAGGCACCGCAACGGAAGAGCTCTCGGTTTCCTACGGCGCAGACCCTGTCGAAATCGGTTTCAACTCGCGTTACCTGCTCGACATGATGGCGCAAGTGGAAGGCGACACCGCACAGTTCGTGTTCGCGGATGCCAATTCGCCCACCATTGTCCGCGACCCTGCGGATGTGGGCGCGCTCTACGTCATCATGCCAATGCGCGTCTGATGAACCGATGCGTGAAGCTGGCGAACTACGTCGTCGCCAGCGGTGCTCGCTCGGTTACGTAGCGCTGCTACGCGCCCTCCCTGCGCGCGCTGGCTCCTAGTATTTCATCCAGCTTGACGCATCTTGCGGCGGTGCATTGTTGTTATTTTATTGCTGCTGCAACCCAAGCAGTGCTGTAGGTTTTTCCGATGACCGATGCTCCACATGCCATCACTTCGCTGACGCTTGAGAATTTTCGCAATTATCGTGCGTTGTCGCTGACGCTTGCGCCGCGGCCTGTGGTGTTGCGCGGCGTGAATGGGGCGGGGAAAACCAACATTCTGGAAGCGATTTCGCTGCTCGCACCGGGGCGTGGGTTTCGTGGCGCGCGCCTGCGCGATATGGATAGGGATGGGGCTAACCCATGGGTGGTGGCTGCACACGTGGTGGCGGGCGAGGCGGCGCATCAGCTAGGCACAGGGCGCGACCCTGAATCGAACATCGAAAAACGTATCAGCAAGGTGGATGGGCAAAAGCTGCGCGGGGCGGTGGGGCTGGCGGCGCATCTGTCCATTCAATGGCTGGCACCCAGTATGGATCAGGTGTTTGTGGAAGGCGGCACCGCGCGCCGCAAATTGCTCGACCGAATTGTCTATAGTTTCGTGCCCGAACATGCGACGCGCGTCGCGGCCTACGAGCAAGCGATGCGCGAGCGCACCCGATTGCTGAGCGACCGCCAAATGAGTGATCCCTATTGGCTTTCTGTGCTCGAAAAACAGATGGCGGAGCATGCCGTTGCCCTCACGCTGGCGCGGTTGGAGGTGTTGGCGCGCCTGCAGGAAACCTTGGCCGTAGAGCTTAGCCATTTCCCCCGCGCGCTGATCGCGCTGGAGGGGATGCTGGAAGGCTGGCTGAACCACGGCGAGTCCGCACTGGAAGCGGAAACTAAATTTGCCGAGCGTTTAATGAATCTGCGCGGGGTGGATGCCGCTAGAGGGCGCGCCACTGAAGGGCCACACCGCAGCTTCCTCAATGTTATACACAGAGAAAAAAACGCGTCCGCCGAGCGTTGTTCCACTGGCGAGCAAAAAGCGCTGCTGCTTTCCATTATTTTAGCGGCGGCACAGGCGAGGGCGGCATGGTGCGGGCTCGCTCCCATCCTGCTTTTGGACGAGGTAATTGCGCATTTGGATGTGGATAAGCGTGCCAGCCTTTTTGACCTGATTCGTACCTTAAAGGTACAAGCATGGATGACTGGCACCGATGCCGCAGATTTCCAAGGCCTGAGTGGGTTCGCCACGGTGCTGGAAATTGATGGCGGAACGGTAAAAATCTGCTAGAAAAAGACACGCAAAAAATAAGGCACATTATGACCGCCAACCACGCAACAAAAAGTGACACCGAAATGAACGACCACAACGTGACCGGCTCCCCCGCCAACAGCGCTGAATACGGCGCGGATTCGATTAAAGTTCTCAAGGGGCTGGAAGCCGTGCGCAAGCGCCCCGGTATGTATATCGGTGACACCGATGACGGTTCGGGGCTGCACCACATGGTCTACGAGGTGCTGGACAACGCGATCGATGAATCCCTCGCGGGGCATTGCGATAAGGTCTATGTCGCCATCAACGAAGACGGTTCGGTAACGGTGGAAGATAACGGCCGCGGCATTCCCGTGGATATGCATAAAACCGAAGGCCGCAGCGCTGCAGAAGTGATCATGACCGAGCTGCATGCCGGCGGTAAGTTCGACCAAAACTCTTATAAAGTTTCTGGTGGTTTGCACGGGGTGGGCGTGTCGGTGGTGAACGCGCTTTCCGAGTGGCTGGAGCTGGTCATTTGGCGCGACGGCAAAGAGCATAAAATGCGCTTCGAGCATGGCGTGCCCACGGCACCGCTCAAAGTCACGGGGGATGCAAATGGTAAAAAGGGAACGCAAGTGACCTTCTTCCCATCCAGCGAAACATTCTCTGGCATCATTTTCGATTACGCGACGCTGGAACACCGCATCCGCGAGCTGGCCTTCCTGAACTCCGGCGTGCGCATCGTGCTGGCGGACAAACGCCCCGAAGCTCCGCAAGAGAACGAATTCTATTTCGAAGGCGGCACCGAGGCGTATGTAAAATACCTCGACCGCAGCAAAGTGGCGCTGCACCCCACCATCATGATGAAGGGCGAAAAAAGCGGCATCACCGTGGAAGTGGCGATGCAGTGGAATGATTCCTACCACGAAAATACGCTGACCTTCACCAACAACATCCGCCAACGCGACGGCGGAACGCACTTGATTGGCTACCGCGCGGCGCTCACCCGCTGCATCAACGGCTACGCCACCAGCTCGGGCATCGCGAAAAAAGAGAAGGTCGACCTGAACGGCGACGATGCACGCGAGGGCCTGACGGTGATTATTTCCGTGAAGGTGCCGGATCCGAAATTCTCCTCGCAAACCAAGGATAAGCTTGTTTCTTCCGAAGTGCGTCCTGTGGTGGAATCCATCGTGAGCGATAAGCTTGGCCAATGGTTCGAAGAACATCCGCAAGAAGCGCGTCAGGTGATTGGCAAAATCGTCGAAGCCGCTGCCGCGCGGGAAGCAGCGCGCAAAGCACGCGAACTCACCCGCCGCAAAGGTGCGCTTGATATCGCCAGCCTTCCTGGAAAACTCGCGGATTGCCAAGAGCGTGATCCGGCACTTTCCGAACTCTTCATCGTAGAGGGTGATTCGGCAGGTGGTTCGGCAAAGCAAGGCCGCGACCGCAGAACCCAAGCGATCCTGCCGCTTAAGGGTAAAATTCTGAACGTGGAGCGTGCGCGCTTCGACAAAATGCTCAGCTCGCAAGAGGTGGGAACGCTGATTACCGCCATCGGTACTGGCATTGGGCGCGACGAATTCAACGTGGACAAAGCCCGCTACCACAAAATCATCATCATGACCGATGCCGACGTGGACGGTTCGCACATCCGCACGCTGCTGCTGACGTTCTTCTACCGTCAAATGCCGCAGCTGATCGAGAAGGGCTATCTCTACATCGCTCAGCCACCGCTGTATAAAGTGAAGCGCGGCCAGAGCGAAACCTACCTCAAAAACGCGGAAGCGCTGGAAGAATACTTGCAAAAAGTGGCACTGGATGAGGCAGAGCTTCACCTCGCCAGCGGTAAAATCACGGGCGAGGCGCTGGCCAAAAAAGTGGCCGATACCGCACGTATCGTGGAACTCATGGAGCCGTTGGCGCGCCGCGTGCCGATGCCGATGGTGGAAGCCGCAGCACTCTCCAACCTCTTCAACGGCGGCGCCGTTGCTGGGTTCGAAAAAGTGCTGAACTATCTTTCCCCAGCCGCAACGCCATGGAAGGCCGAGAAAACCGACGCGGGTATCACCGTCGCGCGCACCGTGCGTAGCGTGGTGGAACATGTGCTGCTCGACAGCAAATGGCTCGCCAGCCGCGAGGGCAAAGAGCTCGCAGGTATTCACGCCACGCTGAAAGCGGATTATGCCGCGCCCGCCAAATTCATCCGCAAAGGGGTGGAGGCAACGGTCAGCACGCCTGCAGAACTCTATAAAGCCGTGATCGATATCGGTCGCAAAGGCCTCACCAGCCAGCGCTTTAAAGGTTTGGGCGAGATGAACCCCGAGCAGCTTTGGGAAACCACGCTGGATCCAACGGCGCGCACCTTGCTGCAAGTGACGGTGAACGACGCCGCGGATGCCGACGAAGCCTTCAGCACCCTGATGGGCGATGTGGTGGAACCGCGCCGCGACTTCATCCAAAATAACGCGTTAAAAGTCATCAACCTCGACGTTTAATCGCGGCATCGTCATCAAATTGTCATGCTTCTGCTGTAAAGTGGGGGCATGGAACAGAAGCGAACCGCACGCGTTAGTGAGCTGGAATTCAGGGAATTAACCTTCCCTGCCGACTATGCTTTGGCCCCACTTCTTGCTGAAAAAGAGGGGGTTCACCCTAATTCGGCCAACGAAATCGCTACGCAGCGCATGGCACCAACTAACGCGGTCGCAGTAGAGGCATGGCATAAGGATAGGGTCATCAGCAAACACTGCTACGGCCTTTTTGCGCCCAACTGCAATGTTCCGGAAGCTGTGGTCTATGTGAATCTTTCCGCCGCGAAGGAAGGTCAATCCGCAGATGATCAGCTCCCGCGCGATATTGTCAGCATTCTGGGCACGAAATGGCAGAGCTTAGATAAGGCAGACAATGCCTGTTTTTATTCGATTACGAATACGGCGGCGCTGCCGAACGGCAAGCCGGACCCTAACCATCCAATTATCCTGTCGCGCGACACGGGCGCCAGCCCCGCGGAGGAGCTGATTAACCGCACCGCGGCGCATCTGCAAAAAACCTATGGCATCACCAATGCGCCGGTGACGCTTTCCCCCATGCGGCGCGGCATTGGTGAATCTGCGCGCGGCTTTGCGCAGTGGCTCAAGTCGCGGCTGGAAGTGAATCCACGAACGGTGCTGAAGAATAAAGAGCTGCAATTTGTACGACAAGAAGCCACCAATATTTCCGGAAACAGCGGCATGAATATTGAGGAAAGCATCCGTTTCCTGCACTATCATTTTAATCAAATGGATGGCGCAAAACGCGAGGCATTTTCCAATTTAATGTGCGATTTAGGCGCGCAGTATCTTTTTGAGGCTAAGGCCAGTGACTCCGCGCAAAAAGTGCTGGATGGGGTGGAGAGTTTTCACATCAGCAACGGTGCAGAGATTGCCAAAATTCATTATCGCCCCGCGCACATGACAACGGAAAGTGAGAATATTGGTTCCTTGGGGCTGATGGTGAATTACCGCTACAACATTCCCAAGCTGGCGCAGCACAAGGAAGAGTATAAGGAAACAGGCGTAATTCATGCCGATAAGCGGCTTCAAGCACGCCATAATGCGCGCATGCAAGGTATGGATTCTGCGCTGGCTATCACAGCACAGAGCAAAAACTTTGCAGAATTTTTGGTGAAAACCCAAGCGAATCAAGGCGCTTCGTTGGGTAGCTGAAAAACACATGCGATTGGTGCTTGACTCGCATGCTGCATCGCGTTATAAAGCGCCTCCCTGTAGGTTTTGTAAAATTGCCCACAGGATTACACACAGAATTTAGCTGGATATACAGGAAAGCAGGATAAGGCAATGGCAAGACGTTGTGCAATTACAGAAAAAGGTGGCATGAGCGGGAATACCGTTTCGCACTCGAACCGCAAAGCAAAGCGCCGCTTCCTGCCGAACATGACGCAAGTTAGCCTGCAGTCGGACGCGCTGGGTCAAACCATCCGTATGCGCATCACCGCAAGCACCCTGCGCACGATCGACCACAATGGTGGCCTCGACAACTTCCTGATGACCACCCACAGCAAATCGCTGTCGGAAGAAGCGCGCAAGCTGAAAGCTCGCGTAATGAAAGCCCGCGAAGCTGCAAAAGCAGCCGCGTAGTTTTCTGCGATAGATATCGAAAAAGGCGCCTTCGGGCGCCTTTTTTATTGTCATAAAACATTCACACACTGCATGCGCTATGTCTGCTAATATGACTCCATGACAGATTGTGGACATACGGGAGATTGCGGCCATCATGGTGGTGATGATGGCTTTATTCCCTATATTTTTGATTCGTCGTCTGGCGGGGGGAAGGCTGCGGGAGAGAAAGCTTCTTCTAAGGGTGCTTGGGTTCCAATTATTCTGGTAGCAGTTATTGTAGGTGCGGTTTTGATGTATGATAACTCCCGTAAGAATCATAGAGATAGGGTAAGCGCTGATAAGAATGGCGCACTTCAGCGCTAGTATCTTGGCGTGCCAACTATTTTTTCCATCACATAATCCGCCATCACGAATCCGTTGCCGATGTCGAAATCCGCTTCTTGCTCGATGGTGAAGCCTTGCGTGAGGTAGAAGTTCCACGAATTCACATTTTTACGCGCGACCTGAAGGCGTAGCTTGCGAATGTTCGGTAGGCGGTGCAGCAGTTCTGCGAGCAGTGCTTTTCCCATACCGGTGCCGCGATGTTCCTCGGCGATATAGAATTTATGCAGGAAATAACTGTGCGCATCCGCGTTATCGCCGCGTAGGATGGGGTTCCCAATATCACGCAGTGGCCCCACCGAGACAAACCCAACCATCGCCTCATTCACCAGCGCCAATAAAAACTGGTGCCCGCTTGCCAGCTGGCGCGTCAGGCTTTCTGGGCTATAGCCTTTCTCCAGCATATAATCGATCTGCGACTGGCTGATGAGGTGAATGTAGTGCGCATTCCAAATTCGGCGGGCAAGCGCACCCAGCTCGGTCACGTCAGCTTCAGTCATCCAGCGAAAATCTGTCATGCGTGGGATAGTACTGGTCGGCGCGGCGCACACAACAAAAAAGGCGCCCGAAAGCGCCTTTTTCATGGAGTGCATTCGCGCACTAGCGGTAGTAACGGTTGTTGAGATTTCGGTCGTTATCGTCGTCGTATTCAGGGATGAAATAAGAAGATTTCTTTGCGTTTATGCGCGCCAAGAATTCTTTCCATTTTTCCTTATTCACTGGGTTATGAATCGTCATCGTTGTCCTCCTTAGGGTGACAACTTGACCTTATTCCTCGATGGTTAATTTTTGGTTAAGAATCGCTCAAATGTCAGCGGAAAAGAGAGTGTTACCTTTGGGGCATTAGGCTCTTGTCATGCCGTCGCACGACGGCATCCATCTGTCAAAAATACGAACGGGTTGTACGACAGAAGGACCCCAGCGTGCGCTGGGGTGACAGCGCGTTAAGCGGCTAATTTACGGCGCTGCTGTTTACGGATGAGGCGGATATCTTCTTTCGAGAACAGGCTGGTGATTTGTTGCAGCATGGTGTCGCCCAGCTGCTCCACATCATGGAGCGTCACCGCACGGCTATAGTAGCGCGTCACATCATGGCCGATGCCGATGGCAAGCAACTCCACCGCGCCTTCGCGCTCAATCGCGTGAATCACTTCACGCAGATGTTGGTCGAGATAGCCGCCAGAATTCGCGGAAAGCGTGGCGTCATCCACCGGTGCGCCATCGGAAATCACCATGAGAATTTTGCGCTGTTCATGCCGCGCTTTCAGGCGGCCATGCGCCCAGAGAATCGCTTCGCCATCGATATTTTCTTTCAGAACGCCATCCTTCAACATCAGGCCAAGGTTGCGGCGTGCGCGGTTTAAGCGCTGGTCGGCAGACTTGTATATGATATGGCGTAGGTCGTTCAGCCTTCCAGGTAGGGCAGGGCGGCCAGCATCCAGCCACGCTTTGCGGCTGAACCCACCTTTCCAATCGCGCGTGGTGAAACCCAGAATTTCTACCTTCACCCCGCAGCGCTCCAACGTGCGCGCAAGAATATCGGCGGATAGCGCGGCAATGGTAATCGGGCGGCCGCGCATGGAGCCTGAATTATCAATCAGCAGCGTCACAATGGTGTCGCGGAAATCCGTGTCGTTTTCGATTTTGTAAATCGTGGTGGTTTCGGGGCGCACCACAAGGCTTGCAAGGCGCGCATTGTCGATGATGCCGTCCTCCAGCTCATACATCCATTGGCGGGTTTGTTGGGCAAGCAGTAAGCGCTGCAAGCGTGTCGCCAAGCGGCTGGTCACGGTGTGGTATTGCTTCACTTTTTCCATCAGGCTGTCGAATAGCCGCTGCAATTCTTCCGCAGGTGCAAGCGTGTCGGCACTGACAATTTCATCGAATTTGGTGGTGTAGGCCTCGTAGTTAATGGCCTGTGCGGCAAGAAATTCGCCGCGGTTTGGTGCGGCGCGCGCGGTTTTATCACGCGGCGATTCTTCCGCGTCCAGCATGTCGTCATCGATGTCGCTGTGTGCCTTCACTTCGCGGCGGTTGCCGTCTTCGGAATCGGTCGTCTCGCCAGCGGATTGTAGCGACTGGCTGGAGGATTCGTCCTGCATATCCTCGTCGCTTGCGTCGTCGCGCTGGTGGCCTTTAGGGTCGAATACGTCCTGCTCGCCGTCTTCGGCTGCGTCGTCGCTGGTTGGGCGGTGGCTCAGCAGTTTGAGGTCATACAGAATATGTTCCGAGATGCGCGCAAACAGCTGTTGGTTGCCCACTGCGCGCGCCAGCTTGCCGATATGGGCGGTGGCGGCTTCATCCACCCACGGGCGCATGAGCGCCACCAATGTACGGATAGCTTCGGGCGGTTTTTCACCTGTGATCGCCTCGCGCGCAATCATCGCTACCACATCAGGCAGCGCCATGTCGTTGCCTTCGCGCGCCTTGTCGTATCCAGCCATTTGAAACGCCACATTATGGCGCTCGTTCAGGTTCGATTTCATGCCCGCATATGTTGCGCTGCCAATCGCCTCGAGGCGCACTTGCTCCAACGCGTCAAACATCGCGGCTGCTTTGTTGTCACGCGGACGGTACTTGCTGTGGGTTTTCTCCGAGTGATGTTTGTGGGCGAGGGCGGCCAAATCCACTTGGCCGCGCATGTGGCGCGCAATCTCGGCGGGTTTGCCATCCAGCAACTTGCTAATCACAATCGCGTCGCGCTGGGCGAGGGGCTCGTCCTGAATCCGGTTCAGTCCAACAATAACACTCAAATCCGGCTTGCCGGAAACGGCCTGCGCCAGCTCCGCCTGACGGCGCAAAAACGCGCTTTCATGTTCTTGCGAAGATGGCGGCAGTGGCTTCATTAGGCCGCTTCCATCAGATCCACATCGAAGCAGCGCTGATAATATTCGGCAATGGTGGCGCGTTCCATTTCGTCGCATTTATTGAGGAACGAAAGGCGGAAGGCCATGTCCACATCATTGAAAATGCCATAGTTCTCTGCCCAGCTCAGCACCGTGCGCGGCGACATGACGGTGGAAATATCCCCGTTCATAAACCCAGCGCGGGTAAGGTTGGCCATCGTAATCATGTTGGCCACCAGCTTGCGCCCCTTGGGCGACTGCAGCTCAGGAAGTTTTTCGGTAACGATTTTCTCTTCCATCTCTTGCGGCAGATAATTCAGCGTGGTCACGATATTCCAGCGATCCATTTGCCCTTGGTTGATGGCTTGGGTGCCATGATACAGCCCCGTTGCATCCCCCAGCCCAATCGTATTGGCCGTTGCAAAAATACGGAAATACGGGTGTGGAGTGATGACCGTGTTTTGGTCAAGCAAGGTGAGTTTTCCCTGTGCTTCCAGAATGCGCTGAATCACAAACATCACATCCGGACGGCCTGCATCGTATTCATCGAACACAAGTGCAATCGGGCGGCGCAGCGACCACGGAATAATCCCCTCTTGGAAGGCGGTGACTTGCTTGCCGTCCTTCAGCACAATAGCGTCGCGGCCAATCAGGTCGGTGCGGCTGATATGGCTATCCATGTTGATGCGAATGCATGGCCAGTTCAGGCGCGCCGCCACTTGTTCAATATGGGTGGATTTGCCGGTGCCGTGATAGCCTTGAATCAGCACGCGGCGGTTATGCTCGAAGCCTGCCAGAATGGCCAGTGTGGTGGCCTTATCGAACTGATAGGTAGGGTCGATCGCCGGTGTCAGTTCATGCGGCGTTGCAAATGCGTGCAGCTTCAGGTCGGAAGCGAATCCGAATAGCTTTTCCGTCGTTACTTTTTTGCTGGGAGATGTCTCGAAACTTTCGTCGCCTTTAGCCATTTTTCTTCTTTCTATCTTCTTCAAGTTTTTTCAAATCACGATCTTCAAAGCGACATCTTGGATTTGACGCAGGATTGTAGAGCGTTTTATCCTCCGATTCCCAATATTCAGGGCGCTTGGCGATTTCAGAGAGTAGTTTTTTCTCCGCATCGCCTAGTGTTTTTAGGCTAACCGTGTCGTGTTTCAAGCTTACGGGCGCGTTAGCATATTCAATTTCAAAAGCGGGGCGCTGCGTGGGGGAAAGTCTGAAACGTTCAAAAATGCCGTTGATGACGCGGAAGCGATAAAGGCGGCCGCCCTTGTCGCTTGGGGTTTCTTTCAGCAGAAGGAAATTCTGTCCGTCCAGCGTCCAGCCGCGAGCAATATCGTCGGTTTTAAATTCAGCAGGGTCGCGGTTGAAGGACGCGAAATAGAGCGATTGCGAGATTTTTTCGAGGCAGAAATCCGGCTTTGCTTCGTCCCATGCGGCGCCAAAATTCTCTACCAGCAAACAGCCGTTCAACAGCAGCAACGTTGCAGCCAACACGAAGGGGCGTAGCAGGGGGCGAAGGGACATAATCATGACTCTACATAATGGGTGAGCAAGTGGTTATAGGCCAGTGTGATGCGTTTGAATGTTTCTTCCGCATTCTTATTACCAATATTTACGTCGGGGTGGTATTTTTTTACAAGCTCGCGGTATTGGCGTTTAATCTTGGATTTATCGCAGGGATGCTCCAAATCCAAAAGCGCTAGCGCATCGCGCACGCGGGCGTTGATGGGCTTCACATCCGCGCGATACGATGTTTTGTCGCCGAACATGCGGCCAAAGGCTTCTTCCAGCTTGGCGGTGTTCAGTTTGTCGAATTGGTCCATGCGCCATGTGGGGCGGTGGCCGGTGGTGGCGTCGCGCTGAAAGGCATAGATTTCATCCGTGCTCATGCCTTCGAAGTAGTTCCATTTCTTATTGAACTCGGTGATGTGCGCCTCGCAGAACCATTGGTATTCTTGGGTGTTATCACGCGATTTGGGGGCACGAAAATTTCCATCCAAGCCGCACCCTGCCCAGTGGCAGCGATGGCCGCTTGGCGTAACGGATTCGGATTTTTTACGGCGTGACATGGCGCGATTATGCCTCAGTTTTCTTGCGGTGCAAGCGCGCATCCAGCCGCGCCACAATTTCGGCGCCACCAAGGCAGTAGCCAACTACCAGGAGATAGGCGGCCATTTTTAATGCTCCACCTTGCTCCGCCATATTGCTGAGTGCGTTACCTGCGTAATGGTTCAACAGCAGCAGCAGCGGATAATGCGAAATGAATAGCGGAAAACTAATCTCCCCCAACCGGCGCGAAAGTGTGGCGGGGAGCACTGGGCGCTGCGCGTTTGCAAGCCCAAGCAGCAGGAATGGATAGGTGAGGTGAATGAACGTCAGCGGGAATCGATGCAGATAGACCCATGCAAGAATCGCCAGAAAAAACACCCACGTGCCAAGCATCCGCGACACAGGATACTGAATGCGCGTTAGCAGCATGCCGCTAATAAAAAATACAACGCCACGAAGAATCGCACCTGCGCCATCGCTATGGCTGCCCAGTGGCAGCAGATGGCTCAGTGCGCCATAGCCAATCAGCATAAGCAGTAATAGCGCTATATTCACCCCGCGCCTGCTTGGAATACGGGCAAGCATCAAGGCAAGATTGGGGAATAAAACATACAGCAGAAAAGTAATGGAAAGTGTCCATGAAGGCTCGTTCCAACTGGCCACAGGCACAATGCCCCACGCGTTCATTAGCGCGGCGTTCAGCGCCAATGTCCATTCCCAGTGCTTAAAAATAACATCGTCCAAGCCGGAGCTAATGGGATGCGCGATGCCTGCTAGCGCCATTGCACCCACCAGCCCAACCATCAGCATATGCAGCGGCCAGATACGCTTCAGGCGCCGGAGATAAAATCGATCAATCTCCCGCCCTTTGGTGGCTTGGGTGAAATGGCCGTCATAGCGCATGGTGAGGGAATAGCCACTGAGCATGAAGAATATATCAACTGCCAAAAAATGCAGCGTCGAGAGAAGGCCAAGTGCTCCAAAATCGCTGTGGGTGGCGAAGCCTAGATTATAAATCGTGCCGTAATGTTCGGGGATGAGCAGGTGGCCAGCCAGCACCCACAGCGCCAATAGGCCGCGTAATGCATGGAAATGATGAGCGCCGTGTTGCATGCAGGAGGTCTAAATCACACGGCCCCTGATTGCAATCGCGTTGAATGCTGCTAGAACAGAGCCATGCAGACACGCGCCGAACAGATTTATGGTTTATTGGAAGCCGCTTTTCAGCCCACCCATTTGCGGGTGGTGGATGACTCCGCCAAACATGCGGGCCATGCGGGCGCGCGCCCAGAAGGGCAAACGCATTTCACGGTGGTGATTGTGAGTGCAGCCTTTGCAGGCATGAGCCGAGTTGCGCGGCACCGTGCGATTTATGCGCCGCTTCAACCGTTATTCGACGCAGGACTTCACGCCCTCGCGATTGATGCGAAGACGCCTGAAGAAACTTATGCCGCAGCGACTTGAGGCTTTTCTGATTCGGCCTGTAATAAAATTTCTTTGATGTGAATGCCGCCCAAGCTGAACCCGCCCATCGAGCCATCCTTCGCCAATACGCGGTGGCAGGGAATGATCAGCGGCACAGGGTTTGCGCCACAGGCGGAAGCCACCGCGCGCACCGCACGGGGGAAGCCCACACGCTCTGCAAGGGTGGTGTAGCTAATCGTTTCACCGTAGGGAATGCGCGCAATTTCAAGCCAGACCATGCGCTGCAACGGCGTGCCGCCGCACAAATCCACCGGCAGTTTCAGTTCGCCGCCGCCCGCGAGGTAGCGGTCAATTTCAGCCACGGTGCTAGTGAAAAACCCATCCAGCTGTGCCAATTGGCTGGTGGGGTAATGCTGATCAAGCACAGCATCCGCCGTTTGGCCGTCCGCCAGCAGGGTGAGGTATTGCACACCGCGATTGCTCGCCACCAACAGCAGCTGCCCAATCGCGGAAGGGTGAATGGTATAAACCAATGCTTCGTTCATCAGGCTCTCCGTTCGCGTTACGCGCTTTTGCGCGCATCGGCCACTTTGCGGTTCAGGTAATTCATAATTTCTTTGCTTAGCGCGCGCACTTCATCCGCCGCGATGCTGTTTGGCTGTGCTTCGGTCACGCCTAGGCCATGCATCAGTGCACCTGCGAAAATCACGCGGTTGCCAAAGCGATTTGCGGTCAGGCCAATCATTTCGCCCGACACCGCTTCGGTAAGTTTTGCTTGCGGGTGAACGCGGTTTAGCACCATTTTCACCGGAACGCGTTCTTGCTTACACATGGTAATAGTGGCGCTGGTTGCCCACACATCCATGGGGCTTGGTTGCAGGGGAATCACTACCAAATCCGCCGCGCGAATGGCTGTGCGCGCTTCCGCGTCCGTATGGGGAGGGGAGTCGATCACAATCAGGTCGTGCGTGTGTTTCAGGCGGTCAATCTCGCTGCGCACGCGCCAGCCGGAAATGGCCGAAAGCGTTAGGTTCGTGTTGCCTTCACCCATGCGCATTTCGCGCATTTGGTGCCATTGGGTCAGCGATCCTTGCGGGTCGATATCCACAATCGCAACACGCCGTTTCCCGCTGCTCGCCCACGCAACAGCAAGATGTGCGGCCATTGTGGTTTTGCCTGCTCCACCTTTTTGCTGTGCGATCGTGATGATTTTTGCTACCACGGGATTCCTTTGTTTTTGGAGTACTTGCCGAGTTCGCTTTTTATATCAGAAACCACTACATATTGTCAATTATGGCCATGCAAACACTATATATAGATAAGTCGGATGTGGATAACGCCGTAACCCATTGGCGTGCGGGTGCATTGGTCGCCTTCCCAACCGAGACGGTCTATGGCCTCGGCGCCGATGCGTGCAATGGCGAGGCCGTGGCGCGTATCTATAGTGTGAAGTCCCGCCCGCAGTTTAATCCGCTCATTGTACATGTGGCGGATGTTGAAACCGCCCAGCGTTATGTACAGTGGAGCGACGCCGCTCAGCAGTTGGCCGACGCATTCTGGGCAGGCCCCATGACCCTCATTTTGCCGCGCCGCACCGATTCCCCGATTAGCGAACTGGTCAGCGCCGGCGGCAACACCATCGGCATTCGCATTCCCTCGCACCCCGTGGCGCTGCAGCTATTGCGCGCGTTTGATGGCGGTATCGCCGCACCAAGCGCCAACCGTTCTGGCCGCGTCAGCCCCACCTTGGCCGCGCATGTGCAGGAAGAATTAGGCGGTGCCATCGCACAGATTATCGACGGTGGCGCATGCACTGTGGGGCTTGAGTCCACGGTCATTGATTTGTCTGGCGCACATCCCGTCATCCTTCGTCCCGGTAGCATCACGCGCGAAATGATTTCCGCCATCCTCCCCGTTGCAGCGGTTGAGGGAGAATCGGGCAGCGCCCTAAAATCCCCAGGGCAGTTGGAATCGCATTATGCCCCCTCCATCCCAGTGCGGTTGAATGCAACCGAGGTGGGGGAGCGCGAAGCGCTGCTTGCGTTTGGTGACGTGGTGCCCGCGGGTGCCGCAACCACCCTCAACTTATCCCCCCGTGGTGATTTGCTGGAGGCGGCGGCGAATCTATTCGCCTATCTGCGTGCGCTGGATAATGGCTATCACCAAGGGATTGCAGTAATGCCGATTCCGAATGTAGGTGTGGGTGAGGCGATTAATGATCGCTTGCGCCGCGCGGCGCACCGCTAATTAAGCGAGAATTTTGGGGTAATTCCCGTTGCGTTCTTCACGCGGTCGGCAAAATTCTGTTGGCCGCTATCGTTGCTGGCGCGCACAATGCCCGCGTCCACTTCCGCCACGTGCGATTCCGATTTTTCGGCCAGTGAGTGCAAGTAATCCGCTGCCGAGAGATGCTCTGGCTGCTTCTGGCGGGCAACCAGTTTACCTTCATATTCACGCTCAAGCTGCAGCACATGCTTACGTGCGCCCAAGGCATTCGCCATTTTTCCACTCACCCCGTTGGAGGCCAAATCTGCCTTCGCAGGGTTGAAGCCTGACAGCTCCAGCAAGTCCTCGAACCCTTCGCCGTGGAGCAATTTATTCATGGCTTCCTGTAGCGCTTCCTTGTTTTCTTTGGGCACCACGCCACCAACCATATAACTGTCGCGCACCTCATGGATGCGGTTGATGAAGAGCTGCTTTTTGGCAACCAGCGTTTCGTCGTCCATGGTGGGGTAGAGTTTTGCCAGCAAGCTGTGGCTAATATAGCTTACATCACGTGGGCGTTCCGCTTCGTTATTCGCAAGATATTTGCTGAGGTAATCCAGCGTGCCCTTCACGCCCCACGGCATCATGCCGGGGTTGCCAGACCACCATTTACCAAACGCAGGCGCAGCCACTTGCTGCCCACTGCCCATCAGGAAGCGGTTATTGAGGTTCGAGGAATAGTTCACGAACGGAACCATATGCAGCCCCGAGCCGGTGTTGAATACCGAGGTAATCGCGGTCAATCCCGCGAACGGTTTCGATTGTTCCATCGAAATCCGATCGGCATATTCTTCGAGCGTCTCAGGTTTCTCTAATTTCTTTGTACGGTCGTGGAAATAGGTTTTGCTTCCCAGATACGTGCCCGCGCCGCCGAAAAATACGGGAACAATATAATGCGCTGCGGCGTTCAGGCGGTCTTTGGTCAGGCGGCTACCAGGGGTGTAGTGCAAAATCCCGTGCAGCGGGCGCAACAAGGCGGGCACGGACTCTTTCGCAATCAGCGACGCCGCATTTGCTTGCGCCGGAACAATCTTTAAACTCCGCCCTGTAAGGATATCGGCGAACTTCATTCCCGCAAACAAGGTGGCCGAGAGAAAGCCTGCGCTAAGTAAGCGGTGCATCGATGGTGGCGTGATTAATACGCGTGCGGCCCATTGCATGCCATCCAGCGGCTTGCCGTCGATCCAATGCTTGTGTTGTTTATATTCCGCTTCCGCAGCTTTTTGCTCGGCGGGGTCATCCAAGCGTCGGTTGCGGCGGCTAAGTTTGTTGGCATAATTGATGCCTGCATAGCTTAACCCCACGCCAGCTGCGCCCACCGCGCCATAGGCCGCGGCGATATGCTCCGTGCGCGGACGCAGGCGCGATTTGCCATAATCGAGATTGTATTCTTTCTTGAGATAATGCCGCCACTTGTCCTCAAGCTCTAATTCCTTTTTGCCTCCGTTGAGGGAGCGAGCCAGAAACGAGAACATGTCGTGCGACCCAATATCCATGTGGTGCAGAGGGACGCCCGCGGCCACGACCATGCGGTCAAACGCTTGTCCAATAAACCCATGGTTTGCGGGGTTGCCAACTTCCTTCAGTGGCTTCTCGCCACTAAGATGCCCATAGGCCGCTTCAAACAGCTTTTTCTCTGGCGTGCCTTTTTGGCGCAATTTCTCAAGGTTTGCGTGTGTTTCTTCTAAAAGGGCTGTGATTTTTTCCGTTACCCCTTTTTCCATTTCTGGCGTCACGCGGCGGAAATCTTGTAGGGCGTTTCGCACGACTTTTTGTAATTGGTTGGCTTGATCAGGCTCTTTCAGCCAAACCTTAGGATCACCCAATTTTACCAATTGGGTTTCTGCCCAGCGCGTTGCTTCTGCCATCGCAGGGCGAAGACTGGATGAGCCCGCACCGCGGTTGCTGAAAATATTTTTATTCACCCATTCCAGTCCAAAGAAATTGATCTTCTTCAAGTTGAATAGCTGGAAGCTGATTGCGCTCATGCTTGCGCTTAGGGGCTCAATCGCGCCAAAGGGGTGAACGCCACCCGCAGCACCAATCGGATATCCTGTCGAGGCAACGATACGCGTGCTATCGCCATGAATGCGGCGCGCGGTCGCATCCGCCGTTTGGGCAGACATTTTTCCGGCCTCAAATTGCGTTTTTACTGCCGTGCTTGGCGGATGGAATGGTTTGCCGTTAAAGCCTTTGCCATACGCAAAAAGCGTACTGCCGCCCCATGCACCCAATCCACCTAAAATGGCGGGCGCGAATTTATCGAAGACAAATTTCCAGCGTTCTTTAGGGTCGTCGGAATAGGGATTATAGCGCATCTTCGCGTAAAGTGGGCGGAAGAGGGGATTCACATCCTCGGATTTAATTTCGCTGCCATCCGACGAGCGGCGGGCGGTCACAATATCCATCGTGTAGCGCCCACCCCAGAGGCCAAGGCTTAGGCCGGCGGCGGTGAAAAGCCGGTGAAATCCGGGCGCAATAAAGGCATTCTCTGCTAAATATTCAGTCGCAGAGAGAAGTTTTTTACTGACTGGTTCTGGCAGTTTTATAGCAAACCTGCGCGGTGGTTATGGTTATCTACGCTAACTGTAACAGAATGCCGCCTCGAAATGGACTAAAAACCGCAGCGCGGATGTAATCTTCACACAACTGTAACAATCGTAAATTTCAATCACTTAATGTTAACGAAACTGTCACAAAACCTTCACAATTCCTCTGCCTGTCCTGTGGTACTATCTAAGGTGAGAAAAACCGCAACGTACGGGTTCATTTGACGGACGAGAGCGAACATAAAACTGCAAAAACGTCGACCGACGCCGCTACGCGTGCGCGCGCTGAGGAACTGCACACGCACACCAACCCCACAACCACCACGCGGGACAAGCACTTCGACGGCTCATATCAGAGCATGCTGTTCGGTAGCGCGGGAACGCTCGAAAAACCTGCATGGAGCGACAGCACCAAAGGGCGTTTGGCGATACGCATGTTCTCGCGCGGTATTTTAGGTGCGGCAATGTTCACCATTGGTGGCCGCATCTCGCGCGTACAGCTGCTGGATTACGACCCCCACACCTTCGAATGGTCGATGGCGAAAGAAAAGCCGCTTCAAGCGATCGCCAAAGGGTTCGATGAAGTTTTTGGCAAACCCATCGGCAAAATCGCACGCATGCGGGTGAACACCAAAGGCCTGACCGAAGCGGAAGCCAAGCTCGCCAAAGCCAATGCGGAGTGGGACGCCACCATGTTCCGCACCGCGTCGTACTATCACACCAGCAGCGGTAAGCTCGACCATAAAGGCCGCCCCATGAACGGGCGCAGCCTTGGCGCCGAGATTGTCGCCGTTTCATTCGATTTTGCCATGATGTCTGTCGGTGACGCCTCGGGACGCAACTTTGTTCAGATGATAGACCCCAACATTCGTAAAACATGGATGGTGAATGATAAGGGCGAAAAGGCAAAGCAGGGCGAGAAAGCACATTTTAGCGGAACCAAGTTCGTTCAATCCTTAGGGCGTTCCGCGTGGCGCATCATTTCAAAAAACCAAGGCGAAGACTGGGCGGTTGCACTTCCCTATGTTTACCAAATGCGCTTCCAACGCAAAATGCTTAGCAAGCTATTTGCAGAAGAAGAAAAGGGCGTAAAAATTGTTTTTGACCACGCATGGAATGGCGCGGCCTACAAGGTAAACAATCAGGGTAAAATTGTCGGCGACTACCAGCTTGCGGGCGCGATCGACCTGCATGGCCGCTTTGTTGGCTACAACGTCCTCACCCTCATGTTCCGCGAGGGCTACGACACCATTAGCAACCACTACAAGCAGTGGAAAGAAAATGGCTACGGCATGCATCTGCATATGCCGAAACATATCGACCCCATCGGCGCGGCCACCAATGCGGTGCGTTATGGCGTGAAGTCGTTCATCAAGGCCAACTTGTATATGAACCCCGCCGTGGTGCCGTTTTGGTTGATGCGCGTGCCGCAAACCAAATGGCGCGGCGCATTAATCCATTCCGAACTGGAAGGCAGCATGAATGCGATTGCCACGGAATCGTCGCTCAGCTCGCGCATTGCTAAAAAGGCCGCCGCCATTGGCATGGCTCCTGAGGAATTCAAAAAGATAACAGTGATTGAACGCAAAGGCGCGGATCCAATTTATAACTTCTCCAGTGCGAAAGACCGCATCACGGGTGGCATGGCGAATCAGCCCAAAACCATGTTCTTCGATGATTTGGAAGTGAAGAACCCACTGCACGCGCTGAAGGGGCCGAACGACCCAAAACAATACGAGCATTTTGAATCTGGATTCCAAAAAACCTTCAGCCAAGCGGTCAACCCGTTCGGCCAATTCTGTTACTGGTTGGGCGGAAAAACCGCGAACCTCGCGCATGAATTGCCGGAAGGTAAGGTGAAAAACTTTATTGGCCTTCCCGATAAATTGCTCATCGCGCACAAAAATGGCGATAAGAGCTTGCCGCTTGTTGGCACCAAAGCAGGGCGCGAAACATTCGCTCGCAACTTTATCGATGCTTCGATGGCATATACCCCTTACTTCTTTGCCAAGTCCGAGTTCGGCTTGCGTGTAGATGACACACCAAGCACAGGCGGGCGCGGTAAAATGGATAATGCCATTTATGGCCTCATCGACAATGTCTGTGCGCTTAACCCGCATAAAACAGGCGCGTCGATGAAGGAGATATGGAACCTCTCGGTGCATCGCGATAAAGTCATCATGCGCGAAGGCAGCGCCAATAACCCTGAAAAACCCAAAACCGTCATCCACGCAGAAGGCATCGCCGCGCCAGAAAAACTAGCGCCAACCACCACGCCTGCCAAAGAAGGTTCCGATAAGAAATGGGCGGAATCTGTGGTTGGTAAAAATCTTGCGGCGCAGTTTCAATCCAGCAATACACAGACGCGGCATTAGCCGTTGAATATCCGTCCATGCCCATGGTATGAAGTTGCATCCTCTGACGGCGAGATGATTCATGGCTTCAGCATTGCGTATTGGTTTTTGTGTAGCAGCGCTTCTTAGCGCCACCCCAGCATTGGCCGAGCCTATCTGTGTGCCCACCAAGAAGGTGGAAACCACTAATTATCCAGGGGCATCGGCGATTCCCTCCACCAACAACTTGCTGCTGCCCACGGGAAAATCCATCGAGGCGGATGCGCAAAAACTCATTTTCACTGGCCGCGTGGTCGACAGCAATTGCCGCCCCATTCCCGAAGCAGTGGTGGAAATTTGGCAGCGCAATCCTTTCGGCAAATGGACCTTGGCCGAAGGTGAGGACCGCGTTACCCCTTCGCCCATTTTTGCAGGGGCAGGGCGCGCGATTACGGATAGCGAAGGAAATTTCGTGTTCACCACAGGCTTTCCGGGTGTCGCCACTTTCCGCGTGCGCGAAAAGAAAAAATGGGTGACCTTGCCGCGCGCGCCACAACTCAACGTGCGTATCAAGGCGAATGGGTTCAAGGAATTTAAAACCGCACTGTTTTTCGAAGGCGACCATCGCAACGCAAAAGACCCCGTTGTTAAAAAGCTCAAACCCGCCACGCGCGACGCCGTGTCTATTCGCGTAGGCCAAGATGTAGATGGCGTTACGTTAATCGGCACCAAAGACATCACACTGCTGGGCGACGCGCCCTACCGCACCTATTAGGAGGATTTATGGCATCCGTTACCATCTATACTACTGGCTACTGCCCATACTGCGTGCGCGCGAAAGATTTGCTCAAACGTAAGAATGCGGAGTTCAAAGAAATCAACGCCGAAGACGACGCCGTGCGCGACGCCATGGTGGTGAAGTCCGGTGGCCGCCGCACCGTGCCGCAAATCTTCATCAACGATACTCATGTTGGCGGCTGCGACGATTTGTATGCGCTCGATAAAGAAGGTAAACTCGACGCCATGCTTGCTGCGGCGCAATAGCGTTGTGACATCCGTGCCGCAGTCATACTGCGAATCGTTACCGAATCTTCATAATTGGAAAATTCTTTAGTTTTTCAAATACACGCAAGTAATACTTCACCTAATCATTCAAATGATGGGTGTGTATGTTTTGGTTATACTTTGCGCGCGATTTCTACACGGCGAATACGGCAGCAGCGCCGCAGCGTGCCAACGATAAAAACCACCATGTCTATCATGCGCAACTTGCTGCGGTTGCCTGCAAATCTTTCCCACGCCCCGCACTGGTTCAGCCACAGCCTGTCGCTGCCGCGCCCAGCAATCCCGACACCGTATATCTCGAGCGCCTGAGCGCCGAGGGTGACAATGCCTTTGGCGTGTGGGATGCGGAATTTGGCTTTCGTTCCTTCTCCAGTAATTTCGAGCGGGTGACAGGCCTTGCGAGCGAAGAGTGCGAAGGCCACGACTGGATTCATGCCATCCACCACGACCAACAATATGCGCTGAACGAAATGCTGTTGAATGCAGAACAGGGAACGGATGGCAGTTGCCTCGTTCAACTGCGCGACATGCAGGATGGTTGGCGCTGGATGATGCTGAATGCTAAAGCCCCAACCGCTTCGCAACCGCACATCATGGTCATCTGGCGCGACCTGACGGAACAAAAAGCGCTCGAAGAAACGCTCAAGCAAATCGAATCATCCCTCGCGATGAGCGAGCGCGGACGCTCCGCATTCCTCTCCAGCATGAGCCACGAGTTGCGCACACCGCTGAACGCTATCATGGGTTTTTCGGAGATGATGAAGGCGGGCGTGTTTGGCCCGCTGGATAACCCAACCTACCAACAATACGCGCAGCATATTCACGACTCCGGCGCGACGCTCCTGCAGAAAGTCAACGACTTACTCGACATCGCCAGTATGGACGTCGGCGGGTTGGAGCTGGAAGAGGGTGAATTCAATTTGGGCGAACTGCTTTCCGAGGCGCTGGAAATTCATTCGCACCAAGCATTCTCGCGCGGGCAAACCATTAAGCTGGATTGCCCCAACTCCATCGCCCTGCATGCGGACCGCGCAAAACTGATTTGCGCCATCTCGCATTTGATCGGCAACGCCATACGCCACTCCAAAAACGACGCGGAGATTTCCGTCATCGTCCGCGCCCAGCCGGATGAGGGGGTTATCGTCAGCGTGCGCGATAGCGGGGAAGGTATTTCCAACGCGCAGCTGGAAGTGATTCGCAACGCATTGGCGGCAGAAGTCGCCTATTTCAATATCGAATCTGGCGGCATTGGCCTTGGTCTTTCCTTGGCAAAAGAGCTTTCCGCCCGTCATGGCGGTAAGGTGATGATCGACTCTATCCGCACCCGCGGAACGGTTGTTTCCATCGTGCTTCCGCCTGAACGGGTGCTCAGTGGCATGCCACAAAAACGTCGTCAGCGCCGCTAGTTCGTGGTTGTGGCGCGCACCGCCACGGCCTATAATCCCCGCATGGACACACTTCAACATCGCATTCTGGATGCCGCACTTCCCGCCGTCGTGTTCGATGGTTGGGCAATGGGCACGGTGGAGCGCGCCGCCGCCGCTCAGGACATTTCCGCGTTCGATGTAAAGCGCGCATTTCCCGAAGGCATCGTGGATGTGCTCGCCTATTTCTCTGCACGCGCAGATCGCGAAATGGTGGAAACGTTGCAGCGCGATTACCATCTGCCCACCATGAAAATCCGCGAGCGTATCGCCACCTGTGTCATGGTGCGCCTGCGCGCCCAAGCGCCGCACCGCGAGGCTGTGCGCCGCGCGCTTGGTTTTTATGCACTGCCATGGAACATGCCCGCCGCCACCCGCGCACTCTATGCCACGGTGGATGCCATGTGGCGCGAAGCGGGTGACACCAGCACCGATTACAACTTCTACACCAAGCGCCTGCTACTCTCGAAAGTCTATGCCACCACCCTGCGCGTTTGGCTGGACGACCGCAGCGAGAACTTAACCGACACCGAAGCATTCCTGCGCCGCCGCATTGAAGACGTCATGAAAATCGAAACCCTAAAATCCAAAGCCCGCCACTTCATGCGCGGCCTAAAGGGCGCGGCGTAGGACGATGGCGGAACAAGACGGACAAACGCTTGTTGAATACGCAACATCATTGCATGCAGATCCCCGTTTGTTGCACCTTCTAATTGCCACCGCCAAGCGCTCCAACTCACCTGTCATTCGCTATGGCGCGGTAGCGCTGGATGAGGAGGGGAAAATTGCCGGCGCTGGTTACAGTAAAATGGCAGAGACGGATGCAGAAAAGCGGTGGGCCGATGAACACGCTCCGCCTAGGCTTCATGCGGAAATGAATGCCCTCTGCGATGCTGAACGCAGGGGATATGATGTCAGTAAATTACGGCTTTATATTTTGCCACTTTCCCCAGCGGATAATCCAGCTAAGCCCGCAGGCTACGTTATGCTGCGCGATATGGAGCACACGCCCTGCTTTTCGTGCAGCAGCTGTGGCCCTAAGTTACAGAAACTGGGGATACCCGTGAACATATTTAATGGCGCACGCGGATGGGAAGAAGTCTCCGGGGAGCAAGCCGCGCGAGATGGCGCGCGCCTCGCGCTGTTAGAAAAAGAGACCGGCAGGCGGTGCCGCGCGGGGTCTATCCCTGGCTCGATCATCACAGATCCACCGCTTGATGTTGCGGGTTATCGCTACATTCCTGCGCTGCTTACGGATATGGATGAAATTCAGTCAAGCATTACCGAAGAACAAAATGCTCGCTACGCACAAGCGGCGCGCACACATCACTTACCCAAAACAGTCGAAGGTGACTTGCCCGCCCCACGCCATAATCGCGGCGACATTGGCTTAGCCTAAACTAACGCGCGTGGCTTTCGTTTGCATTGCCTTTTGTGGCGTTCCACGCCTTTGTGTATGGCTCAATCAGGCTTTTTTGAATTTCTGCCTTCCAGTCATCTAGTCCCAAAGGCTTTCCGGTTGCTTCTTCAAACAATACATCGCCCGCGCTGTGGCAGGCTTTTTGGTGAATGTTCTTGGCCAGCCATTCAGTAATCGGCGCGAAGTTTCCTGTGCGAATGTGATCGTCTAGGTCTGGAATATCACGGCGCATGGCGGCCTTGATTTGCGCAGCGCCAAACGTGCCAAATGCATAGGCAGGAAAATAGCCGATGGAGGCATCCGACCAATGCACATCCTGCAAACAGCCTTTGGTATCATTCGGCACATCCAGCCCCAGATACGTCTTCATCCGCGCATTCCACAATGCAGGAATATCGCTCACCTTCGCGTCGCCGTTAATGACTTCCCGCTCGATATCCCGCACCAAGATATGCATCGGCGCCACCAGCCCCATTGCTTCAAATCGAATAAAGTTTCGTTCTGCTTGGGTTGCTATTTTATATAAATTCATTGGACTTAGCGATGGCACGTTTAGATTTTTGTCTTTTAACGAAGGTTCTTTCTTTAGCTCTTCAATTAGGATGGGTTGATAATATTCGAAAAATTCCGGTGTTTGGCCAACCATTCTCTCCCAAAAATAAGATTGGGTTTCATGAAACCACATGCTCTGCGCACGACTGATTGGCCTTCTTGCGGAATCTTTGGGTAGATTTTGGCTGTAGACGGAATGTCCTGTTTCATGAAGCGTGCTGAAAAGGCCTTCAAACGGAAGCTCTGTATAAAAGCACGCTGTCTGACGAACATCATCGGGGAATTCTCCGGCACTAAAAGGACTTGCTCCCGCATCAATTCTGCCGCGATGTCTATCAAATCCGATAGCATCGACTATGCGTGCCACGGCGCGCTCCTGTGCAGCAATCGGAATATCGAATGGAAGCGGTAAGGGAGGTGATTTTTGCTGCACGCGTTGGACTTCATCGATGAGCGGTGGAATTTCTGTTTTCATTCGCTCAAACGTTTGTTCAATTGTGCTGGCTGGTAAATCCGCATTAAATTCTGTCAGAAGGCCTTCGTAGGCGGATGAAAAGCCCAGCGAATCGGCAATCGACTTTCCTTTTATGCGCGACATATCGAACAATTCTGTAAGAACGGGGCGATAGCTTTCAAAGTCACCGCTTTTTTTAGATTTCTTCCATTGGTTGTAGCCCTGTATCTTTAGCTTTGAAAATTTTTCTGATTGTTTTGAGTTAAGGGCGTTCACAGAAAGCCACTGGCGATACATGAGCGCCAAATTGCGTGTTTCTTCGGCGCTAAGCGGCTGTTTTTTTGCTTCCAAAAATAGGGTTGGCATATCTTGTTGCGCGCCAACACTATGTAGTGCCAGACCAAGCGCTGCAGAAGCGTCTTCGATGGATTTGTCACTTGTAAGGTCAGCGTTTTTTTCATTCTCCGGCAAAAAGTCTTTTACCTGATTCATCCAGTCCACCCGCGCGATGGCTTCTGCGAGGCAGCTCATTCGATAAAATCGGTCTACCAATATTTCATAGGGCATCAGCCCATCTGACTTTTTAGATTTTTCTGATATCAATTCATCGAGTACAGAGAGAATTCGTGCATTAAGTTCTTTGCCACCTTTAGGACAAAGTACTTTCCCATCATACTCCATTAAGGTGCGGGCGAGGGTGAGTCCGTGGGTATTGCTCATGAAGCACCTCTGGCTGGGATAGATTTGGTGGGCGGTAGAGGACTCGAACCTCCGACCTCTTCCATGTCAAGGAAACGCTCTAACCAACTGAGCTAACCGCCCTCACCAAAAGCTGGGCGGTTATAGCAACGGGATGTGGCGGGGGCAAGAGAGAGTTTTCTTGTCATTCCTGCGAACGCAGGAATCTCCTTCAACAAGCGAAGTGGAGAAGGCCTAAGACGCTTTCAGCCTGTCTTTGAACGGTTTGCTGCGCACTTCGGGGGGGAGGTTGAACGCGACATGCTCTTCGATCACGTTGAATGGCGTGACGGTGACGGGGCGCAGTGTTTCAAGGAAGCGCACCACGCGTTCCACCAGCAATTCTGGTGCGCTGGCACCGGCGGTGAGGCCCACGCGCTCCACCCCATCCAGCCATGCGGGGGTGATGTCCGTTGCGTCGTCGATCAGGTAGGCGGGGATGCCGTGTTCCTCGCCCAGATCGCGCAGGCGGTTGGAGTTGCTGGAGTTCGCGGAGCCAACCACCAGTAGCAGCTGCACTTGCTTTGCCAGCTCCTTCACTGCCTGTTGGCGGTTTTGGGTGGCGTAGCAAATGTCCCGCGTGTCGGGGCCGTGGATGCTGGGGAAGCGCGCCTTCAGCGCCGCGATGATGGTGCGGGTATCGTCCACGCTCAGCGTGGTTTGGGTGACATAGGCGAGTTTTGTATCCGCAGCGATGTTCAGCGTTTCCACATCGCACGTGTTCTCCACCAAATGCACCTTCTTCACACGGCCGCTGGTGCCTTCCACTTCAGGGTGCCCCTCGTGGCCGATGAGGATGATTTCATAGCCTTCGCTTTCGTAGCGTTTGGCTTGGTTATGCACTTTGGTCACCAGCGGGCAGGTGGCGTCGATGACCGGCAAGGCGCGGAGTTTGGCATCACTCTCCACCTTTTCCGAAATGCCGTGGGCGCTGAAAACGGTGATACCGCCTTCGGGAATTTCATCCACCTCGCTGACGAAAATCACGCCTTTGGCGCGCAAATCCTCTACCACCCAGCGGTTATGAACAATCTCGTGCCGCACATAGATCGGCGCGCCGTAAAGCTTTAATGCCTGTTCAACAATGTCGATGGCGCGATCCACCCCAGCGCAGAATCCGCGCGGTGCAGCAAGATAAACGGTGAGGGCTGTGGTCATGCGGGGTTTCTAATGGTTTCAGCCAATATGCGCAAGGCCAAGATAGGCCTCGCTTTGCATTTCGTGTAGGCGTGAAACGGTGCGGTGAAACTCGAACGTGCCGTCGCCATGGTTGTAGATTTCTTCGGGCGCGGTGGCGGCGGTGGCGACTAGTTTCACGCGGTGGTCATACAGCGCATCGATAAGGGTGACGAACCGCTTGGCTTCGTTGCGGTCTTCCGCCGCCAGCTTGGGAATACCCTGAAGAATAATGGTGTGGAAGAGGCGGGCGATCATCAGGTAATCGCTGGCGCCTAGGGGGCGCACGCACAGCTCGCCAAAGGTGAACCATGCAATGCCATGCGCGTGCTTATCCACCCGCAGGATGCGGCCTTCGTTATCAAGCCTCAGCGGCTCACTTTCGGCATTGGCGGTCAGCATTTTCCAGCTATCCAGCAGGAAATCATCCGCCTCGCCGTCGCGCGGATATACAAAGCTGCGCGCCATGGATTTGAGCTGCGCGAGGCGATAGTCTTCGGGGCCGTTCAGTTCCACCATCGGGATGCGCGCTTCCAGCACGGCGACGAATTTGAGGAATTGCTCGCGCTGCAAGCCGCCTTGATATAGCTGGCGCGGTGGGCGATTGGAGGTGAATACGGTCACGACGCCTGCATCCATCAGGCCAGAGAACAGCCGCGCGAGGATCATGGCATCCGCCACATCCAGCACCTGAAATTCATCGAGGCAGAGCACGCGGGTTTCCGCTGCTAATTCGCGGATGACTTGCCCAATCACATCCCCGCCGCTGATTTGGCGATAGGCGAACATGCGCTTGTGAACATCCAGCATGAATGCATGGAAATGCACGCGGCGCGTGGCGCATGTTTTTTTGGCGGCTTCTACGAACATATCCATCAGCATGGATTTGCCGCGCCCCACATCGCCCCAGAGATAGAGCCCGAGGGTTTTGGC